>Ga0116158_10001838_pt1 | contig 18985 bp, 16 predicted proteins | sample AD_UKC052_MetaG_FD_89883 | JGI IMG/M metagenome (GOLD analysis project Ga0116158, IMG submission 89883) | Active sludge microbial communities of municipal wastewater-treating anaerobic digesters from USA - AD_UKC052_MetaG | ecosystem: Engineered > Bioreactor > Anaerobic > Digestate | place: USA... | reverse complement strand
GTAAAACGAGATTCCAAGGCGGGAGGGAGAGGACGCGAACGTTCGGCAAAGCCGGGACGAGCGGCCGGGTGTTGTCGCGTGCCTTGGTTTTTCGACGGGATGGGGCCAAGGCTGGCGGGGACAGTTCTCCTCTTTGGCGGAGGCTGCCGAATGGTGACTGCTTACGTTGCCCTCATCGCGGGCGGCGTATTCGCCCGATTGGGGTGAGGTTGGGCGGCGGTTGAGCGCTTCGCCCGGAGCGGGCGTTTTGCGGCGTGGCAAAGGCGTTGGGTTGGAAAAACCCTTTTCCCCCTCAACTCCCGGAACTCAGGCGCCGACAACAAACGGCCCTGCCAAATGGAGGCTGGCGCGTTTTCTCCGGGTGTGGCAGGCTGGGCGGCGGATTATGCAGCACCTGAAAATCGCCATTGCTTCGGACCATGCCGGCTTCCAATACAAAGAGAAAATCCGGGAGTTCCTCGCGGGGCTGGGTCACCACGTCGAGGACTTCGGGACGGATTCGGAGGCGGCGGTGGATTATCCGCTGTTTATCCGCCCCGCCGCGGAGGCCGTGGCGCGGGGCGAATTTGATCGCGGCATTGTGTTGGGCGGCTCGGGCAATGGCGAGGCCATAGTGGCCAACCGGGTCAAGGGGATTCGATGCGCGTTGTGCTGGAATGTGGATTCGGCGCGGCTGGGCCGGCAGCATAACAATGCCAACCTGCTCTCGCTCGGCCAGCGCATGATGAGCCTCGACACGGCGCTTCAGATTGTCCGGGTCTGGCTGGAAACCCCCTTCGAAGGCGGCCGGCACGCCCGCCGTATCGAGCTGATTGACGCCCCGCCGCCGCCGCGGTAAGGCCGGTTCTCAATCCGCCGCCGGGCGGGGCCGCCTCCGCGCGCGCCCGGACGGGTTCCGCCGCGAGGGCGCCACGCAAGCAAGCCGCGCCGGTCCGTCCATTCCCCGGGCGCCCGCCGGGCGCTACAGGTATTTCGCCAGCGCGGCCTGGCTGGCGGCGAGGACTTCCTGGTGCAGGGAATGGCCGTGGGCGTCAATGGTCACGACCGCGGGGAAGCTGGCGACCTGGAACTCCCAGATGGCTTCGGGGGCGCCAAACTCCTCCATGAAATACACGTTGGGCACGCGCTGGACGCAAGCGGCGAGCACCTGCGCCGCCCCGCCCACCGCGTGCAGATAGACGCAGCCGTGCTCCCGGCAGGCCGCGACGGTTTTTTCTCCCATGCCGCCCTTGCCAATCACCCCGCGCAGGCCGAAATCGCGGATGACCCGCCATTGGTAGGGTTCCTCCCGAATCGAAGTTGTCGGCCCGGCGGCGACGCATTTCCAGTTGCCCGCCTCGTCCTTGATGATGACCGGGCCGCAATGGTAAAGAATGCCGTTCTGGAAACTTACGCCGGCGGGCAGCGCGCCGCCGTCATACAGGTATTTGTGAACGGCGTCGCGGCCTGTGAACACCGTGCCGGTGATGAGCACTTCCTCGCCCACTTTGAGCGCGCGGACGACGGATTCGGAGATTGGAGTTGTGAGAGTAGTCATAAGCTCGCGCCCGGGTTGAACCAGTTTTTCACCCCGGGTTTCAACCAATAAATGAGCAAGGGAATGACCACCGGCAACAGGCAGCAACTGGTCATGCCGAGGCAGCTACGCACTAGCCGGGATATTTCACGCCCCGCACGAAATACCCGCAGGCCGGAGCGCGGGCATCTTGCCCGCTTACAGCCTCCAAACGGGCTAAGCGGGCAAGATGCCCGCGCTCCAGCCTTGCAGGTGTGAAATGTCTGGGCTAGGCCGTAGACCCAGCTCCACGGCTTGCTCGGAAGCACCAGCGCCAGCGCAAAGGCGAGGGCAAAAACAAGCCCCATCAGCAAAAGCACGCCCGCTTGAATTTTCAGCAGCAGTCCCTCCTCGCCCATGCGGCGAGTCCCGGCGAGAAACACCAGCGGCGCGGCCAGCACGCACAGCGCGTAAAGGCCGGTCATGACCGCGGCATAGACCCGGAACCAAACGATGGTTTGCGGGGTGCGGGCGGGGGTTGGTTCGCAAGCGGAAGGCAGGGGTTCCATAATTTAATAAAGCCAGCCGGCAATGCCGCCGTTCGGGTCGAGGGTGACGCCCTGGCGGCGGAAGGCCCAGCACATATAGCTGATGCTGACGAAATACGACGCGGGCAGGCGGTTGAGCACGCCGATCCAGGCGCCCAGCAGCGTGGTTCTACCGCCGAAACCCATCGGGCCGATGCCCAGTTTGTTGGCCGTTTCCACCACGTCGCGCTCCAGCTTGTCGAGCGCGGGGTTTGGATTGGCCTCGCCGAGCTTGCGCAGCAGTTGGCGTTTCGAGAACTCATAGCCCGTGGCGCGGTCGCCGCCGATGCACACGCCCAGGACCCCCGGCCCGCAGCCTTTGCCCTGGGCTTGCAGCACCGCGTCGAGAATCACCCGGCGGCACCCGTCCAGGTCGCGGCTGGCTTTGAGTTTCTCGTGGGGCAGGGCGTATTGCGCGCCAACATTCTCGCAGCCGCCGCCTTTGAGGATCAGCCGCACGCGGGTTTCGGGCGCGGCGTGTTGATCAAAGTGGAGGGCGGGCGAGCCGGGGCCGACGTTGGTGCCGTCGTTTTTGCCGGTGATGGGGTCCACCGAATTCTGGCGCAGATACCCCTTTTGGGTGGCCCGTTTCACCGCGGCGCGGGCGGCGCGCGCAAAGTCAAGCTGGTCGAGGCCCCGGGGGCAATCCACATAAAACAGGATGCTGCCGGTGTCCTGGCAGATGGGCTGCGATTTGTTTTTGGCCAGCGCTACATTTCGTTGGATGATCTGCATTGCGCTGGCGGCGATCGTGCCCTGCTGTTCGCGCGCCAGCGATGCCAGGAGGGCCTGGTGGACATCGTCGGGGATTTCAGCCGAGGTGCGGCGGATCAGTTCCAGCAGCGAGTCTTCCAGCGCGTTCATCGCCCGCAGGCTAAGCCGCCCCGCAAACCAAGTCAATAGCGGGCTATCTGTCCGTCCGCCGAATTCCAGGGCCTTTGGTTCCCGGCGCCTGAGTTTCGGCGGATGAGGGGGAAACGGTTTTCCCAAACCCCAGGCCGCTTTGCGAGTGAGTGGGCGGGGGAGAAAGCGTCTAGCGGTTCAAAACGGCCGGCCGACACTGCGGGCAACGCGGCGCCGCGCACGCGAACAGGCCGAAGGGATGAACCCCGGGGGTTGGATACCCTGCTGGATCAACAGCTCCCGTGGGGCGCGGGGTGGCGTGGTTGGGGGGCGTTGCGTCGGCGCGGTCGGAACGGACTCGACCCGGCCAGCGGAATTCCGCGCCGCGTCATTTCGTCATGAATGTGGGCTGAAAGTTCGTAATTCATTTGGCCGCGCCCTCCACGATTTTGATCTTTCCGGCGTAAGGCCGTAGACGCCCCGCGCGGCCGCCCGCTTCCGGTTGCGCCAGCCCGGCGCGCCCGCGCCGCGAGATTTTCCACGCCCGGGCTTGCTTTCGGCAAAGACTCATCTTATAGCCTTGGGCGCAATCCGACACTCCAGCAAGCTATGAACCTCTTTGCGCCGCGAATCCTTCTCCCCGGCCTGGCTTCCCTGGCGTTGATCTGCCCCGCCATCCCGGCGAAGGCGCAAACGAACGCCCCGCCCGCCGCCTTTCCCCCAACCGTGCCCGGCGTCGTCATTGCCCACCGCCCGGCCGCCTCGGGCATTTACATCGGCTCGCCCAGCCTGGCCGTTCTGAGTAACGGCCACTATATCGCTTCCCACGACGAATTTGGGCCTAAAAGCTCCGAGCACCGCCGCGCCATCTCCCATATCTTTCTATCACGCGACCGCGGCGCCACCTGGGGAAAAATCTCGACCCTGGACGGCGCCTTCTGGTCCTCCCTGTTCGTCCATCGGAATGCGCTCTATTTGCTCGGGCCGGACAAACACCACGGCAACCTCCTGATTCGCCGTTCGCTGGACGGCGGCGTTACCTGGACTTCGCCCACCAACCCCGCAACCGGACTGCTGCGCGACGACGGCCAATACCACTGCGCGCCGATGCCCGTAATCGAACACGCCGGGCGCCTCTGGCGCGCGATGGAACGGCGAATCCCGCCCATCGCCTGGGGCATCAACTACCGCGCCGGCATGTTTTCCATCCCTGTGGACGCGGACCTGCTCCAGGCAACCAACTGGACCCATAGCAACTTCCTGCCCAGCGACCGCGCCTGGAATGGCGGCGATATGGGCGCCTGGCTGGAAGGCAACGCCGTCGTCTCCCCCGCCGGTGAACTGGTGAATGTGCTGCGCGTGCAAACCCGGTCGCCCGAGGAGAAAGCCGCCCTTGTCCACCTCTCTCCGGACGGCCGGACGGCCACCTTTGACCCCGCCACCGACTTCATCCGCTTTCCCGGCGGCGCCAAGAAGTTCACCCTTCGCTTCGACCCCGAAACCAAACGCTACTGGGCGCTGGCCAGCATTGTCCGCGAACGCCATCGTGCTCCCGACCCCGGGCGCATCCGCAATACCCTGGCCCTCACCACCTCGACGAACCTGCTGAACTGGGAGGTGCGCTGCATCCTGCTTTATCATCCCGACACCGCCAAACACGGATTCCAATACGTGGACTGGCTTTTCGACGGCCAGGATATCATTGCCGTCTGCCGCACCGCCTTTGACGACGGCCAGGGCGGCGCCCACAACAATCACGACGCCAACTACCTGACCTTTCACCGCTTCGCCAATTTCCGCCGCCTCACCATGGCGAATTCCGTCCCTTGAAGCGCCTCCCGCCGTTTGCGGCCGCGCCGAGCCCCCGGATTCCCCCCGGCGATGCGCGCCGCCGCCTTGCCCGCCGCCTTGCGGGTTCGGCCGCGCTTGCCTAGCGCCCCAGTTCCTCCAAGATCAACTTTGCCGCGCGCTGGCCGGAGAGCAACATCCCGCCAAAGATCGGCCCCATCCGCGCCGAGCCAAACACGCCGTTGGCCGCCATGCCCGAAACGTAGAGCCCGGGATAAACCCGCCGGGTGTTTTCCACCGTCATCTTCTCCCCCATCTCCGCCCACATCGGCTTTTCGCCCATCAAGCCCCCGGTGGGGGTTTCCAGCCGGATGCCCGCTTTCTGCGCCGCCCGCGCGGTGAGCTCCGCCCCGTGGCCCGTGCCGTCCAAAACCACTTTGGCCCTCATGCTCAACGGATCCACATGCAGGTTGTTCAGCAGAATGGGCGTGTAGTTAATCACCACGCCGCCAATCCGATCGCCCTTGAAGATGACATCTTCCACCGATACCCCATTGAACACCTTTGCCCCGGCGTGCACCGCGCGATAAATCAGGCTCGCCGCCAGTTCCACCGAATCGGCCCGCACGAACCGATCGTCCACGCGGGTGTGGCGGACGCCCAATTCCTCCAGAATCGCCACGGCCGCCTGCTGGATCACCACCTCGTTGAACAGCATCGCCCCGCCCCACACCCCGCCGCCCGGGGCCAGTTTGCGATCAAACACCGCCACGTTCCTGCCGGCCCGCGCGACGTGGGCGGCGCATAACAAGCCCGACGGCCCCGCCCCCACCACCACCAAATCGCAATCCAAACAGCTCTCCAGCTTGGCCGCGTAGCCTCGCACAATCGCTTTCGAAATATCTACTTCCATTGAATATCTCTGGTAACATTCCGGGCGCCCGCTCGCAAGCTCGCAGCCCGCGCCCCCCGGCGCCGCCCGTGCGCCGGTCTGCCGCGGCGAAAAAGCCGCTGAAGCTCAGGGCTGAATAACCTGCAGCCGATAGAATCTCCGCTCGTGGGCGGTGGCGCCAACATCCAGGCAGGTCAGGTTGGTGCCCGTGCCGTTGAGTGGATTCGCGGTGAGGTTATTCCAGACCTGGAAATTCGTGGACCACAGCGGCTGATACTGCACGCCGACGGCGGAGAGCCACTCGAGCTGCATGTCCGCGCCGAGGCGCGCGAGATGCAAATAGGGCGCGGCCGGCGGCGCCGGGGGCGTGATATTGCGCAGGCCGATATTGCGCCGTCCCCCCCACGTGGCGCCCGTGGTGAAGGTCCCGCATACACGGCTTTCCCCAGGCGCCAGGGTCAGCGCGCGATTGGTCCAGTAATCAACGGGTATGGTCAGGGCCAGCGTAGCGGCCGTGGTGTTCGAGAGCACGACCTGGACCGTCGAGCTGGGGACGATGGCCCCGATGGGAATGGCGAAGCTGCCAACACTCGACGAGATATCGTAGTGGCTGGTGGGGGAACCGTCCACCAACAGGCGAACGGCCACCCCGCCGACCGCCTCCGCCGCCTCGTAAACACCGTTGCTATTCGCATCGCGAAACAGGGTATCCGTGAAGAAATAATCAACCCCGCTTACGCCCAGGTCCATGGTGTAATACCGGCGATAGTCCGACGCCTCCCAATAATAATACCCATTTCCAATCTCGCGCAGGTTGACATGGTACATATTCAACCGATGCCCCTCGCTGTGCCACCAGCCCATATAAACCGCCTCCGCGCCGACATAGCCGGCGGCAATGTTCTCGGCTATCCCATTCCAGACGTAGCCTTCCGCGGTAATGCGATCCCAAAAATTGGATTGCGTCACCGGGTTATAATACGCGCTGCCCACCACCGTTTCATGCTGGAAAACATTCTGTTTGGCCATGTCCTCGCTGTGATGCCGGGCCGCCAGGGCCAGCTTCTGGTTGGGCGCCAGCGGGCCGGCCGTGGCCGGCACATCCGTATAGCTGCTGCCGCGCAACTGGTTTTCACTGACCGTGTCAAACCGCCCGCGGTTGACCCGCCAGCGAATCTCCTCCTCCAGCCCCGTCGGCTCCCCATCCTCCGTGTACAAAGTCTGGGCCGCGGCCGGCGCCGGGCGCCCCAGGGCCAGGGCGCAAAATATCAAAACCATCCACGGTAAACGGTTGTTTCTCATAACAAGCTAACCGCTAGCATACGAACCGCGCCCGCGCAAGCAAGGGGTGCCGTCGCGACGCCCGGCTTTGGCCGCTGTTCCATCCGGGCCGGGGGGCGGGCGCCGCCGCCGGAACCGCGCCCATCACGGAGCCTCGCGATACGGCTGGCCGGCGCGGAAAAGCTCCCGCATCCGGGCGTTGAACGCGGCGGCGTCCGCGTCGTTGGCCTTTTCCGCAAGCTCCCGGGCTCGTTCCGCGGCGGCCACCGCTTCGGGAAAGCGTCCCGCTTCAGCGCAGGCCGCCGCCAGGGTCCCCCACATAAGCGCCTGCCGCTGATCCGTCAGGCGGACGGCTCGCTCCGCCAGCCGAACCGCCTCCGGCCCGTCGCGGAATTGCGGGTCGGGGTGGGTCGCCAGCGTCCAGGCCAGGTTGTTGAGGGCCTCCCCATAACCCGGCCGCGCGGCGAGGGCGGCGCGGTAGTGCTCGATCGCCCCCCGCGGGTCGTGCCGCTGTAAAAGCAACTGGGCCAGGCGATAATGCGCGGTTGCATTCCGGGGATCGTGGCGCAGCACCTCGGCATACTCCCGCTGCGCCTCGTCCAGCCGATCCCGCACCAGCCAGACGCCGGCCAACTGCAGCCGCGCCGCGGTGTTCGTCGGCTGAAGCCGCAGCAGCCCGGCCAGCTCGCGCACCGCTTCCTCGTAGTGGCCTTGATTCGCCAGCACTCCGCCCAGCCCGCAGCGGGCTTCACTCATGACGGGGTCCCGGGCCAGGGCCTGCCGGAACGCCGCGGCGGCTTCATCCCATTGACGCTCCCGCGCCAGCAAGGCGCCCAGGTTGCTGTACGGCTCGGCGGCCGCCGGGTCAAGCCGCGCCGCTTCCCGGCACTGGGCCCGCGCTTCCGCCAGCCGCCCGCTCGCGGCCAGCGCCGTCGCCAGGCCGTTGCGCACGGTCACGAACCGGGAGTCCTGGCGCAGCGCCGCCTCATAAACCGCGATGGCCTCCTCATTCCGGTTCTGGTCGCGCAGGACGCCGCCCAGATTCCGCCAGCTCACCTCCGACTGCGGGCGGATCTCCAGCGCCACCCGGTAGCAAAGCTCCGCCGGCCGCAGCGCCCGCTGCCCGGCCAGGAACGCCCCGAGGTTGTTCCAGGCCAGCCAGTTGCTCCGGGCGCAAGCCAGCGTATGGCGAAAGAGCGTCTCGGAGTTCTGCCAATAAAGCAACTGCGCCCCGGTGGCGCGCGCGCAGGCGATGAGCGCCGCGGCCGCCGCCCCCGCCACCACCCACCGTCGCCGGCGTCCCGCCCCCGCAAGCTCGCCCGCGCCCCACGCCGCGATGATTAACAACCCCACCGTCGGCAGATACGTGTAACGGTCCGCAATCGTCTGGCTGCCGACCTGCACCAAACCGATCACCGGCACCAGCATGCCCAGATACCAAAGCCAGCCCATCAGCAGGTACGGCCGCTTCTTCCGCTGCCCCCACGCCAGCAGCGTCGCGGCGGCCAGCGCCCCCAGCGCCGCCGCCAGCGCGGCGGCCGACGCAAAGGCGGGGGAATCATAGTGCACGATCAAGTCCGCCGGCCAAACCAGCTTCCCCAAATACCGCCCATAGCCGCCCACCGCGTTCTCCAGCCGCGCGCCCAGGGGCAGCGATTGCAGCTCCACCAACGCCCCTCCCGCTTTCTGCGCCCAGACCGTCACCCCGCAAGACGCGGCGGACAGCGCGAAAAAGGGCGCCTTCTCCACCAGCAGCCCAACCCACCGCCGCCGGCCGAAAACCGCCGCGCCGCCGCGCGGCGCGTTCCATTTCCCGATCCGCCCCAGCGGCCAATAATCCAGCAGCAGCATCACCAACGGCCAGGTCACCAGCATCGGCTTGCTCATCAACCCCAGCGCCAAACATCCCACCGACAGGAGATAGCAAACCAAAGCCGCTCCCTTAACCCCGCCCGCGCCGCCGCCGGCCGGCGCGGCGCCGGCCCGCTCCGGCTCACGGGCCCGGCGGCGGGACGCATACGCGGTATAAGCCCACAACGACAGCAACCCGAAAAACGCGCTCAACACATCCTTGCGTTCCGCCACCCAGGCCACGGATTCGACCCGCAGGGGATGCACGGCAAAGAGCGCGGCGACCAGCAGGCTGCGCCAAAACGCGCCGGTGAGGGAACGAAGCCAAAGAAACAGCAGGAGCGCGTTGGCCGCATGAAAAAGCGCATTGGTCGCGTGATGGCCCGCGGGCCGCAGCCCGTAGATTTGGCAGTCCAGCATGTGCGACAGCCACGTCAGCGGATGCCAGTTCGCCGCATGGCACCGGGTGAACGCCCAGCGCACGGCGCCGCCCGTCAACCCCTGCCGCACCTGCGGGTTCGCCGTGACGTAGTCGTCATCATCCAAATTGATGAAGTCCAGCTCCACCACCGGCAGGTACACCGCGAGCACCGCCAGCACCAGCAAGGCGGCGACCCACCATGCGCGTTCTTGATTCCGGTTTTGCGACATTCGACCGGGAATTGTTGGGCCGGCCCGCGAAAGCGCAAGCCACAATGCATCCCCATTGACTTCCCGCCGCGCCCGCCCCAAAGTAATTCGCATGAAAACCACCGCTGCCCGGCACTTGTCTTTCTCGCGAAGTTCGGCCCTTAATTCCACGGGCTTTGGCGCCCGCTCCGGGGCGCTGACGCTGACGGCCGCCCTGCTGCTGCTCTGGCTCGCCGCCGGGCCGGGCTATGCCGCCGCGCCCGCCGCCGCCCCGGAAGCCCGCGGAATCTGGGTCCACCTTACCCACTTCAACCCCGACCCGGACCGCGGCAAGGCGGAGGTCAAGGCGTTCGCCGACCGCTACGCCGATGCCCACTTCAATTTCGTGCTCCCCTGGGTGACCAGCGATTACATCGCCGCGCTGACCGATCCCGCCTATCAAACCAACCAGCCCACCGCCCGGTGGGATGCGCTCGGGGAACTGGTCCGCTGCGCCCGCGAACGCCATTTGCAGGTGCATCTCTGGTATTCCTTCACGGATTACCGGTTCGCGCGCAGCCCGGACTTCAACCCCCGGCACGGCGGCGATCCCGCCTGGGCCGCGCGCCGGGTAACCCCGCCCGCCCAAGCCGGCCAGTCGCCGCAGGTGACCTCGCCCATGAACGATGTCTGCCCCATGCACCCCGAAGCCCGGGCCTGGCAGTTGAAGCAGGTGGACTCTCTGCTGGACCGCTACCCGGGCATTTCCATCCACATCGAAGAACCGGGTTATGGTACCACCGGGAATTGCGCCTGCGATCTCTGCCGTTCCCTGTACCGGAAAATCCACGGCACGGATATCGTGGATGCCATCAACAGCCCGGCGGCCGAAGATTTCCGCTGCCTGGGCACCACCGAGTTCATCCGCGCGCTCCGGGCCAAGCTGGAAAAACGCAACCCCCGCCCCATCTTTTCCGTCAACGGCGGCCCCTACTGGAGTTCCGACCGCAAACTCGGACGTGACTGGAAACGCTGGGCGGAACTGGGGTGGCTGGATTACTACGCCTCGCAGAATTATACCCCCAACCTGGAGTTCTTCACCCGCCTGACCCAGACCATCCTCAAAGACCTGCAACCCTGCCCCGTCTTCATCGGCATCGGGGTGAAATGGAGCGGCGGCGAAACCCCGATGCCGACCGTCCTGCAAGAAATCGAACTCGCGCGAAAACTCGGCGCGGCCGGCGTCATTCTTTTCAGCGCCTCGGCAATCACCGACTCCGACCTGGCCGCCCTCAAAGCGGGACCGTTTCAAGCGCCGGCCGATTATCCAAGCCCGCAACGCTAACCGCCGCGGCCACCCTTTGCCTGCCCGTTTCATCCCCGGCAGGGAACAGCAGCCGGGCGCCGCGCAAGGGTCAACAGCCTGCCCGCGCCCTTTCTTTTTTCGATAGGCCGCATGCCCCCCCGCAGCGCCCGGCCGCAGCCTGCCGCCCAATACGTGGCTCGGGAACCTTCCCACCACGCCCGGCGGAAGAACCTGCACCACCCCTCGACTGACCCCCTGCGGTTAGGACTGGCCGTAATCCAATAGCACCTCAACCCCGGCCCCCTCTTTCCCCGCCTGCCCATCGTTCGGGACCAAATCAGACGATTAAAACCCACTCCAACCTCCAGAAAACTGTCCAATTATTGGACAGTTTTCACTTCCAAGCCCATTAAACCATTCCAACCGCCATTTTCGACCTAACCTTCGTCATTCCAAGCTATTCCATAGCTATCGCTTAGCTGTGTACAAGGGATGTACAACGGGAGTACAACGGATGCTCACCGGATGTACTATACAAAATCCTATGTACACCCGGTGAGCATCCCTTGTACACCCCTTGTACACGGCTCAGAAGGAGGCAGGAATGGGGCTGCCGAGAGGCTGGCGCAAGGAGGAGGTTGCGGGATTGAATCCCGGCCCGGGTGCCCGGCGGGGGCGGGAGACCGGGGCGAGGTCGGGGCAATTCCGGGTTGAAAACGGCGGGCAAACCCGTTAGACAGGGGGAGTTTTATTTAATGCGACAATTATGACCACCCCGAGATCTCAAATGTTGGACTTTATCCTGGGCCGCCGCAGCATTCGTATTTACTCCCCCGGGGAGGTGGACGACGAGGTGGTGACCCGGCTGCTGGAGGCGGCGATGGCCGCGCCTTCGGCGATGACGAAAGATCCGTGGCGGTTTGTGGTGGTCCGGGACCGGCAGATGCTGGCGAAACTGGCCACGCTGCATCCCGGAGCGGCCATGTTATCGGCGGCGGCGATGGCCATAGTGGTCTGCGGCGATCTGGACGTTGCGTTCGAGCGCCAGCTTAGCTACCTGCTGCAGGATTGCTCGGTGGCCATCGAGAACCTGCTGCTGGCGGCGCACGCGCACGGCCTGGGCGCCTGCTGGGTGGGCATCCACCCCGTTGAGCCCCTGATTCAGCGCGTCAAGGAGTTGCTCTCGCTGCCGGCTTCGTTTGTTCCCGTGGCCGCCATTTCGCTCGGCCAGCCCGGCGAAGCTCCGCCCCCGCGCACCCGCTTTAACGCCGATTACGTCCGCCAAGAGAAGTGGTAATGCCCCCGCGGTTTCGCGCGGATGACGGAAAGGCCGCCGGCCAGGGCGCGCCGGGTGCTCACGGGCTGCTCCAGTAGAGGTGGGTCCCATCTGATCGGAGCGTCCAGGTTGCGCCGGGCAGGGGCAGATTGGTCGTGGGCAGGAACGAGGCCGCCGCGGCCAGCCGGTTGGGCGAGACCACAAGCAGGTTGGCGTAGTAGTTGGTGAGGTTGATGGAGAAATCGTTGGTCGCGTAGTACAAGGTCTGGTTATCCCACACGCTATACACCCTGGCATAGCAGTCGGGGCCGGGGGTCAGGCCCAGGGAGGAAAACGTGACGATATTGGTTTGCGGGCTGGCCGTTTTGTTGAACACGCAGAGGGCTTTGGCTCCGGAAACGAGCGGGCGCATCCAGACCTCGCAGGTGGCATTGCTGGCGACCTGCCGTCCGGGCGCGCAAAGGGGGTCTTGATGCACGGCCAGGAAGGCCCGGTTGGTCAGCAAGGGGAGCATATCGGGCGTGACCAGGTCCAGCAGAATCGCCGAGGGCGCAATGCTCCATAAGCTCAGCGCGGTTTGCCGGATCCGGAGGCTGTGCTCGCCCGTCACCCGCGACAAGGTAAGGAAGTCGAAGTCCTTCCATTTGCCCGGCTGGTTGTCGAACGCGGAAAGGTATCGCATCCCGCGCCGGAAGTTCGCCATCAGCGCATTAAAGGTGGAGGCGGGGTTGCCCCCGATGTAAAGGTCGCCATAGGCCAGCCGGACGGCATCTATGACCAGGGGGAACCGCGCATCCGGCGCGGGGTTGGTCGTCCAGGAGCCGTTCATCAGGTAAGGGTTCCAGCCGATGGCATCGCCCGCCGCCCGCAGCGCCGCGAACTCGCTGAACCGTCCCGCCAGCGTGCGCGTTCCTTCGTCAATCTTCACATAGTCCGCTCCCCAGGAGTGCAGGGCCGCCGCATCCGCGACGTAATGATTGGTCAGGCGCATTCCTTCATTTCCCTTGGTCATTTCGTGATACAGGCCGAGCGTCAAGCCGCGCTCGCGCAGGTAGCGCCGGGTGCCGTCCCAGTCGGGGAAGTTGAGGGGATGGTAAGTGAGCAAGCCGTTGGTGTCCCGGCCGGAGTTGTTGGTGCCGCCCTGCCAGCCGCCGTCCAGTTGCAGCAGCCGCCAGCCAAGCTCGACCAGGTGGTTCGTGTATAAACTGTCGGCCAGGCCGCGCACGACCTCGTCATTAATCTGGCGGGAAAACGCGGGCCAGGTGCAGATTCCCAGCGGGGGCGCGTGAAATATCCGGCGAAACACCCCGCCCTCGGAAACGCGCAGGGTGTCGTTGAGCTTTGCCTGGACGACGGGAGGCATATTCGACAGGCCGCTGGCGTCTCCGACATAGCGGCCGCCCTCCAACTGCAGCGGCCCGGACGCCTGCCAGCCCGCCACGTGCCAGCCCGGTTCCACGAGTGTATTGCTGGCCCAGTGCAACACTCCGTCCGCCACGCCATTATTGGTCAGGAAAATGCCCGCGGGATAGCCTGGCACATAGTAAACCACGTCCCCGGACGATACGAAACTCGCGTTGGACAGCACGGCGGCGCCGGAGGGGTTCGTGATGGTCAGGGGTTGGTTGCTCCAAATATCCACGTCGCGAACGGCGGGAGCGAACGCGCCATAGTGGTTTTGGTTCGTCCACACAACGGTATTGGTGCAAAGCTCGAAGACCGCGCCCGCCGCCAGCGTGTAAAGGCCGTTGGCCGCGGGGAGGGTCGAGCCGCTCACCCAGAGGTTGCCGCTGTTGGTGTAAACCCCCGGAACCGCGTTGCTGATCGCGCGCAGCCAGTTCGTCCCCGCCGCCAGGCTGGTGCCCGCGCCCGCCAAACCGGCCAGCACGTTCGTCTCGAGTTTGGCCCAGTTCGTCAGGTTCGCATGGCCAAACTGCGGGGTGAAACTCAGCCCGGCCGTTCCCTGGGTTGCCAACTGCCAGGTATGGGCATCCAGTTCCGTGGCGGTGATGCCGCGCAAACGCGCCAGGGGCACGGTGCCCCGCGCCAAAGCCGAGGCGTCGAGATTGGTGATTCCCGCGCCGTCGAGCGCAACCGCCGCTCCCGGGAGCAGGCTGGCGGCCAGCGTCGCGTAGGGCGTTGCCGTAATCGGCTGTCGCGGGCTTAGCCGAATGAAGGGGGCGCTGGGGCCGGCCGGCCGCACCTCTATCTCCAGCCACCGGGGCGAGCCGTCGAAGGCGGAGCCGCCAAAGTCCAGCGTGACGAGGAAGAGACCGTCGCGAACCGCTACCGCGGCGTTGGTGAGCGGGCCGGCGATGAGATGGCCCTGCGCGGGCGCGTCGGCGAGCGTAAACCGCAGGTCGTAGCTGCCATTGGCCGGTTCGCCGTCATCCAGCAACTGTCCCTGGTAGGTAAATGCGGCCAGTTGCGCCAGCATCGGCGTGGGGGTGAATACCAGCAGCAGCAGGAGCGTGAAGCACAATCGGTATTTCATAGCAAAGGCGCGGCGGCCCAATTTGCCAGCCTGGGGGCCGCCACCCCCCGGAGTCTGGGCGCTTGCGCCCGCCCTGGCAAGGCGAAAGGCTGCCGGATGCGGGCCTCGAAAACGGAGCCCGCCGCGAGGCCTTATTGCTTTTCCAGCACGGCGCGCAGGGTGAGTTCCGAGCCTTCGGTGATCTGCAGCGGCCGCCGGTAAGGCCGGAAGCCGGGCTTCTTCACCTCCACCTCGTGCGTGCCGACGGCCAATTTCACCCGGGCGGGCGTGTGGCCGACGAAGGCGCCGTCAACGAAGATTTCACAGGCGTCGTCGGGGGCGCTGACGTTCACGAAGCCGGCCGGGGCGGGGCGGTCAGGCGCGGGCGGGGGCGGGGCGGGCGCGGTCGTCGGGGCGGGCGCGGGGGGCGGAGGGGCCGGCGATCCGGCCTTGCGGGGACGAAACTCGCGCGCCTGGCGCTGGCTTTCGGCGATCTGCTCGGGCGAGAGGAAGCGTTCCGCGGCGGCCAGGTTGATTTTGGCATCCTCCGCCCGGGCATCGCCCTGGGCGGCTGCGAGGTTCAGCCACATATAGGCCTCCTGGTAATCCTGGGGCACGCCGGTGCCTTTTGAATAACAAAGACCGAGCCGGTTTTGGGCCCGGGCAAAACCCTGTTCGGCGGCCCGGCGCGTCCACTTCACCCCCTCGGGGATGTCTTTGGGCACGCCGTTGCCTTCGAAGTAGCAGATGCCCAGTTCGGTTTGGGCGTCTGCCAGGTCCTGATCGGCGGCTTTGCGATACCAGTTGGCGGCTTCAACGACATCCCGGCCGACTCCCTCGCCCCAGGTGTAGCATTGGCCCAAAACGAATTGCGCTTCGGCCAGCTTCTGATCGGCCGCCCGGCGAATCCAGCGGGCGCCTTCCACCTTGTCGGCTTTCACGCCTTCGCCGTCGAGATATTTCAGTCCCAGGCGGTACTGGCCGATGGCCGAGCCCTGGAGCGCGGCCTGGCGGAGCGCCTGGACGGCTTTCTTCGGGGATGCGGTGACGCCGATTCCCTGCGTATAGTAGGTGGCGAGGAGGAGTTGGGCTTCGACATCGCCCTTGTTCGCCCGGGCTTGCACGCTGGCAAAGTCTTTTCGTTCGGCCTCGGTCGGTTGGGCGTGGACCCGCATGACGCCCCCCGCCAGCACGAGCAGGAGCGCCACCAGCAAATGATTCGGCTTCATGCGGGCAGCTTAACGCGCTTCCGGCGGCTGGCAAGCGCGGCGTGAAGTCCCGGGCGCTTTCCGCCGCCGGCCGCCCGCGGAGTTCCGGAACCCAAAACGCCCGGCCCGCCGGGGTTCTTAAAGAACATCACGCCGGGGTTGTCCGGAGAATCGTCCTGGGCCATGTTGAACGCATACGGCTATGCAAGTTGAACCAACAGTGGCGCGGGACGCGGCGGGCGAGGCCCCGGCGGCTCCGCGGACGGGAACGGAATTGGCCATCGCGGGCATGACGTGCGCCAACTGCGCCCGGCATGTGGCCGAGGCCATCCAAAGCGTGCCGGGCGTCCACAGCGCGACGGTTCGCCTCGAGGCGAAGCGGGCGGCGGTTCGCTGGGCGGGCGGCGCGGCGCGGGATGTGGACGCGGTGATCCGGGCGATCGCGGAGGCGGGCTTCGAGGCCCGTATCGCGGACGCGCCCGCCGCCGGGGCCGCGCCCGGCCGGTGGCAGTTAAACCTGTGGGTGGGGATTCTGGGCACGGCGCCCCTCATGCTGGGTGAATGGGGCCTGGGGCTGGGGCTGACGCGGTGGTTCCAGTGGGTTTCCCTGGCCCTGGCCAGCGGGGTGCAGATCGTGGCCGGGGCGCCGTTCTACCGGGGCGCGTGGAGCCAGCTCCGGGCGGGCCGCTCCAACATGGACACGCTCGTGGCGCTGGGCTCGACGACGGCTTTTGTTTATAGCGCGTGGGCGCTGCTCCGCGGCGCGGGCGGCCATGTTTATTTCATGGAGGCGGCCGCAATCATCACGGTGGTCAGCGTCGGGCACTGGCTGGAATCGCGGGTGAGCGCGCGGGCGTCGAGCGCCCTGCGCCAATTGCTGAACCTGGCCCCGGCGCTGGCGCGGCGGCGGGACCCCGACGGGGCGGAGCGCGAAGTTCCGGTGGCGGAGTTGCGGGAAGGCGACCGGGTCGTCCTGCGCCCCGGCGACCGGGTGCCGACCGACGGCGCGGCGGAGGAGGGGAGTTCGGTCCTGGACGAATCCATGCTGACCGGCGAATCGGCGCCGGTGGACAAGGCGCCCGGCAGCCGGCTGTATGCGGGCACGGTCAACCTCAGCGGGCGGTTGCTGATGCGCGTGACGGCGACGGGCGAGGAGACGGCCCTGGCGCACATTATCGCGGCGGTGCAGCGCGCCCAGGCCAGCCGCGCCAACATCCAGCGGCTGGGAGACCGGGTCAGCAGCGTTTTTGTGCCGCTGGTGGTGGGAGTGGCGCTGGCGGCGGGGTTGAGCTGGGGGCTGGCGCCTGATTGGGCCCGGCGGGTGCATGATTCGCTGGCGCCGCTGCTCTGGGCGGCGCATCCGCCGGAGGGCGCGCTGGCGGCGGCCTTCATCATTGCCGCCGGCGTGCTGATTGTCGCCTGCCCCTGCGCGATGGGGCTGGCCACCCCGGCGGCGATCATGGCCGGCTCCAACGCCGCGGCGCAACGCGGCATCCTGATCCGCGATGGCGTGGCGCTGGAAAAGGCGGGACGGGTCGGCACGGTGCTGTTCGATAAAACCGGCACGCTCACCACGGGCCGGGCCGAAGTGGTCAAAGTGTGGGACGAGGGGCGCCTCCTGAACCCGGAGGCGGCCCCGGGAGGGTCGAACGCCGGGCCAGCCGCCGCGGCGTCCGCCCGGGAGCTGGCGGCGGCGCTGGCGGAACATTCGTCGCATCCGATCAGCCAGGCGGTGGCGAAGCTGGCGGCGGCGCGCGCGCCGCTGGCGGGCTGGCAGGAGGTTCGCGGAAGCGGAGTGACCGCCACCCTTGCCGTGGATCGGGGAGCGCCGGTGGCGGTCCGGCTGGGCGCGTTGCGCTGGCTGGAGGAATCGGGGGTGGATTTGGCGCCGGGAAAGGATTTTATCGCGGAATGGGCGGCGCAGGGCGCAACGGTGGTGGGGCTGGCGGTGGCGAATACCTTGCGGGGTTTGTTTGCGGTGAAGGACGCGCTCAAGCCCGGCGCCCGCGAGGTGGTGCGGCAACTGGCGCGGCAGGGGCTGCAGATTTATCTCGTGACGGGCGACAATGCGCTGACCGCCGCGGGCATCGCCCGGCAGACCGGCATCTCCGCGGCGAACGTCTTTGCCCAGGTCCGCCCCGAGCAAAAGGCGGCCCTGGTGCAAAAGCTGCAGCGGCAAGGCCAGCGGGTGGCTTTTGTGGGGGATGGCATCAACGACGCGCCGGCGCTGGAGCAGGCCGACCTGGGCATTGCGGTCAGCCGCGCCAGCGACATTGCGCGCGAGGCGGCGGACATCATCCTGCTCCGGTCGGAAATCGAGGCGGTGCCGGAAAGCCTCGGGCTGGCGCGAGCCACGCTGCGCACCATCAAGCAGAATCTGTTTTGGGCATTCTTCTACAACATCCTGGCCGTGCCGCTGGCCGCGCTCGGGTTCCTGAGCCCGGTGCTGTGCGCGGCGGCCATGGGGATGTCGGACCTGGTCGTCATCGGCAACGCCCTGCGGCTGCGCCGGTGGCGGTCGCGTTAGGGGGCGGGGCGGCGGCGGTCCGGCTCAGGGGGTTGGCGCGGCGCCGGGCCGCGGCCGCGGCGGCGGGGCCGCGGCCTTGCGCTGCTCGCGCGCGCGCCGCTGCTGCTGTTTGAGCAATGCGTTTAGCTGCTGCTGCTGCGCCGGCGTCAGCACCGCCCGGAACGCTTCAATGGTCCGGCTGAACTCCTCCCGGCGCTGCGGCTCCACGGTGTCCATGATCTTCTTGGTGCGCTCCTGGCCCTCCTTGAGAATCCGGTTAATCGGCTCGCGCTGCGCGGGCGTCAGGTCCAATTCCTGTTCCAGGCGCCGCAGAAACTCGATGCGCATTCCGCCGGCGGAGACCGGCGGCGCGGGACGGACCGCGGCGCCGGGGCGCGGCGGTCGGAGAATGCGCCCCCGTTCGGCATGCCGCACCAGCAGCCCCCCGGTCACCACCCCGGTGCCAAAGATGACCATTGTAGCCAGGATGACCTTCCAGTTGTTCATCAGTTCCAATCGCCGGGGAATTCCAGTTCCGCGGCCGCCAGCAGGGTTTGCTCCAGCGCCCGGGATAAATCGTTCGCCGGGGCGCCGCCCGGGGGCGTGAGCCAGGTCCAGGCGCTCAGCAGCACCATGACGCCCGCGCACGCCGCGGCCGCCCGCCACCAGGCCCGCGCCCACAACGCCCGGTCATCCGCCCCGGGCCGGCCGGCCAGCCGCGCCATGATGCGCTTCTCAAACGCCCAAGGCACCCGCTCGTTCGGCGGGGCGGACCGGGCGGCGGCCATCAGTTTTCGTTCCAGTTCGTCCAGGTTCATAAAGGCTGCAAGGATTCAGACGCCCGCCGGCGGGGCGCGGTTACAAATACTT
>Ga0116158_10001836_pt1 | contig 18987 bp, 13 predicted proteins | sample AD_UKC052_MetaG_FD_89883 | JGI IMG/M metagenome (GOLD analysis project Ga0116158, IMG submission 89883) | Active sludge microbial communities of municipal wastewater-treating anaerobic digesters from USA - AD_UKC052_MetaG | ecosystem: Engineered > Bioreactor > Anaerobic > Digestate | place: USA... | reverse complement strand
TTAGGCGAGCTTGAGGAATCGTCATCCGACGAGTTTGACGATCAGAATCTCTGCCAGACCTGCAAAGAAGAATTGGGTATGCTCAGCCTGATGGGATTTGGCGCGTGAACTCTGAGGGTCATTATTATGCGCAAAGTTGAAAATCAAAATAAGGAATTCAAGCAGGCCTGGAATGATAATTGTTTGAAAACCATTTGCGCTTTTGCCAACGCCGGCGGCGGAAAACTCTATATCGGCATTGACGATGAAGGAAAGCCGGTGGGCGTAAAAGACGCCTCCAAATATCTCGACGACATTCCCAATAAAACCAAAGACATCCTGGGCATCACGCCGGAGGTCAAACTGAAAAAGAAAAACGGCAGGGAGATTCTCGAAGTAACGGTTGCGGCGTCCTCCGCCCCGATTTCCTATCATGGCCGCTTTTACACACGAAGCGGCAGCTCCTCGATCGAAATCAAGGGGCCCGAACTGGTGGAAATGCTGATGCAGAAATCCGGACGCTCCTGGGACGGATTTATCGAAGAGCGCGCGACCCTCAAAGACATCGACCCCGCCGCCATAAAGAAATTCCGGGAACTGGCCGTCGCCAAAATCCCGCAAATCACGAAGGAAAAAAGCGTCGAAGCCATTCTTCAGAAATTAAACCTTCTGGATAAGGGCAAATTGCGTCGCGCAGCCGTTTTGCTTTTCGGGAAAAACCCGAAGCAGTTTTACATCACCGCCTACATCAAGATCGGCAAATTTGTCAGCGCCACCGATCTGATCAGCACGGATGACATTGAGGGCAATCTTTTTGATCAGGTGGACAAGGCCATTGAAATCCTGCGGATCAAATATCTGCTTTCCAACATCACATATGAAGGCATTTACCGCAAAGACAATATGGAATATCCGGAAGAGGCCCTGCGCGAAGCGATCATCAACGCCGTCATTCACCGCAACTACATGGGAGCGCACACCCAGCTTCGGATCGATCCCGAAAGCCTCAATCTCTGGAATGAAGGCGGCCTGCCGCCCGGCATCGGTGTGGCCGATTTAAAGAAGTGGCATTTGTCCCGTCCGCGCAACGAGCTTCTGGCTGATGTATTTTTCAAGGCGGGCATGATTGAAGCCTGGGGACGAGGCACCATCAAGATTGTGGACGAATGCAAAAAGGCCGGGCTGCCCGAACCGGAATTTCGCGAACAGTTCGGCGGATTGTCCGTCCATTTCCGCAAGGGAAAGTCGGAGAAGAAGGTCGGAGGAGAGTTGGGTGATGGGTTGGGTGAAAGGTTGGGTGAAAGGTTGGGTGAAACGGAAAAAAGAATTCTGACGTTGATTGCGGGTAACAAAGTTATATCCATACCGGCAATGGCGAAAAATCTCAATATCAGCACAACAGCTGTGGAAAAACATCTGAAGAAACTAAAAAGCAAAGGCGCAATCGTGCGGGTAGGTTCCGCGCGTGGCGGCGCATGGCGGATAAATGGTGAAATTGATTTTGATAATGGTGGAAATATGAACAAAACAAGGCATTGAAAGCCTGAAGCTTCAGGACCTGACCCATTCATTGGCTCAAGAAACATTAAACATCTCTGGAGGTGGCAAATGAAGATAGAATTCATTCCGAGGACAATTGGCGGCTCTGTTATCTCAACCCTTCACAATTTATATTACTATACAGGCCGCTGGGACTTATCAGTTACACACTTTACTGGAAAAGACAGAGCATATTGGGAGAAATTGCCAGAAAAACTTCGTAACGCAAAGAACTTACCCGGTAAAATGGAAAAGATCATCAAGGAACTGGAATCGCTTGCGGAGGCTGGCGAGGCAAGGAAAGAAAGACGCACGAGACTTATAAAATACGCTGGCTTCGAAAAAAAGGAAGTTGTCATAAACGAGCAGTTGTTGGCAATACTCGCGTCCCTTCCACAGAAAATGCTTTCGGACATCTTCCGTAAAATGACCGATCCGTCATTGTTGTCAGAAGAAGCACAGTTAGTGGACATGAGGCTTGGAACCGGAGAGCAGTTAATTGAGCCGGACTTTTTGGTACAAGGCGATCAGCAATTGATGATGGGAGAAATTAAGGTAAATGCAAGGAAAGGTTTTGGCGCCAAGTATGACGCGAAACAACTGGTCAACTATTTGAGCCTGGTACAGAAGCTGAAGGCATCGCGACAAGCAGGTCTCTTTGAAAAATACTCCCACATTATCATCCTTCCCGAAGACGATTTCGAATGGTTTGTCAAAGGTTCCGAATGGATAAAGTCATTTGCATCAGGAACGGATGAGCGCATGGAATTCAATGTCAAAAACACATATGCTTTGGCAAAGGGAAGTAAAAAGCAGCATTACGTTAAAGATGAAAAGCAACTCGGCCAGCTTTTGTCGGAAGTGCCCGTCTATTGCCGTACTTACAAGAAACTTCATTATACCTACGAGGACATCATCCGGGATTATCCACTGAAAGAGCACTGGCAAAGAATCGGAGATGAACTTGGAAAGTTGTGTACAAACTCAACCTATGGAATCTGGCAATGGAAAACGGGAAAAGTTGACAAATCCAAAGAACACGTTGAAATAACATATGGCGACATTAATAAGAGTGCTGAGAAGGATTTTACCACTGTGGCACGAGTCAGCCCACCCTACGAGCAAACATGCACCGTCGAATTTCTGCTCTCATCTGAAAACGATAAAAATAGTGAAATGATGAAGGCTGTTAAAAAAGATATAAACTTCTATATCGTTGAAAAAAATGAATTCGATCCGTGGCGTTACATTAGATCTCATTGCGGGTCAACTGCGAATCTCTATTCTAACGTTCACTGGATCTACAGGGAAGCCAAGAAAGCTCATTGACAATTAGGCTCAATAAAGACTGCGCTTTATTGAGCCTAATTGTAATAATACAGCTTGTAACCCGAGTGTGAAAAAAAGCATTCAATCGAAATCTAATTTGTCTAATTTCGCTCCTCATTGAGAAAAAATGCGACTTACGGTTGTCGTTTTGACATTGATTTTACAGAGGGATGGCCATAATCTTCACACAAAATAAAGATTTTGTGATGAACCCTTGAATTATCAAAAGGATAGGTGTATGAAAACGTGCAGCAACTGCGGACAACCCATCCAGGAAAACGACATGAAGAATGCGGCGGAGATTTTGGGCGAGCTTGAGGAATCGTCATCCGACGACTTTGACGATCAGAATCTCTGCCAAGCCTGCAAAGAAGAACTGGGCATGCTCAGCCTGATGGGGTTTGGCGCGAGAAATCTGAGGGCCAAGTCGCTCTTGTTCAACGGCAAACAGTAAATATTGTATGGTAATAACATACAAATGTATGGTATAAGCATACACAGCATGGGACTTTTAGCAGAAATACTATCATCGAATATTCGTGCGGAAATATTTCGCAACCTCTTTGGTATAGAAAAACTAAGCCTTCACCTGCGAGAAATTGAAAGACGGACAGGTTTTGCTGTGGGTACTGTCCAGCAGGAAATCAAAAAATTACAGCGACTTGATATCATCACCAGAATCAAAGACGGCAATCGCATTAATTACAAGGCCAATACGAATCACCCGCTTTATCCGGAAATCAGAAATCTTGTGCTCAAGACCAGCGGGCTTGCGGATGTATTAAAAGACGCGTTATCCGCGGAAACGAAAATCAAGATAGCCTTTGTCTTTGGTTCTTTTGCCAGAAAAGAAGAAAAAGCGGAAAGCGATGTTGATTTGATGGTCATCGGTGACATCGGCCTCAGAAAACTGACCGGTCTTTTGATGGAAGCATCGGAGAAACTTGGCCGGGAAATTAATCCCTACCGGTTAACTGAAATTGAGTTCATCAAAAGAAAAAAAGAAAAGGATCATTTTCTCCAGCAAGTGCTTGAGTCCCCCAAGATATTTATAACAGGTACGGAAGATGAGCTTAGCGCAATGGGCTGATAATGGCTGGTTAAGACCTCACAAAACCAGTCAAAAAGAAATCAGTGACTTGTTAAGGATTGTTGAGCGTGATTTGCAAGACGCAGCAGGCAGCATTTCGGCTGATTGGCGATTTGGCATTGCCTACAATGCAGCGCTGAAGCTTTGCACGATTTTACTGTATGCATCAGGCTACAAACCGGAAAAGACTTTGCAGCATTACCGCACCATACAAGCATTGCCCCTGATCCTGGGCAGTGCATACAAAGAAGATGTAAAGTATCTGGATACCTGCCGCAACAAAAGAAATACCGCCGAATATGATTATGTCGGTGTGGCCGCTGCTGATGATGTGGATGAATTGATTGATTTTGTAAAAGAACTACGTGAAAAAATCATCAAATGGCTAGAAGAAAAACATCCGCATTTGGTAAGCGGGAAATAGTAATTGATAGAATTGTAAAGCGGTCAATCTAAGAAGGAAATTTTGATTGGTATTAGATTGGTTTTAGATTGCAACTGCATCGTAATGAGCGCACCATCCATGCCGCCGAATCGAAGAGGTAACGCGGTGCGTCGCTGCGCAAGCTCTATTTTAATGTTCCGCGTCGCTACTCGGAGAATATAGAACTGGTTCAAAGGAGACTGCGCGATCTTTTCGATTTGTGGTTGGGCGTAACGGAAGGGAAAGCCGATGTCGGAAGAATCGTCCATATCTTCAAACATTATATGGAAAACGAGGGCCAAAATGTTGAAAGCATGAATTACGAAAAGAATCTGCAAGAAAAAATGAAGCATCGGGGATTTTTGACTGATCTGAATCCCTTGCTGCCAGCTAATGCAGCGTGTGATGTTAAGGAAGCCTATAAGCTCATAAAAAATGAAATCGTCGATAAACTAAAGTGATGAAAAATGGCATTAAGAACACACAAACCCAGTGGTATTGCAACTTGGTCCGAAGATGATAGACCACGGGAGAAGTTGTTTCGATTAGGTGCGAAGCATCTTTCGGATTCTGAATTGTTGGCGGTGATTCTCAGAATCGGCGTTGAAGGGAAAAGCGCCATCGATTTGGGTCAGGAGATCAAGGCCCGTTTTAAGACATGGCGGAATATGGCCGATGTGGACACCGCCGAGTGGAAGCAAATCAAGGGATTAGGCATCACCAAGATATCACAAATACTGGCCGCCATCGAAATCGGGCAAAGGATCCAATCCGAGAAGTCAAAACAAGATGCATTGATCAACGATGCCAAACAATTGGCAGAAATCTTTTTGCCTCGACTGCGGGATGAAAAGAAAGAATCTTTTTGGGTCGTAATGCTTGACGGGAAAAATAAAATCAAGGATGAAATGGAATTGGCAAAGGGAACCGTCAATGAAGTCAGCACCTATATTCGCGAAGTTTTGATGACGGTCTTGCGAGGCGCAGCAGCAAGTTTCGCCATCATCCATAACCATCCCTCCGGGAATCCTGAGCCAAGTCAAAATGATATACAATTGACCCGCGAACTGGTATGCGCGGGAAAAGCCCTGAAAATAAAAGTCCAGGACCATTTGATTATTGGTGATGACAGATATTATAGCTTTGCAGAACATGGCCAAATCAAGGATCTTGAAAAGCAATGGGAGAATTATATCCACATGAAGTCTGATGGAGGCTGATATGGCGGGCAATCACAATCCCTCTGTAGCAAAATTTTTAACGATCTACAGCCAAAGCGAATTTAGCACTTCCGGCACAAGAGGATACGATTCGCAAACATATGTAGACACTAAGCTAGACTTGAAACTGACTCCGCGTATCTACACACCAGAGACACGATTGGTCGTTTTGACAGGCAATGCCGGTGATGGGAAAACGGCCTATATTCAGCGACTGGAGTCCTTAGCCAGAGACCAGGGGGCAAGATTTTCTGAGCAAACAGACAATGGCTGCACCTACAAGATGGATGGGATCGCGTACCAGACGTTATATGACGGCAGCCAGGATTTCGAAGGCGCCAAGAACGATCAAATACTAAAAGAATTCTTCTTTGATCTGGAGGGCACTGCTGAACCCAAAGGGGCGTTTACAAAAATTATCGCCATAAATGAAGGCAAATTAAGGGATTTCATTCTTAATAAGAGAGAATATTCCTGGTTGGGAAGGCAGGTGCATCACTATTTTGAATCGGACAGTTTTACACCTCATAAATCCTTGATTTTCATTAATCTCAATCTCCGATCTGTGGTAAGTGAGAATGAAAACGAGCCGTCCATATTTGATCTCATCCTGGATAGATTTTTAGATAAAGAAGGTTCCATGGGATTTTGGAACGCCTGTGCTCCTGAGCACTGTTCTTACGCAAATCGGTGCTATATTCGCTACAACATAGAGACGCTTCGCCACCCCGATTTGGGGCCAATCGTCAGACATCGTTTAAAACAGCTTTTCTATGCAGTTTTTTTCAGAAAAATAAGGCATATCACCGTTCGCGATATTCGATCCGTTCTCTCGTACATTCTCATCAACAAATATTCATGTCACCAGATCCAGGCAGACCTTGATCGCGGTTTTTCAGCTATAGATCGGTTTTATTACAACGCCGTATTTCCTAATGACGAAAAAGATCGCCTTGCCCGAACGATGTGCGACCTGGATGTCTCCCTCACATCCAACCCGAAGCTGGACAACTTCATTCATTTTCACGGGCCTGATGATGATTTATGCTTACAGCTTTTAATAGCCGGGCATGAGGAAAGACAGGATCAGCCTTATCTTAGGAAGCTTTTTGAAAGCATGCCCCGGGGGACGGATGACAATGATCCTATCCGCCGTGACAACGCCCACCGCTACCATCGGTCGCTAAGGAAAAAACTTTTCTTCGAGAGTGCAGTAGAGCAGATGAGGGCGGCAGGATTCCCTATTTGGAAAGATTTTCTCCCCTACAATAAATTTGACCGTTTTTCCCAAGTCGTTCATGCAAGGGAAGATCAACATTTTGGGCTACGAAATAATCTAACGCTGGCGATTAGCAAATCGGAACGCATTTACAATGAAATTATCGGCAGTGAGAATCTATGCCTCCGCTCTACTTCTACAACCAAAGCAAACACGAAAGGGTTTTATAGCTTCCCTGCTTCGGATTTCAAGGTCATTGTCAAAGACATCGGATTTCAGGAAGAGTTTTTGGAATACACGCCGAACGCTCTTTATTACCGGCATGTCGGCACTGGCGCCAATCTGAAGAACCCTGTTGAACTCGAAATACCGATTGATCTTTTTGAGGTTCTTTGCCGTATCCGAGAGGGTTATATCCCTGCAGCAAGCGAGGTGCGGACCTTTTTTCTCAATCTCGAAATGTTTAAAAGGAGGATTGCTTCGAAGCGGCCCGACAAGATCTTTCTTACTGATGATGATTCAACTTTGTTTGAAATCAAGAAAGATCCCGTAAACAATCTGATCATGACCAAGGTAGGTGGATAATGGGAATTAGTAGACAACATAAAGCGTTTCGCTTTGACAAAATTATGCCCATTGATGCCAACAACATCATCTTAGAACAGGCGTTTGCCCGTTTTCTTGTGTTGATGAGGACCAAGGGCGTTCCGATTACCACTACAACGAAAAAAACGCTTTATCCCCAAAGCCTTGTTAATTTGATTGCAGATGATCCGACCCACTTTCAGGGGATGACAACCGATGCCCATCGCAAGCAACTTCTTGAAGATTGGTTGGCCAATGAATTTGCCACAACCATCAAGGTCGGACGCAGCGGTGACGGCGAGGCGCGCATTGCCAATATGAAACCGATTCACATGTCCACCATTAAACTGCTCGATCCACGCATCCGCAGCCAGGACCGTGATCTCAGCAAATTTCTCTACAATGTATTTCAGGACAGTGACTTGATCATGGGGAATGAAAGCCTCCTTCTGCCCTATTTAACGGTAGGCACTGAGGATTTTGGCGATCATGACAGTAGAATTGATGAAAGCAATGCATCGGAACTCGACATCGAAACATTGTTCTTACTCCGCCTTCTCAACGATTTCAGAGTCGATAAGGTTGATAAAAGGAAGCGGATCACGCCCCATGATTTTACTTGTCTCGCACAAAGGCAACTGATCATAAACGATACAGCCCGCCTCCTCGTTTATAAAGACTCCATGCCAAGGAGGGAACTTATCGACTACCTGATCATGCTTTTTGCCTTCCATGCCGCCCTTTACTGCCTAAAGAGTTTTCGCTTGATCAATCATTTGTCAGATACAGGTCAATACCGTTGCCGTCATTGCCGGGGCATCAATATGGGAAGCCTGGATCGCCTCTCTGAATGCGAGTTTCAGCCCGATATTTTCGTCGATCTCACAAATGGCCAGGACAAAGAATGCGACCGCATGGCCAAAGACAAAGTGGCCAAACATCATGCCGTAATGTATCGCTATTTTTCTTCCCATTACAAACTGAAGAAGGTCGATGAATTTGCATCCACATTCCCTGGTTACTCAGGCTCATTGGAAGATTTGGTGAAATTCTTTTCTCATAAGGATTTAGACGCCTTTTTCAGAATGAGATTGTCGGAGATCATCTCTGTGGAAGAGAATGAGGAATTGGACCCGGAAATAAAGGCGATAAGAGATTTGAACCTGTCGCCCCTTGAGACCTTTGTCGAGATTGTGACTCAGAAGACGTTTGATACCCGATCAAGAAATCACAAGTCACTATTGGCATCTCTCTGCGGCATGGGAAAAGAGAGCGGCTTTTTGATGGGGGGCCGGGGAAGAAAGAGGAAGTATGTCCTGGGCAATCAGCTTCTGGAACTTTTAGTTCAGTTGTCTGTCGTCGGCCATAACCAAAAACGGGGATTTTTCACGCAGCCGATTGCCATCACCGATTTCGTGGAATTTTTGAAAAAGCGCTATGGGTTGTTAATCGATTGCAACAAAGGTTCGGAAGACACCCCCGAAGGGGCAAAGGCATTGGAAAATAATTTCAATTCCCTGAAAACCCGCCTGCGTCAGTTGGGATTCTATACGGATCTATCGGATGCGTCCAATTCGCAGGTGATTCGTCCTCGATTTACGATTTAGCCTGAGTAGGAGGAGATACGTGACAAAAAGCGTTAAAGACCAACCGGAAATCAGCGATGGGAAAATTGTTGATTTCATAGACGGGAAAATAAGGAAAGACAGCGAGACAGAGCAGATCCGACAAAACTTTGAACGGACGCTCATCGAGGAATACAATTATCATCCTGAAGATGTTTCCGTCGATTTCAAGATCAAGGTCATGGATGGGTCAAGAAAAGTTACGAAGACCATCTCTTTGTCCATTCTTCACGAAAAGAAATCGGCCAAACCAACCCAGGATGATGTGTATGTCCTGATTATGGTCGTAAAACCGAAAACCCAGCCCACCGACCTTTCCGGCGGCACCGAGGACCTGGAAAAGCTGCTTGCTGCTTGCCCCAACGCCGCCTTTGCCTGCTGGTCGAACGGGATTGAGACACTCTATTTTCAGAAGAAGAAAACGAAATTTGATGTTGATATTTTTCCAGTCAATGATTTCCCGCGCAAAGGCGAAGATGATGCCGCGATCTTTACAACGGATCGTTCCCGATTAAGAGCAGCTACGGGCAATAACCTGCTCTATGCATTTAAGCGCTGCCATGACTTCATCCACGCCAACCAGGGTGGCTCCAAAGAGCAAATCTTTTGGGAATTTCTCAAGGTTTTATTTGCGAAGATTCAAGATGAGGAACAGGGCGGACGCCCGCAATTTTCCATTCGCACCCTTGAGGAACGAAATACACCGACCGGACACCAGCTCGTCAAAGAGCGGATTGATGCCCTTTTCAAATCCGTCAAAAAAAAATCGGGGTTCCAAGGATTGTTCGACGACCAGGCCGCGGACATCCGTTTCCAGCCCGATGTACTGACCTTCACTGTAGCGCAATTGGAAAAATACGACTTTCTCCATTCCTCCGTGGATGTCAAGGGTATGGCTTATGAAACCATTGTCGGACCGACCCTGGAAGGCACGCGGGGTGAATTCTTCACTCCCCGCAACCTCGTCAAGATGGCCGTCAAAATGCTCGATCCCAAACCCGGCGATCGCATCCTTGACCCTGCCTGTGGTACAGGGGGCTTCATTGTCGTTGCCTTTAACTACATCGCCGAACAACTCCGTCTGGCGGCAAAAAAACAATGGCGAAACCCCGCTAAGCCGACAGAAGATGAAGAACGAGTAGTAAATGAACAAATCCATCAGGCGGGCAAGAATGTCTTTGGCATTGATTTCAACGCCAACCTCGCCAAGACCGCCCAGATGAACATGGTCATGAACAACGATGGCCGCGGCGGCATCTATTCCGTCAATTCTCTCTGGAAACCTTCCGCCTGGCCCAAAGAGATAGCTACAGCGATTACATTGTCCGGCTACGATATGGTGATTACCAATCCGCCCTTTGGCACAAAGATCAAAGTTGAGGGGAGTGAAATCCTGGGGCAATACGACTTGGCGCACGCCTGGAGCAAGGAAGGAGAACGTTGGGTCATGCAGGGAACGCTGAAAACGGGCGTTCCGCCGGAGATACTGTTTATCGAACGCTGCTTCCAATTCTTGAAACCCGGGACCGGTAAAATGGCAATTGTCCTTCCCGACGGTATTCTGGGGAATCCTGATTTGGAATATGTCCGTTATTGGATTATGGCAAATTGTCAGGTCCTGGCCAGCGTGGATCTCCCAGTGGAAATGTTCTTGCCTCGGACGGGCACCCAGACCAGTGTCCTTTTCCTGCGCCGAAAATCAGATCAAGAAAAATTGGCAGAAAGCCTCTCCGGGGAACCGCCAGAATATTCAATTTTCATGGCCATCGCAAAATCCGTGGGGAAGGATCGCCGCGGGAATACGATTTACAAAAGGGATAAGGAAGGAAGAGAAATCATCAAGCCAGACTTGTATAAAAAATATGCCCATTCGACTGTCCTGGATTTCGCCCCTATCGTGGAACCGACTGGGCGCATTGTAAATGATGACCTTCCGGAAATTGCAAGATTATTTCGAGAAGAGTTCTAAAATATGGCAAGCGGATCTCTGGAAATAAATAGGATTTCGTCACAATTTGTCTCTAAATGTGGATTTCGGCTAAATGCTGCACGATACGCTGCGGCTTCTCAGGCGGCCGAGGACTTTATAAAGCAATCCTCTAGGACACATGTTTTACTTGGAGATATATCGAAGATTTTCTGTCCGGCTGTATCAAGAAGACAGTATGTAGAACAGAACTATGGAGTGCCTTTTTACTCCTTTTCAGATTGTTTGGAACTGTCGCCAAGTGATCATCCATTTATTTCAAAGTCATTTGAGGCACTTGATAGTTTTAGAGTTGATTCTAAATGGATTTTAACGCCACGAGTAGGAACGATTGGACAAATAATTTTCACAAATGAATCATCTAAAGGCGTATGTGTTTCAGACAATGTTCTCAGAGTAGTGATAGATCACAAACTGACTCCTGAATATGTGTTTTGCTATTTAAGAAGCCCGATTGGTCTTTCACAGATTATCAAGAACAGTGCCGGCACGGTTCAAAGCCTTATAACTGAAGACCATCTTAGTAAGATTGCAGTCCCTGTATTGATAAACTCTACTGAAACAAAAGTAACCGAATGTATTTCAGCGGCCCAGGATCTCAGAATATCCGCGAATTTTCTCTTGGCGAGAGCAGATAAATTGGTCCAAGACTGTAACAATTTATGTATGCTTAATATAAATGATGCTGTGTGGTTTGACCCAAACAGAAAAATAGAATCTGTTCTTGTTTCATCTTCAGGGGTGCTTCTCAATAACCATTCCGGTTCGGAATATCGTCTTGATGCCCACTATTACAATCCCCTGGCGCAACTGGCCATCAAAAATATCAGGCAGTGTAAATCGGAAATGAAGACAATCGGCGATGTGACGGAAAGGGTCTTCATGTGCAATCGTTTCAAGAGGAACTATGTTGGTGAGAAATACGGTGTTCCTTTTCTTTCCGGCAAGAACATTATCCAAATAAGGCCGACGGATCTGAAATATATTTCCCTCTCCGAAACATCAGACCTCGATGACCTCAAACTGGAAGCGACATGGACACTGATTACCCGCTCGGGCACGATAGGGAGAACGTGCTTCGTATGGGAAAATTACGAAAATTACGCGGCGACAGAACATATTGTGCGCCTTGTTCCAAACGAAGGGATAATAGATTCCGGCTATCTCTATGCCTTTTTGTCTTCCCCATACGGTAAGCAACAGGTTTTAAAATACAGGCATGGCTCTATTATCGACGAAGTTACCGATAATCAGATAAGAAAAGTTTTCATCCCTTTGCCTTCGGACGCTGATCAAAAAGCAATCGGTGATCTGGTGCGCACGGCCTATGAAAAACGTGCCGAGGCGATTCGCCTGGAAGATGAGGCGCAACAAATATTGATGGACGCCCTAACCCAATGAATTAGACGACAACAGGCTGCTCTTTTGCGAGGTTTGTCATGATCGAACTCAATCAGGAAATGTATCATCGGGAGATGGCCCAGGCCGTCTATGAACACTTGCGGGATTTTCTGCTGACCAAAGAGAGGAACCACTGTCAGCGGGTAGAATATCTCCCCCGCGAAGTCATGGTGATGACCTGTAAAAAACTCCTGGAAGACAAAGCCTTGCAAGCCCACGAGGTCGAAGCCTTTGTCCTGACGGATCAAGTCAGAGAAGTGTACGAGATCGAAAGCGGCGCCCTGATCGAAAAAAGAAACCGCGAATCATTCGGGGTCCTGGTCGCCTTCATTCCTCAGGGGTTGCGACTTCCGGCGGAAGATTCCTATGACATCCACACTTTCAAGACCTACGATCTGACCGGCGTGCTTCGGGCTCACTGCAAAACCATTCTTGCCGGTTTGCCTGACCCGATTCAATCCATCGCCAGAACGATCATGGATCAATCCGCCGTCAAACGGCAATCCGTCGATCGGCAACTGAAATATCTCTTAGCACTAAGGGAAGATGGCGCCGGATGGGAGGATGCCGGTGCCTACCTACATCTTGTCGACCTGATCCCGGACCTGAAACTCGATGATGAGGGCGTTGAAACCAGGATCGACCGAAACTATTACTGTGTGGAGGAATTAAGCAACCCGGATCGCACAATACTCCAGAGCATCGAAAAATTAGTTTCAAAATACGGACTCAAACCGGAGGAGAACAATCTCGCTCAAAACCTCATACGTTTTTTCCGCGAGCGCAATGCCACAGAGACGGACAAATGGCTGAAAGAAATCTTGATGGATTCTACCTGGCGGAGCCAATTGTCCTTTGATAAATGGTCCTTCAAGGACATTGCCAAAGATAAAATCGAAATCCATCTCCAGCCGCTTGAAGACCCCAAGACCGGGACCTTAGCCAAAGGATTAACCAAAGAAGGCAGCAATCTCGTCGCCAGCACCAGTCTGGCCAACCCCGTCCATATTAAATGGGAAACCAATCCGAGAAATCCCGATGAATTGGGCCATTATCTCGTCACTGTCGTCCGGGATACGGACGATGAGAATGCCGAGGAGGAGCTGCTTCGACGCATTGTCAAAAAAGGGCGGAGCACCCTCAAATTAGGCCTGAAGGATGTCGAATTGGAAGAAGGGGAATCATGCGCCGCGAAAATTGTGATTTACGCCAAAGACAGCGCCGGCCTCACATTGGATAAGGATGAAAGCGAATCCTTCTGGATCGAAAGCGGGGTCAGTATCGATCCTGTCGTCAAGAAGATCAAAAAGATCCGCAATCGCGCCGAAGCGTTTCTTTATGCGGCCCATAAGCATCGCAAGCCCATAGAAATAGACAGCGAAAACTGGGAGGAAGGAAATCCAAAACTTTACCGACTGAAACTGAAAAACCGGGATATCTACCGGATTGTGATCAACAGCGTCCTGTATGACATCGAGCGGCGAAACATCACTGATCCCATGAATGGCGGCGCCTGGCGGATCGACGCCAGAAACGTTCCCCTTCTGAAGGCGGCCGATCTTCAGCCTGTTCCGATTGCTGGTCATAACATCCCATCTTTAGCGCGTTTTTTTGATGTAAGAAAAAGCCTCTTTCAATCCTTTCGGGAATGCGACGCCTTTGGTGTCGTGGAAACATTAGACCTGCGTGCTTTCAGCTCGCTCATTGAGGATTATGCCGCCGCTTATCGAGATATTCTTGACGATGTATGCCGCAGGCTTCAGGCAACAGAGTCGGACGGCGACATCAATAACGTGCTATCTCTGTTTCAAACGATCAACCATCTCGATACGGTGCACATCCGTTTGGGTTCTCCAGATGATGAAGGTGATGCGGTGCTCTTATGTCCCACCCATCCCTTGCGCCTCTTGTGGATGTTGCAATATCAGAACCTCCTTTTTTATTGGGCGGATTCTCTAAACGGCCTCGCCGAAGAAGAGGCCAACAAGCTGCTGAATCCGGAAAAAATTACCAAAATTACATCGCTTAATATACCGTCTGCCATTTCCCTAGGGCATGGAGAAATCTTCGTTAACAGTGATAATCTGGACCTTTACTGGAGCATCTTTCCGAAGAGCAATACAAAAGATATCCGCAAATTGAACAGTTATATTTTTAAACTTTTGAATATCAAGGACAGCAACGGCCACATTACGACGATCACGCCGGAGCAGATCGCGGATAAACTATGGCGTTATCTCAAGCACCATCCGTATGTGACCACATTGAAACTGAACGTCATCAATCCCGGCGACGGGCTTGTTGTGCTCAACGCGATTCGCCTCTTGCAGGCGGATGACGACTTCAAGGAGATGAACTATGATGTCGCCTTCTATGGAGACATGCGTTACGAAATGATGGGCAATGCCTTTGATCGGCTGACCGAAGAAAACCTGTCTGCCGAAGGCATGGAAAAGGATGTGGATGAAGAACTGCTCCGCCCAAATCCCAATCCGCTCTTCCCTAAGCTCCTCTTTTCCAAGAAAAAGGTGAAAGAAGTCGACTGGCCGAACAGCAGCGTCAATGAAGGCCATTTGACGATGGTGATCGACCGATTTGCCACCAAGGTTCTTACGCGACCCGTAGGCCAAGGAGTGGGAAGCTTTAGTCTGCATAATCTGCTGGCGGAATATCGCACAACCTTTGACCTGAAGGGCGATATGGCTACATGGTCAAGAAAAATTATTCCAAATCAAAATAGCGAGATCAGAGAAACTGAAAATTGGGCGCGCTTGAGCTTCGAGATCTCTGATCGGATGTTGCGCCTTGCTTCTTGCTTTTTCAATTGGGGAAAAACTTTGAATGAAGTCCCGGCTGTCCAATTGGAATTGTCTGTCGTGGATAAATATATCATAAACCACGTCCACGAAAATTCCGATTGGGTCTTAACGATTGATCGCAATTTCGGGATTGAGTATTTTGACAATCCCCGCAAATCCAGCGGGAACAGTTATCTGATAGACTATACGCCCGAATTTTTGGACGGTGTGGGACATCGGCTGATTGTTTCCACCTATTGGTTGAGCGAAATCGAAGGTTTGATCAGGGATGGCCTGAAGAAAATGGGCATCCCAGGAACGGGCTTTCACGCCGTCCATATTTTGGACATCTTGAAATCCATCTCCGGCAAACTGGCCCTTAAATTGATCAATAATCCCAAAGACGCCAGGGAGATTATCGGTCTTGCCCTGACAAGGCTCATTCTCGAAGAACAGGGCGATTTAGCCTATTCTGTCCTCATTCCCATTGACTCGCACATTTCTCTTTTTACAGAACATAAACGGCAAGTACATGATGAGACTTTGAGATTGCAACGCTCCGATTTGCTTATGGTGGGATTTGACCAGAATGCCATGAAGCTCCGCTTAATCGAAGTAAAGTTCAGAAGCGGCGCCGGCGCTGGAGAGGAATACGGCCTGAAGGAACAGATCGTATCTAAAAACGAAGACACGCAAAAGGTGATCGAGGCCCTGTTCCAGCCCAAAATCGATAAGGATCGCTTTGATCGTGACATCCAAAATCACGAACTGGGCCGGTTGCTGGAATTCTACCTTGAGCGTTGCATTCGGCATGGGCTTATTCAGGAGAACTCCTCAGATGAGCAAACTATTCTGACAGGAATCAGCAAGATTATTTGTAACGACTTCCATATGGATTTCGAGAAAGCGGGTTACATCTTTAATTTGCAGGGCGTCAGCAAAGCTCCGGAGAACTACAAAGGCAATACCATCCATGTCATCGGCAAGGATAAGATCTCACAGTTATTTGACATCGATGAAGATGCGATAGAACCACAGCAGGAAGAGCCGGAAGAAACCGTTTCACCAGATCGGGATTCAAAAATGGAGACAAAGGAAGCGAAGTCCGATAGTGCTGCAGCACCCGGCAGTTTCACTGCGACAGAGGAAATAGAAACCATTCGGGTTACAGCCGCAGAGGGTGACGAAGATAAAGAATCAACAAAAGAAATCGAAACAGAGGAGAGCAAAGAGGAGAAAACGACTGCCCCCGAATCTCAAAAAACTGATCTGCAAATCTATCTGGGGAAGAACAGTGATTCCGGAAAGGCTGTTCACTGGAATCCCTTCTCCTATATGCCAAAAAAATTATCCAACCAGCATATTCTGATTGTGGGAACGACAGGAGCCGGGAAAACGCAAACAGCCAGCGCTTTCATTGACAATCTTTGTGAACAAAACGTTCCTGCAATAATCTTTGATTTTCAGGGCGAGTACATGGATGCTGAGCTAAAAGATTCCATCGGACAAACCTTCCTTGAACGGACAAATGCCCGAGTTGTTGATGCATCAGACGGAATCCCGATTAATCCCTTTGAAGTGCCTGCGGATAGATTAACGATGAAGAAACAGAATTATCAAAAGGTTGTGTACCAGGTTGCCGCAAGTTTGAAGAGGATCTTTGGATTGGGTGATATTCAACATGCCGAATTGAGAGACGCCATCAGCCAAGCCTATGCCGTTAAAGGCTTTATTTCCGGGAAAAAAGATTCCTGGGAAAACGAGCCGCCATCTATAGCAGATGTCTGGTCGATCTTGAAAGAAAAGGAAAAGGTCGGCAGCGCGACTGTGCGTAACCTTAATCTGCGCATTGAGCCGCTCTTTGCTACAGGTATCTTTCAAGATGTGGGCGGCGATTTAACATTCAATGATATTTTGGGTCATACAACAATTGTTCGTCTTTCCAATTTGGCAACGCCTGAATTGATGGTTGCTGTGAGCCGCTTCATGCTCCAGAAGATTTATTCAGATATGCTGGCAAAGGGACCGACCAATCAAATACGAATCATGGCTGTTATTGACGAGGCCCATAAACTGTCTTACGACGAAACCCTGACGGAGTTGGTAAGGGAAGCCAGAAAATACGGTGTTGGTTTATTGCTTGCTTCTCAGAGTCCAAAAGATTTTGATCGCGTGGCATTTGATCTTATGGGAACCAAAATAGCATTGCATCTGGAAGGAGAAGACGCCCGGATCATGGCAGATAATTTGGGCGTCATTGATAAAAACGACCGTGACATTGCCCGCAAAATGATCCTGAAGCAGCCTAATCTTCAGGCACTTTTACGGAACAACCATCATGAGCCGTACATTCAAGTGGATATTGTGCCGTTTTTTAAAAAACTTAATGAGGCTGAAAAGACTGAATCTTAACACGATTTGCAGAAGATAAAACTCTGTGAGATTATGACATTGATCGATCTACTATATTTGATTGCAAAGCGGTTTTATGACCGAAGCAATTATGGCATAAGTAAGACCAAGCTTATAAAATTAGCTTATCTTGCCGAAATCTATTACAAACGCTTAACCGGCAACAGACTTACAGATGCCGATTGGATATTTTGGCAATATGGTCCATATATTATGGATTATCCAAAATTCTTACAATCAAACGCTTTTGTCCTTGAACCTACCGAAGGTGATTTTCAGCCGATTTTACCAGCCGACGATTATAGTCAAGCAAATGTTAGTATTGAGGAAAAGCTGGCTGTATCCAGGGCCATGGAATTTTCTGATGAGGACCTTAACGAACTATTGGATTTCGTTTATTTTGATACGGAACCTATGATCAATGCAGGAGAGCGAGGAGAAAAACTTGATTTCGATTGTGTAAGACCTGAAGAAGAATACAAAATAAAAGAGTTGATTTTATCAAGGGAATCTCAGAAAAAAATAAGAGGAAAGATCGAAGAATGGAAAAAGAATGCCCGCAAGTAACTTGAAAGGCCTTGCTGGCCTATACGAAACTTGCTGTGAGGGGTCATTTTACGAATGGGCGATCCCGAAAAGAAATGATCTCGCAGCAGGTAACATACCGCAAACTTCGGAGCGTCGTATATGTATGGCGCCAGTTTGGTATAACGATGATGAGGCATTGACACTCATTGAAGATCGTTATGACCCTATGGATGAATTTAACTCCACTTGGAAATTATGCCATTTTTCAAAAGGGCTTAGAGAAGGAAGACTGCCACACCGCCCCTATAAATTATTCAACCTTGAAACTGACGACGATCTTGTGGTTGTTAAGTGTAAAATTAGGCCTGTCTTACTGATAAAAAATGTCATCTCGGACTGGCGGGTGCCAGGTAATATGGCAAAGTTGCACCACACATGGCTTTGCCTACCGATCTTTACGTACAAACAGCGCCACACTCAGCGTTATGTACTTAAAGATCAGGCACTACAATTGCCTCATCATTTTTATTTCCCTCCAGGGACACCCGGATTGGATGCGGAAGGCGTTGGTAAACTGACAGAGTTACAATTCATTCCGGAACAGAATATCACCCCCAAGAAGAAAATGTGTGACTCCCAAAGGATGCAATTGCCGTTCTGTCTTACACAAGAGGCTTATCAAACTGTTATTGGACATTTGGCTAATTTTTTCCCACATACTGAAATTTCCGGAAAAGCAAAGGAATGGTATGATTTCTTTGTTGAACTGGTTAACGAAGAAATAGAAAAAATTAGACCAAGTGCATAGAGGCATCAATAATTTCCGCACTTAATTTGCTATGCTGTTATAG
>Ga0116158_10001834_pt1 | contig 18999 bp, 17 predicted proteins | sample AD_UKC052_MetaG_FD_89883 | JGI IMG/M metagenome (GOLD analysis project Ga0116158, IMG submission 89883) | Active sludge microbial communities of municipal wastewater-treating anaerobic digesters from USA - AD_UKC052_MetaG | ecosystem: Engineered > Bioreactor > Anaerobic > Digestate | place: USA... | reverse complement strand
ACCTGGCAAAACGGTTTCTATGGTGGCATCGTGCTTTCCTCAGATTATCTTATACCCCAAAAATTTCCATTGAGTTGGGTGCCTTCTGAAGGGCTTACCCAAACAGGTTATACAGGCATTGAAACCGGTTTTATATTCCGGCCATCCAAATGGGGCGCGGGGGTATTCGGCCAATACAATCTTTCCAATTCTTTAAAAATAAACGGACCTGCACCTCAATACTGGCGCGGTATTGAGCTACGGGTTCAGTATAATCTTTCTTCAAATTCTTTTAAAAAGTAAACATATGAAATCCCCACAAACGGGCGTATACCCAGCACCGATGAGCATTTGGGGATTCCATGTGACAATTAAAAACCAGCCCCGACACCTCGGGGCGCACTAAAAATGAACACATGAAAAGCACACTCCTGGCGCTCAGTTGCCTTATGCTGATTATTTCCGGTTGTTTGAAAGACACCCTGGAAACTACCTATACCTATACCCTGGCGAGGCCGGTTTACAAAACATCGGCAGAGGTTCGCAGTTCCATTGGAAACCTGCCTGCGGAACCCGTAAGCGCACCCGGTAAAATGTACCTGTTCGGTTCGTATATTTTCCTGAACGAATTGAATAAGGGCGTTCACATCATCAACAACAGCAACCCTGCCGCACCGGTAAATGAAGCCTTTATCGCCATTCCGGGCTGTGGGGATATGGCGGTATCGGGCAATACACTTTATGCCGATTGCTATACCGATATGATGGTGATTGATATCAGCAACCCGAAGGCCGTTGCTCTCAAACACTTTGTACCCAACATGTTCCCCGACAGGCGGTATTTACTCGGCTACACCATAGATTCGGCCAAAGTAATTGCCGATTGGATAACCAAGGATACCACCATAACAAATAAAATAGATTTTACTGGAAACAGGTGGTTTGGCGGCGGCATTATGTTTGATTCGCAAACCGCGTTTAATTCATTTGCAACCAATAGCGGGCAAAAAGCCAACACAGGAGGCAAAGGCGGCAGCATGGCCCGCTTTGCCATCAGTTTTGCCCACCTGTATGCCGTTACTACATCAAGTTTAATATCACTCGACCTGGTAAATCCTGAAAAGCCGGTTTGGAAGAGTACCACCACACTTCCCTGGGGCGTTGAAACCATTTATCCGTTTAAGGACAAGCTGTTTATAGGAGCCAACAGCGGTATGCATATTTTTACGATTGACAATCCAGCTTCACCCACAAAGGCCGGCACGTTCGCACATGCCCGCGTATGCGACCCCGTAATTGCCGATGACAATTATGCCTATGTTACCCTTCGATCGGGTACTATCTGTGAGGGATTTACCAATCAGCTTGATGTGGTGAATATTGCAAATATTTTTAGCCCCTCGCTGGTAAAATCGTATCCGCTTACCAACCCCCGCGGGCTTGATAAGGATGGAAAATACCTGTTTGTATGCGATGGAGGTGATGCCCTGAAAGTACTGGATGCCTCCAATGTGACAAACGTAACGGTTGTAAAAACAATAAGCATCAAAGATCCATTCGATGTAATATGCTGGAACAAAGTGGCCATTGTAAGCGCTGCCGATGGATTGCATCAGTTTGACATCAGCAATATAAACAACATCAAACAATTGAGTTTTATTGGCCTTAAAAACTAAGCAATTATGAAGAAGATATTATTTGCCATTTTTGTCCTTCTTACGATAAATGCATTTGCACAGGAGGAAAAAGTAAGTGCCAAACCCCGCTGGAAATATACAGGCATTGTACAAGGCGGACTACTGGGCGGTTCAAGCGAAATAAATTACAGCGCACAAACCATTCAGGGTATGCAAAAAGGCCCCTGGCTGCTGGGCATTGGCGCAGGTATTGATAATTATGTGGTGCCCGGGATTCCGGTGGTGGCCCACGGGCAATTCAGCTATGGCAAAAAGCGCTCCAAACCTTTTGTGTATGCACAGGCCGGGCCGCATATTCCCTGGGCAAAAAATGAGTGGGATGATAAACTTTGGGGCGTAGATCAATATGATATGAAAACGGGTTGGCTTGCTGAGGGAGGCATTGGATATAGCTTTCCAATGGGGAAACACCTTAAATTGATCAGCAGCCTTGGTTACAGCACCAAGTTGGCAAAATACGATGAGGTAAAAATGCCCTGGTCATGGTTTCTTTCAAGCAGGTGGCCACCGGAAGGAGGTAACCCCGACTTTAATTATTACCACCAAAAACTTACCATGAACCGCCTTGTGCTGAAAGTGGGGGTGCAGTTTTAGGGTAAGAAAATCTGGCCACGAAGGCGCGAAGCCACGAAGAATTATTTTTCACCCCAATACTTCTTCGTGCCTTTGTGCCTATAAAAATGCCGGCTATCATTGCACTTACCAGTTGTGTTGAAGCGACATTAATTTTAGTACCCCCCCGGAGGTTAATTATTATTGAAAATCCTTTTTTATTATTGTAAAATCCCTGAAAACTTATACCTTTTGCCCAAATTTTCAATTTTATGTCAAAAGAAAAAACGGTACAAAAGGCCACAAAAAAGGAACCTGCCAAATCCTTAAAAGAAAAGCAGGCTGATAAAAAAGCCAAAAAAGAAAGTAAAAAGTATAGGGCCTAACATTCGGAAATAGGGTGAAACCTATTCCGGGAATAATAAACTGCAACGTCTGCCTCTGCTAAAGGGGGGCAGGCGTTTTATTATGATATATGGGTCATTTAATGCTCCTCCCTTTCAAAAACTCCTTAATATCCCCCAAATGTCCGGTAAACTCCATTACCTGCGACAACAGCATGGCCATATTGTTTCCTTCGCCCATGCCCTTTAGCTTATTGTTCTTTACAAAGGTTTCCCTAATGGAATCCCAGCGGGCCTTTTCTTCAGCAGTTATTATGCCGCTCAGTTCACGGTATTTCAGCATATTGGCTTCGGCAGCATTGGTAAGGGTTTGGCTTTCGTTGCGGTAATGGGTAAGCAGCAGTGCTTCCAGTTCGTCGTCGTTCATAATGGGCATTACCTTGCTCACGATCTTATTCATGTCGCGGTACGAACCCTGCAGCTTAAACGGAGGTTCGGTGCGGTAGGCATCATCCTGCGCAGCGCTGTTAATGTACAGTTCGTTTACTTTAAGCACCACATCACGCGAGCGAATGATTTTATTGAGCAGGCTGATATAGGTTTCAACCTCCTGTTTGGTATGATTACCCTCAAGTTCAAAGCCCTCCATCGTTCCGGCCTCGGCCATCTTAATCATCACATACAGGTCGCTGTATTTTTTGGCAGCAAGCTGGCTGAGCAGGGCATTGCTCGTTACCGCATTTTCTATCAGGCTAAGTTTAAACAGGTCCGCGGTGTTGCCAATAATGTCGCCAAGGTTGTAGGTATCGCTCCGGTTCGCGAGCATGTCGGGTATTTTAAACTTGTCGCCGCTTTCGGTATAGGGGTTGCCCGCCATTACCACACAAAAGCGTTTGCCCTTTAAATCGTAGGTGCGCGGGTTTCCATTGTACACACCTTCCATTTTTCGTGTACCATCCGCTATCGAAATAAATTTTTGCAGGAACTCGGGATTGCAATGCTGAATATCATCCACATACAGCATGACGTTGTTGCCCATTTCAAGGGCAAGGTTCAGTTTTTTCAGTTCTTCGCGTGCGGCGCTGTTGTCGGCGCTTTGCGGGTCAACCGAGGTAATGGTATGCCCAAGCGCAGGGCCGTTTATTTTCATGAAGATCAGGCCGAGGCGGTTGGCCACATACTCCATCAGGGTGGTTTTGCCATAGCCCGGTGGCGATACAAGCAAAAGCATGCCGCTTCTGTCCGTCCGCTTATTATCTCCCACGGTACCTAACTGACGGGCAAGGTTGTTGCCAATTAAAGGCAGGTACACTTCATTGATAAGCTTATTGCGCACAAACGAGGAAAGTACTTTTGGCTCAAACTCGTTGAGGCGCATAGCCTGCCTCAGTTGCTGAATCAACTGATGACGCTCCTTGCGAAATGCCTCAAATGCAGGTACTTCATGGTGGAAAAACCGGTTCAGCTGCGCAGTCCATTCATGATAGCTGTAAGATAGTTTTCCATTGCTGATGCTGCTGTGCGCACCCGCCAAACCTTCAATTACCGCCACCGATCTTTCGGCTACAAGGTTCTCTTTTCCTTCCTGCCTGAACAATAGCAGGGATGCTACTTCGGGGCCGTATTCCTTTAAATCGCCGTAACCTTTCTCCTCCATAAACGAGGCCACCCATTGCAGGGAAAGCTGCACTTTTTCGTTGAATGAGGCAGCATGATCCACTATCTGCCTGAATTTGGTGTAGGCATCCACTGAGTTCAGCAACAGGAATAATTGCTCATACAATTCAAGTGCCTGAATACTTACTACAAACGTATCATTTTCCTTCAGGTCCTCAAAAAGGTAGTGCGCTGCTGAATCCATTTCCTGCAAGGCACCCATTAGTACCGGCATGGTTGTGGCAAAAGCATGAACAGCCCTGGAAAGTTCATCCAGCAGCCATTGGTGCTCGGTACTTGCCGGAAAAACAGACAAAACCTGCCCTGCCGCTTTAATACGTTGACTCCATGCCTGCTTTTGGTCGGAAGCCAATCCTTCCCAATAAACCGCGCAATAGCCCGCACCCTTGGCGGGTAACGCAGCAGGCCCATGTCGTGGTGCTTATTCAGCAGCGACCTTAAAATTTTAAACGCATCAACATCATGCACGCCCTTGGTATAGCCTTCATCATAGCAGCGGGCAAGTTCATCGGCTACCAATTGCTGCAAGTCAGCTTCAGTATAGGCAAAAAGGGTTTCTGGTGTATGCCGTTTCCACAGTTTCCAGGCAAGGTATGCACTTCGGTAAACAGTTGCATTTTCTGAAACAAGCGGCTGATCCCAAAACCGCTCCGATTGCAGCATTATTTCGCTTGCAACAGGCTGGTAAAAATCGGTGCCGGTCAGGTGGTAAAACAACTGATGATCGCGGTAAACAATGGTAAGATCAAGCGCCTGCCTGTTTACGGCAAAACGATGGTTTCCCAGTTTAATTACATTGTCCCCTTCCTCAAAAAGTTCCTGCTTATCCTTTAGTTTGCGCAGCGCTTCCTCCTTGGCCGATTTCAGCGAGGTCTCAATGGTTTCTGCCCTGCCTGCATCCTCCATATCCCGGAGCTGTTGCGCCAGGTCGCGCAGCTTGCCCATCATCAGGTCGCCGGCAAAATACCCGTTTATCTGATCCTGCGTGGTAAAGGTTTCAACCTTTTTTACAATCCCTTTTAAAATGCGCTGTGCGGCTGTTTCAATGCCAATCGCTCTTTTATTTCTTGCCTCCAGCAACTGGCTTTTACGGTTGTCGAATGCCGTGCCTGCCTCCTCCCTTTTTTCAATAATGGTGCTGATAAACTGATCGTAATCCGCAAACCTCGCTTCCAGTTCTTCCATCTGAACCGCAAGCTTGTTAAAAAGTTCATCGGCCTTTTCGGGCGTGTCGGCTATATCAAGGTAGTTTACAATGGTTTGATCCACCAGCTTGATTTGTGCCGAAAATTCAGCGCTTGCCTCATTGCTTGCCAGGCTGCTGATTTTACTTCGTATGGCTGCTTTTAACTGGTTGAGCGTTGTAAAAATCAGCGAAATGTTCTCAATGATTTTCGCCGCCATCGAAGTGTCCTCAATCTTCAGGTTCGAAACAATATCAATCAGCATTTCGAGGTCTGTGCCAATCTGCGTTACTTCCTTTTCCAGCTTTTTGCCATCCATTACCTTTTTAATGGCATCCAGTTCGCCTTTTTTGTTTTCTACCCTTTTGGCAAACGGCGTTAATGCCTGTTCATCACCAAGGAAGGTTACACAATGCAAACTAATTCTGTCGGTTTGTTCAACAAGTTCATTTTCAAGGGTTTGCAGTAAATCCTTGTCCACATAGCGGATTTCCTTCATGCTGATTACCTCGCCGCGCAAGGTGCGCAAAATGGCAAGGTGTTCTACAAAATCTTCAATGGTACGAAACGAGGTTCCCTTCAGCTTCGTAAATTCTTTCGTAATCTTCTCCCGGATGGAAGTAGCCGCCTGCGTGGCAGACTGCCGCATGGCGGTTACCTTTTCAAATTCATCAATAGCTGCATTGGCGGTACTCCTGATGGCATCAAGCGGAACAGATAATTGAAAAACCTCCGTTTGACTGATCCAGTAATAGCCATCAAGTATGTTCTGCGCATTCCTTACAAGGTCGGCGTACAAACCGCTGTAACTGTCCTCCTTATTCAGCAGGGTGACCATGTTTTTACATTCGGCCATGGCCCTTACAATATCCTTATTGCCTATTTTGTAAACGAGGCTGTCTTTAAATTCCGCAGGTGCTTCAATTTTTTCGGTAAAAGGCGTTTGCCATACCTGCATTACATGGCTTCTTGTTTGCTCTTCTTCCGACGAAAAATAGCAAAGCCTTCCCCCCGGCAGCAAGGCATACCCGTTGCAAATAATGGGCGTGTTTACTGTTTGTGAAATTACATTGTACTGCATCAATACATAACGGCCCGAACTTTTCTGAAAAAAAACATACAGAAAATCTTCCCCGTTGGGCGAAGAAACCCTTTCCTGGAAAATGACTTCTTCGAGGCTGTTTTCAAAGATTTTAAACTCCCCGCTCTGCAGGTAATACCCGTTCGAAAAAATGATGCCCTGGTTATCGGGCAGCAGGATGGCAGCATTTCGGATGCTGTTGATCCTTTTTACTTCGCGCAGTTTATGGTTGTACACAAAAAACCGCGAATCTTCCTGGAAAGGCTTTATTTCAAGCGCAATCAGGTTGCCAAGGTCGGCATACCTGTACCCTGCATCATCAAGGGTTTGGTCGGCATTTTCAACAGGCTCATTGTAAATACCGGCGCCCTCATTGGTGTTGTCCTCCACCTTTATGGTAAGCGTTCCACCTACAGTGTCTAAAAAAACCTTATTCAGGATGGCTACATGCGGGTGCTTGCCATACTTGTGCAAATCACGCGTTGCCTGCACCCATGCAAAGTCGTGCTGATTGGGAAACCGATATTCAAAATCACTTCGGTTGTCAATATAAGTCAGTTTACCATCTGCCACCAACCATTTAAAGGTCTTGATATCGGTAATACTGTCGCTTAGCTGAAAAACCATGTACAGGTAATTCCCAATAACAATGAAGCGGTAAAACTTAGTGCTACGGTAATACTTGTACAGGCTGGTAAAATCATTGATAAAATGCTCCTGACTGATAATTTCCAGCGAAGTGGTTTCAAACTCACCGTTTTTGTATAGGAAGGCGCTAAATACATCATCGAGTTTTATATCGGTTCGTAATCCAAAATGTACATTATAACCCAGGATGCACAAATTGCCAATAGCTACAATATCCTGCGAAACACAATTGTTTTCTGTTGCGATCCTGCTTTGTGCAATCAGCTTTGTTTCCACACTGCCAAACACCTGCTTACGGGCATCATTCAACTGATCGAGCCTGCTTAAAAGGTCCTGCTTATGGCTCTGCAAACGGTCGCGTATAATTTCATACGTGCCCGCTTCCAGTATATTGTTTTGAATTAATTCGCTCATACCAAAAGAAAAATGGGCAATGCTACCACCACTAAAACAAGTAAGAAAATAAGGAACTACCCGAGTTTTTTGTTACCGAGGCCAAATTGTTCTGCCAATTCACCCAATTCGTCCAGCAAGCCCTGTTCCTTGTTACTCACCTTATTGCGCAACTGAAGCAGCAACCCGCTCACCGTAAGGTTCTTCAGCGTTTCGCTTCCAATGCCATATCGGTCAGCAAAATCGCGGATCCTGTCAAGCAGGTTACCACCATTATTGCCGTCATCACCCAGTATGGCATCTTTAATATCGGTTAAGTGGGAGGAGTGATTTACCAGGCGGTCAAAGCCTTTAGCTTTGGTAACCTGCGCTACAATTTTTTCGAAGAACATGGTTTCACCGCCTACAATATCAATATGGGCCGATTTAAGCGCTTCGGACAATACAATAGCCTGTGAACTTGCAATGTCTTTCTGAATATTGATCTCAGCCAGTTCAACCTGCATTTCCTTATTCAACCTGAGTTTAAACTCTTCGTGCTCTTTACCCACTCCGTCGAGTTTCTTCATGGCTTCGGCTTTTTCGGAAATTCCGCTTGCCTCGGCAATGGCTTTTTCCCGTATTACTTCAGCCTCTGCCAATCCTTCGGATTTCAACGCATCAGCTTTGGCAGAAATACCCACCGCTTCGGCCTGCGCTTTCTTTTCAATGATGTTGGCCTCCATCATGCCCTGCCTTTCCATGGCATCGGCCTTGGCATGCATTACCTGTGCTTCGGCAAGACCAACGGTAGCTTCCTCTTTTGCTTTTGCATCTGCTATTATTTTGCGTGCCTGTGCTTCCTTTTCACTTGCATCGCGCTGTGCCTGTGCATCTATATTCAGTTCCTCCGCCCGCTGTTTGGCCACTTCCTTAGCAGCTTCGGCTTCTTTTACCTTCAAAATATAACCTTCCTGTGCTTTGGATTCGGCAATGGTCAGTATCACGGTTTTATCGCGGTCGGCACCCTTAAATGCCTGTATATCCTTCATGTTTTCCTGCTCCTGCACCACGCCTTTTTCCAGCATCACGCGGTCGCGGATCACATCCTGTATATTTTTCTTTTCTACTTCAACCGCTTTCTCTTTTTCAATCTGCGCAAGGGTAACCACACGTTCTCTTTCGGTAGCTTCCAAAGCACGGTCCTTTTCTACACGTTCCGTTTCTACTGCTTCAGTACGCTCCTTGTTTTTCAGCGCCACTATTACCTGACGTTGCTTATTTTCTTCAGCAATGGCAATTTTTTCGTCGGTGGCAATGCGGGCCGATTCCGATTTAAACTTTTCTTCCTCTGCCACTTTCCTGATCTCAGCCTCTTCGCGTGATTTAATGTTGGCTATTTCCCTTTTCTGCTGCTCCTCTTTTTCTGCAAGCTGACGCTCAAGCGCAAGAATTGCTTCACGCGCTTCCACATCCTGTTTGCGGATGGTTTTTTGCTCTTCGCGGCGGATGAAATTCGACTTCATATTCTGCTCCGCGGTGAGTTCGGTAATCTTTTTGATACCTTCCGAATCGAGGATATTATCGGTTTTCAGGAAACTCAGCGGGGTTTGTTCGAGGTCGTCAATCGCACAATCATCGAGTACGTAACCGTTCAGGTCGGTACCAATAATGGAAATAATTTCGTTGCGGAATTCGCTGCGGGCTTCGTACAGTTCAATAAAATTAAACTTCTTACCCACAGTTTTTAATGCTTCAGAAAACTTGGCATCAAACAGGTCTGTCAGGGTGGCAAAAGCGCTTGCGCGGCTGCAACCAATGGTTTGTGCCACATTTACAATATCGGTTACATTTTTATTTACCCGTATAAAAAACGCAACCTTAATATCTGCTCTTATATTGTCTTTACAAATCAGGCCGTTGCTGCCGGTACGCTCAATCTCCAGTTTTTTTACGGAGATATCCATGATCTCCATTTTGTGCAATACCGGAACCACAAGGCCGGCGCTAAAGAATACTTTTGTGCCGCCTGCACCGGTTCGGATCAGTACCTGCCCCTGTACTACTTTTTTGTACATGGATATTATCCAGAAGAGCAAACCGATGATAACAACAATCAATGCTGATATCATAACGACGACCGAATTTCCTAACATTTTGTAATGGTTTTTTTTGGTTTTTTAATATTCAAACTTTTCTATGAGGTAATACTTTTTATCCTTCGATTCGTTTACAATAACTGCCTCGGTACCGGCCGAAAGCACTTCGTTGGTATTGCTTTTGGCGTAAATCTTTATGGGGTCGCCCTTTACCAACAATTCTACGGTACCCATTTTATCTTTTTCCACCTTGCTTACCACTACGCAGCGCCTCCCCAAAAAATCAATGGCTTCTTCGCCTTTATGGTTCAGTTGACGGTACAGGTAAATAAGCGGTTTGGAAAATATTTTTACCACAAACAGGCTAACAATAAAATAGGGGATGTATAACAGCACGCCTATCAGCGGACTGGAAATACCGAGGTAATGCGTGATGTTGATGCTGAAGAACCACATGGTAAAAAATACCAGGGTCAGTATAAACATCAGGGGTAATTCATCAAAGTGAAAGAAACGGAGCGTATCGTTGAAAAACCCCTCGCCATCTGCATCGGTATCGCCCGAACGGTCGCCCGCAGGATCCATTTCAATGGTTGAAAGATCGGCATCAGCCTCGGGTGAAGCGTCAAATTCAATACTGAAAAAATCCGGATCAAGTCCTGCAAAAATCACCAACAGCCAATACAGCAGCATTACGATACACATAATGCTCAGGAAGGCGTTTACAGGCGTAAAGGATAGGTCGAAAAGTTCTTTCACAGCGGTAAAAATAAGGTTTAACGAATACCAAGTTTCTCTTTTAATGCAGCAAGTTCCGCATCAGCTTTTGCACCGCGTAAATCTATGGCTTTATCAATTTCGCCATCAATGCTTTTTGCTGTATTGGCCATATCGCCATAGGCTTCGGCAAGCGCTTCTTTTTGCACCACTTTTTCCTTCATTCGCTCAAGGGTACTCACCGTGCCCGAACTATCCATCTGGCTGAGTTGCTTGTTCAGGTCCTTGGTGGCATCGGCTACTTTTACCCGTGCACGCAGGGTGCGTAGTTCATTTTCCCACTTGCTGATGGTTTGTTTGAGCGTGGTAATGTTGGCTTCCATTTGCGCCACACTTGTTTCAAATTTAGCCTTTTCGCCAAGGGAACGCTGCACCTGACCTTCGGCCTCGTTTTTTTTGATCAGCGCTTCTTTGGCAAGCCGGTCGGCGTCAGGAGAAGGCATTTCGCCCGTTTGTGCTTTTACCAACAGCAGCATCGCCTTTTGGCCATAATCTTCCGCTTTACCGGTATATTCTTCGGCTTCGTTGCGGGCACGGATGCTCATGGCTTTTACCTGTGCAAGCGCTTCAAGGCTGCGGTCGAGGTCGGTGCGCAGGTCGCGGATTGCCTGTTCGCTCATTACAATGGGGTCTTCGGCCTTATCAATAGCGCTATGTGCTTCGGCCTGCCCGATTTTTGCGAGTCTTTTAAAGATGTTCATGGTATTATTTTTTGGAGAATTGAATAATCTGTTCTGCATATTCGCTCAGCAACAGGCTCAGCGAGTTGAGGGTGGCTTCAAACTCGTTTTTATCGAGGTTTTCTACCTGCAGGGTATTGCGGAAAATAACCCGGGTACCCGTTTCATCGAGGGCAAAAGCGCCATGGATGATATCGCGGTTTTTTTGCAGCAGGGCCTTGTAAATGCCATTGGGGTGGTTGCCCATCTCGAAAATGTACTGCTCGAAAATAACCATGGGCGCGGCCACGCAAACCACAAGGTTTACTATACCCTCCTGTTCCTTATGCACCACAAGAATGCCGCTTTCCCGGTTTTCGTGTCTTATTTCAAGTCCGAGGTCGAGCACATAAGTTTTAACGAGTTCGAAATAGTTTTTCATTCTACTATTGATATTTTTGGTTGTGATGAGGTCCTGTTCTTAAAAAAATCCCATTTTTAGCAATTTACCACCTAAATTAGCATATTATTACCGTTAATGCTAACGAATAGAGACACAAAGCTAATAAAAAGATTCATATTTGCAAATTAAATTAGCAATTTATTTTTATGTTTGGAAAAAACATTAAAAAAATCCGTGGGGTCAAAGGGCTGAGTCAGCAATCTTTTGCTGATTTGTTTGGTTTGAAGCGGGGTACCCTTGCCGCCTACGAAGAAGGCCGTAGTAACCCGAGGCTTGAAACGGTTATAAAGATAGCAAGCCATTTTAATATTGAAATGGATGAATTGCTGAAAACGGAACTGACGGTAAACCGGTTGCTGCAATTCAACGATCGCATCACTACCGAAACACAGAACCTGCCGGTTCAGCAGTTTGCCATTATCCCCTGCATTGTAGAATCGCTCGAGCCAGATTTTATCCATCAGGCAGGCGGGCCCAATATTTGCCAAAGGTTGCCAAAGCTTCAGTTGCCGCTACCGGAAAGCAAGGGATACATAGGATACACCATTCATTCAGCCGAAATGATGCGGGTAGGTGGAGGTGGCTTTTTGCCAAGAGATGTAGTGATCGGCAAAAAAATGGAACCGGCGAACCTTGAAAAGGTAAAACCCGGTACACCGGTGCTGGTAATGACGCGTCAGCAACTGATATTCAGGCTTGCCAATGCTATGGAAGATGGATGGCAGTTGGACGCCGCCGCAGAGGGACTTGACCCCGTCGTAATTCCTTTTGCAGAAATGGTACAGGCCTGGGAAGTTTGCCATGTGTTTCACTGGAAACTTCCGGCGCTGAATGATTCACTGGAGATGCGGATGATGGAGTTGGAGAGGAGGATTGGGAGGATGAGGGGCGGGTGAATGAATTCAGCAGGAATTACCTTAAATTTCATCAAGAAATTCAGTTAAAGTTTGTTTATGGCCCCTTGATTTCTTCAATATTGCCACTTCATTCAACGCCTCTTCAAGGTCGGATTTAAGCTTAAAAGTTTGTTCGTACTTCTTTACTTTCTTCAAAATCTTTTCCCAATCGGCAATAGGAATTTGAACGGCGCGAACCTTTCCCTTTCTATCATTCAGGTATTCCAATGCAATATTCATACTTCAAAAATAAGCATTTCATTCAATTGGAAAAGTCTCTATTAAAATTTAAACTCCTAATTTTCCTCGACCTGTGTTAATCACGCACCACTGCTACAAAATAAAGTAGAATAGCATTAAGATTTTGACCAATGAACTTAAGATCAATTAAATATTCTTTGTAATTTTACCGTCGTATAACTAAAATGCTCTTATGGGGACTACTAGATGATTTTCAAAATATTGCTATCACATATTTTGTGCAAAACATTGTTTATAAATTTAAAATATTAAATCCATAACAATTTTCCAAACATTAATAATTAACCCTTCCTAATGAAAAGCCAAAAACAAGAATTTAAGATAGTAATCACCTCTATAAATGACGGGAAACTTTCATTTTCGCTATCAACAGGCAATCAAAAATTCATAACAAATTTCATTGACTACTATGATCCCATTGCCAATCTTAGGAAATGGATAGAAGCCTTAGTATCAGGAGAGAAAAATGCTGAATTCAAGTATTTAACTGGTGAAGAAGAAATAATTTGGATCTTTCAGGAAATTAGTCCTGAAAATGGTTTTTTAGAATTGTGCAGACAAGATAATAGTAAGATCAAGCCTTTCTTAAAGATATATGCCGATCGTAATAAAATAGTCAAAAAAATTTACCTTGCTTTTCAGAATTTCTTTAATTCCTATGAATACAGGTCGGAAGAATGGGAAAGAGAACTTTTAATGGATCGCCTTTGTAAAACTCGGCAAATAGACAAGGAATTACTTTTAGACAGATTATTAAGAATGAATCGGGTGGAATTATTACAAACCATTTTTGACGCAGACCCCTTTGGTGAATTCTGGCTTCCAGAAGCAAGAGATGAGGAAGAAAACTTTCAAATGCAAATGGAACCGTTTAAGGCCAATTTTCTGTGGACAAATGATAATTCTGAGCAAATTAATAAAACAATGCAAAAACCTGCAAAAGCTAATTATGATTATTGGTCCAAAGAAGAAAAGTTGGAATACATTGAGAAAAATCTAAACCGTTTTGTAGGAAATTATAACGCTGAAAATCCCGCGATATTTCAGTCAGATATAGTTGAAAATTATTTGAATAACTTATAATACCCTTAAAAGAAAGGTGGCTTATGAAATTACTCAATCATTGCATAATAAAGTTATTACGCAAAGCAAAATTTAGAATGCCGAAATAATTATTAGCTAAATATTTATGATTACCGATTCACCATATAAATTCAGTAACTATTTAATTGAAGCTATAAAGGATTTAGAAATATTTCATTATTATGTTCACGTTGGCTTGCCTGGTCGGGAATATGACAATACAAGTGATTATTATATCTTTTGTTACAACGGTGATACTTATTTAAAATCCTGCTTTGAAATGGTTTTAAATTCAGAAGGATATGGTAAAGATTATATTAGCAAAAAAAGTTATACTGTATTTGAGTATGATAAGTATGAACAAGGTAAAGCTAGAATACCAAGGATTGGACTAAACTTGACTCAAGTAAGATTAGTCTTTCAATTAAAAATGTGGTTTTATGAAAGAATTCTTCCATTTTACTCGATATCCGAACACATTACAACGAAAGAGGAAAACAAATGCAAAATTTTTCCTGATGATCCCTTTAAGCTTTCTATAGAAGTTAATGTAATGCCAAAGGAATATGAACATCAAACTGGTTATGTTGTGAAAATCAGGCTAATTCAAAGAGATTCAAAAGTTTACGTGAGGGCACTCGTTTTAAAAAATTCAGATCCAAATTTTTCCAAAAGGAAGAGTTTATTAGAATCAAGCATTTTGAAAACCAAGGATTTAATTTTGAATATAGAGGATGATAAAATAGATGAAATTAAATTGAATACCTTTATAAAGCATATCTATTATGATGATACTAATAAAATAATGGAGGGGAATACAGCCACGATTTCAATCATTTAGTTTATTTGTGGATATTATTTATTTTATGAAATATTGTATCGCCTCTAAATGACAATTTGAATAAAGGCAATTTGTTTAATTTTTATTGATTTTTGAATTTTTAGTATGGAATATAATGAATGCCAACAATATTTTTTTTTATTCTTTTGAATTTATCGCTTAAATAATCATGATTTATTTGATTATTTATCTTGAATTAATTTTAAGTTTTTAACATGCTCTCGTCTAAAGATATTGCACTAAAGGAATTAATTAATCAGATTGTTGTAATTACCGAACAGTTGGTAAAATTTTGGGGAAGTGCTGAATGGTGGGCGCCGATAGAAGCAGCAAGTTTATTGTCTATTTCTAGATTAGATTGGCAATTATCCTTAACAAAGCAACTAAATTGTTTTATTAATCCTAAAAGTAGACGAGAGGAAGGCGCTTTAATTTTAGGATGGACTACATTAGGCAGTTTGGTTGAAGGGCTAATGAAGTTACACTTATCCGTCTACTTTATTAAGTATAAAGAGGATAATAATGCGTTAAAGAATAGAAGTGGTGAACTAATTGTTCCTGATATACTTGGGTTTGAACAACTCAAAATTTTTTTTAGGACGAAAATATTTATTATGCACGAATGTCTAGGGGGACAATGTGATTGGATTGAGTGGATTGAAAAAATTCAGAGAAGAAGGAATGCAATCCATGCATTTAAAGACAGGGATATAGGTAACTTTAATGAATTTTACAATGATTTGTATTTATACTATGAATTTATTAAATTGATTGATGCTATGTTGCCTTATCCGGATGAAAAATATGATTATCGATAACTACATGACTATTTGTGGTTTAAAATTTTCAATCTTCATTTTTTTCTAGCAAATTGAAAAGTAAGTTTCATTATAAGCATCTCCTCTCATAGCCGTGATAAAATTCGTAGAATAATTAATGGTCTTTAAAATGTTCATTGGCCCGCAAGGATGTGTCCGGTTTATGGCCTGATAACCAACAACCCCTTTCTTTTTGCAATCATCTTATTCAACACTGAAATATTGGCGAAATACTTACCATCCTGATAAATGATAATTTCATTGGTTATTAATTCCTCCAGATCCCTTTCAAGGGTTTTGGGGGAAATATTGGAATATAACCTTGCCAGTTTTATATTTAACTCCGGTATTTCTTCAAAGGAGAATTTTTTATCAATAGGAATTTCCAGGCCCAGCGTCCTGCGTCTTTTGAATACCTGTTTTTGGCCAATTTCAATTTCACCAAATTTATCATACACATATTTTTGCCAGGCATTCAGTAATTGGCTTGCCTGTATTTTTTCCAGCGTTTGTTGCAACCCATCCCTAAACCCTGTTAATGCATATTCAATAAACTCAGTCAGACTGTTTGATTTCGAAGCCTTTTCCAACTGCCTGTAATATTCCGGCCTTGTGTTATTGTAATGGTTAGATAGAATATGCAAAGTAATATCTGGATTACCACCCCTTGATAAAATATAAAATTCAATTAAGCGGCCTGTTCTGCCATTGCCATCTCCAAATGGGTGAATCCATTCGAGGTAAACATGGGCCACAATAGCCTGGATAATAATATCGCTAAAAAGCTGTTTACCATCTTCAAATTTAAATTCACTACGAAGCCATTGGCAATATTTCTCAATTAAGGGAAATACGTCCCTGTAATCAGGACACCTGTACGTACCTACCACTACATCATTATTTCTAAACCTTCCGGGTATTGCATTAAAATGCTCGCCTAAGTTTTGACCCACCAATCTATGAAACCGCAACAATAATTCCGGGGTAATCAACTGCTCCTTGTTTTCATATACTGTTTCTAATAGCAGTTCATTAAATGCCTCTAAAATGTTTTTAACTTCAATTTCCTGGTATTCTTTGCTTGGAGGTAATTTTTCACCCTCCTGAAGTTTGGCAATTTCTTCCTCCGTTAACGTATTGCCCTCAATAGCAGTTGTTGCCTGTGCCCCTTTCCTTAGGGCGAGTTTCATTAATTCATCATAAAACTGAGGCATTATGGGTGTATTGCTGATTGCCTTAATATAGGCAACACATTGCCCAAGCATAACGAGCGAACGGGTAGATAAGTTCCATTGTGTCCTGCTAAAAGTCAAATGCGGATAGTCTCTATTGAGTTTCATTTGGCAATTATAAACAACTAATTAGACAAAAACAAGCTATTGTTGTCTAAATTATAGGTAAAATTGCTGACAAAGGTTAAGGATTGGGTAATTGATAGACGATTCTCTCCTAGTAATCAAAGCGCAATTTTAACCCCCAAATTCAAACTCAAAAACTTATGCCCCAATGTCAATCCGCTGCCATTTCTATTTAGCAAATATTCATCTTCCTTTACCTGATTGACAATTGCATAAGATAGGGCTGCGGTAGCCGATAGCTTCTTACCAAGTTTATAATCAGTCCCCATTCCGATGTTTATGGAATACCCCTGCCAGTAATTTTTCTTATATGTTCCATCGTATCTTGAAAAATTTGACTTGTACTCCGTATTCAATAAATAATTTGGTGCTAACCCGGTAGTAACAAAGCAGTTGAATTTCTCCCTTTTCAGAAAATGGTAACCAATGTTAACCGGGAAGGATAAAACCCTGTACGAAACTAAGTGGGTGGTTACAAGCTCTTGCGTAAAACTTTGCCTGGGCGGGGGCAATGCGGCCTGGTTTAAAAAATTGGCGGTTTCAAGCGATCGGGAAATATATCCTACACCTCCGTTCACAAAAAATCGGCCGTTTATATTGTACTGAATGGCCGAAACAACACCAACGTTGAAGGTAGTTTTGTTGTTACCCTCTTTCCACCATGGATAGGAGTCCTGATGGAAGGTAGTTTCGGGCTGAACCTGGAAAGAAAGTAGCCATTTACTTTTTTGCCCATAAGAGCCTGTTGAAGTGGTTAAGAGAGCAAATAGTATGGTTTGTTTCAGGTTCATATTGTATAGACGCATGCGTAACCTGAAACGTTGCGGCAGCAACTATTTATATTTTTATAGTTGCAACCTGCCAGCTCCTTTGGGGTCGCAGGCAGAGATTTGCTCATAATAAAAAAAGGATTGCGCCCATCAAGGGAACAATCCTGCACATTTAAAAGGAAAGGGTTCTATCTAGCAACCAAGCAAGAAAATGTTAATGATGCCTGCCAAACCTATGCGGATGCAAGCAATAAACCGGCCATACCTTTGTCGAGGGTGGCGATAGCGGTATCCGGTATTTGAATATATTTAACGGGCCACTTTGTATTCCAGATCAGTTTTTCTGGATTATAGCTGCGTTTCGAAGGCATTTTCAATTCATAGTTTTCCGGAAAAACAATGGTATCAATTTTATGATGCTCCAGGTAATTTTTAAACTGACGGCGGCCATCCCCTACAAAAAAATCGTTTCTTATTCTCTTTATCTGCGAACCGTAACGGTTCAGAATAAGGCTGATACCCTCCCTGAATTCAGGGCTTATAAAATTAAAATTCGAAGATTCCCTGGGCAGCATCAGCAAATCAGAAATGGAATCGGGCATTTCCATAAAATGGAGCAACGTAATGGTCAATTCTTCATCAAATGCATCGGCACCAAACCTTAAAGCATTCAATGAGTTCAGGGTAAAATCGGTAGGAATCAGAATGTGCTTCATAATAGACCTTTTTATTCTGTTGAGGAATGATGCTGTTTATGAAGCAAACTTGAACCCCTGACATTAATACGACCTAAGAAGCAGATTAAAATGTAATTAGAATTTTAAAGCCGACTTATAAAAAAACAGATTTGGGAAAATTAATCAGTTTATGCGCGAAAGCGGCAGGGTAATTTCTATTACTGTACCCAGGTTTTGGGTTGAATGCACCACAATATCACCCTGGTGCAGGCGCAGAATTCGCCGGGTAAGGGGTAACCCAATACCATAGCCCTTAAAATTATGGGTATTGCCGGCCCTGAAGAATGGATCAAAAATGTAAGGCAAATCTTCTGCGGGAATACCGATGCCTTCATCTTTTACCGCAATAATAATCCTTGCATCGCTTGCCCCAATGGCAACTTTCACCGGCTTATTGTCGCTGTATTTACAGGCATTAATTAAAACATTGGTAAAGGCGAGTTGCAGCAATGCAGCGTTGCCGTGTACGGTAATCATTTCATCGTTTTCGGGCAGTAACGAAAAATCAAACTGTATCTGATTGCCCGGGTAAAGCTCATCAACTGTTTTTTTTGCCTTCATCAGTTTTTCATCTATCCTTACCCCCCGCATTTCCTGCCGCCCCTTATCAAAGCCCGACTGTGCCAGTTGAAGCAGGCTTTTGGTAATATGACTCAGCCTTTCGGCCTGTCCCAGCATGGTTTGAATGGATGTTTTATAGGTT
>Ga0116158_10001833_pt1 | contig 19000 bp, 17 predicted proteins | sample AD_UKC052_MetaG_FD_89883 | JGI IMG/M metagenome (GOLD analysis project Ga0116158, IMG submission 89883) | Active sludge microbial communities of municipal wastewater-treating anaerobic digesters from USA - AD_UKC052_MetaG | ecosystem: Engineered > Bioreactor > Anaerobic > Digestate | place: USA... | reverse complement strand
GCCTCGATCGACAGGGGCACGTGTACGGCCATCTGATCGCCGTCAAAGTCCGCGTTGTACGCCGTACAAACCAAGGGATGAATGCGAATGGCCTCACCTTCGATTAGTACCGGCTCAAAGGACTGGATGCTCAAACGGTGGAGCGTCGGCGCGCGATTCAACATCACGGTGTGACCCTTGGTCACCTCTTCCAGAATGTCCCACACCTCGTCTGCTTCGCGCTCAATCATCTTCTTTGCACTACGCACCGTGTGCACCACGCCCATTTCCTTCAGGCGGCGGATGATGAACGGTTCAAACAGCACCAGGGCCATCTTCTTGGGCAACCCGCACTGATTGAGATGCAGATCGGGTCCGATGACAATGACAGAGCGGCCAGAGTAGTCTACGCGTTTGCCCAGCAGATTCTGGCGGAAGCGGCCCTGCTTGCCGCGGAGCATATCGCTCAGCGACTTCAGCGGCCGGTTACCCGCACCTGTGACGGCACGGCCGTGGCGACCATTGTCAAACAGCGCGTCCACCGCTTCTTGAAGCATTCGCTTTTCGTTGCGGATGATGACGTCCGGCGTCTTCAGTTGAAGCAGGTTCTTCAACCGGTTATTGCGGTTGATGACACGCCGATACAAGTCGTTAAGATCCGATGTGGCAAATCGTCCACCTTCCAAGGGCACCAACGGGCGCAGATCCGGAGGAATGACCGGCAGCACTTCAAGAATCATCCACTCAGGCCGTGTCGCGCTGGCTCGAAACGCATCAAGAATCTTCATGCGCTTTGTCAGCTTCTTGCGCGTCTGCTTGCTCCGCGTGGCATCCATCTCGACCTCGAGCTGGGCCATTGCCTCCTCGAGATCCAGCTTCTTCATCAGATCGCGCACGCCCTCAGCGCCCATCCTGGCGACAAAACCCTCGCCGTATTTGTCCTGTGCTTCGCGATACTCCATTTCGCTCAGGAGCTGCCGCTCCTTCAGCGGTGTATCGCCGGCATCCACGACTATGTAGTCCTCATAGTACAGCACGCGCTCGAGGTCGCGGGCGGTGATATCCAACACCATGCCCATACGGCTGGGCGTACACTTGAAGAACCATATGTGCGAAACCGGCACGGCCAGTTCGATGTGGCCCATGCGTTCGCGACGAACGCGCGCAAGCGTCACTTCCACGCCACAGCGATCGCAAATCACACCCTTGTGCTTGATGCGCTTGTACTTGCCGCAACTGCACTCCCAGTCCTTGGTCGGACCAAAGATGCGCTCGCAGAAGAGACCGCCCTTCTCCGGCTTGAATGTGCGGTAGTTGATCGTCTCCGGATTCTTGACCTCGCCGTGGCTCCACGAGCGAATGGTCTCCGGTGACGCCAGCGAAATACTTGCATAGTCAAACCCGACCTGTGGTTCCATTCCCAGAATCGGTATTGCGCTTGTATTTTGCACCGTCTGTCTCCTTGCCTGAAAGTACTGGGGTTGTTACACGCCCTCGAAACTCAACCTGCTGAACGATGAACACGAACGTCGAGCGCCAAGCTCTGCATTTCCTTCATCAACACGTTGAACGACTCGGGCATCCCGGCCTCCAACGAGTTCTCACCCTTGACAATGGACTCGTAGATCCGGGTACGCCCGGTCACGTCATCGCTCTTCACCGTGAGCAACTCCTGCAACGCGTAGGCCGCGCCATACGCTTCCATCGCCCACACTTCCATTTCACCGAAACGCTGGCCACCGTACTGAGCCTTACCACCCAGCGGTTGCTGCGTCACAAGAGAGTATGGACCAACGGCGCGAGCGTGGATCTTATCGCTCACGAGATGGTGCAGCTTCATCATGTAGATGCAGCCTACCACCACTCGCTGATCAAACGGCTCGCCGGTACGGCCATCGAAGAGGCTCGTCTTGCCGTCAACGGACAGATTCGCCTGCTTCAACATGCCGTGAATCTTGTCCTCCGCGATACCATCGAACACCGGAGTCTCGGCATGCATCCCAAGCAATTTGCACGCCCAGCCCAAGTGCGTCTCCAGCACCTGCCCCACGTTCATTCGGGAAGGCACGCCCAACGGATTCAGGACAATCTCAACGGGGGTGCCGTCTGGAAGGAACGGCATGTCCTCTTCCGGCACGATCTTCGCAATAACGCCCTTGTTACCATGCCGACCCGCCATCTTGTCGCCCACGGCCAACTTCTTCTTGCTGGCCACGTAGACCTTCACCTGTTTGATGATCCCCGGATCGACTTCATCGCCGCTTTCCAGCCGGTCGCTTGCGCGCTCCTTCTCCATTTCGAGTTCGGAGAACTTGTGGCTGAACTCGCTGATGATGCTCTGTATCTTGATCTGGATCGGACTGGGGTCGATCTCAATGTGATCGCTTGCCGCAGCCAGCTTCCGAAGCAGCGTCTTGGTGATCTTCCTGTTCGCCGGAATGATCACCTCGCCCGTTTCCATGTTCACCACATCGAGAGGAATCTTCTCGCCTAGGAGAATGTTGCTCAGCGCCTCGGTCAGGTCCTCGGTCAGCTGTTGCTTCTTCTCCTTGTAATCCTCTTCGATCTGCTTCATCTGCTTCCGGCGCTCGGAGGGCGTAAGTTTTGTCCGCGCCACTTCCTTGCGGGCCGAGACCTTGACCCCCATCACAATGCCGTATGTGCCGCTGGGCACGGTCAGTGATGTATCGCGCACATCCGCAGCTTTCTCGCCGAAGATCGCGCGCAACAGGCGCTCTTCCGGTGCAAGTTCCGTCTCGCTCTTGGGCGTGATCTTGCCGACCAGGATATCCCCCGGCTTAACCTCGGCGCCCACGCGTACCACACCGTCGTGCCCCAGATTCTTCAATGCATCTTCGCCCACATTGGGGATATCGCGTGTGATTTCTTCGGGACCCAGCTTGGTATCCCGTGCACCGCACTCGAATTCTTCGATGTGGATCGACGTGAAGACGTCCTCACGCACCAGCTTCTCGCTGATCAGAATGGCGTCCTCAAAGTTGTAACCGCACCACGGCATGAAGGCCACCAGGGCATTCCGTCCCAAGGCAAGCTCTCCCTCGCATGTGCCTGGACCATCCGCCAACACATCACCCTTTTTGACCTTCTGCCCCGCCTTAACGATGGGCTTCTGGTTGATACACGTTCCTGCATTGGAACGCATAAACTTGCGAAGGTTGTATGCCTGATAGTCTTCCTTCGGCGTCTTCTTGGTAGGCACCTCGCCGTCCTTGGAGACGATAATGTCGTCAGCCGAGACATAGGCAACTTTGCCCGCTTCTCTGGCCACCACCATAACGCGTGAATCACGGGCAACGCGGTTCTCAACCCCAGTCGCCACGTAAGGACGCTCGGTCACCAGCAACGGCACAGCCTGACGCTGCATGTTCGCACCCATCAAGGCGCGGTTTGCATCGTCGTGTTCAAGAAACGGAATCAAACCGGCCGCCACGCTGACGAGCTGCTTCGGCGAGACGTCCATGTAGTTTACGCGTTCCTTCGGCACTTCCAGGAAGTCACCACGATACCGCACAGAAACCGTGTCGCGAACAAAGCGACCCTTCTCGTCGAGCGGAGCGTTAGCCTGCGCAATGACGAAGTTCTCTTCCTGATCGGCTGTCAGGTAGTCCACCTTCTCAGAGACGCGGCCATTGTCTACCTTGCGGTATGGGCTCTCAATAAACCCGAACTCGTTTACCCGCGCATACATACTAAGGGAAGAGATCAGACCGATGTTCGGACCTTCAGGCGTCTCGACCGGACAGATTCGACCGTAGTGACTGCTGTGCACGTCGCGCACTTCGAAGCCGGCGCGTTCGCGGCTCAGACCACCGGGTCCCAGGGCGCTCAGCCGCCGCTTATGTGTCAGTTCCGCCAGGGGATTCGTCTGATCCATGAACTGGCTCAACTGGCTCCGGCCAAAGAAATCGCGAACTACCGCGGCCAATGCTTTGGGATTAATCAGCTTTTGAGGCGTGAGTTTCTCGACCGTGCGGTCGAAGATCGTCATGCGCTCCTTGACCAGACGTTCCGTGCGAGCGAGACCGAGACGGCACTGGTTCTCCAACAACTCACCCACGGTCCTCACACGGCGGCTGCCAAGGTGGTCGATATCATCCACCGTTCCTTCGCCGCGGCGCAAGTTCACAAGATACTTGATCGCCCCGATGAGATCTTCCTTCTCAAGCACGCGCGATTCGTTCTTCTGGTCCAGATTGAGCTTCTGGTGCATCTTGTACCGGCCCACGCGACCGAGATCGTAGCGGCGCGGATCAAAGAAGATGCGCTTCAGCAACTGCTTGGCATTGGAGATTGTCGGCGGATCGCCGGGGCGCAGTTTGTGATAGATGTCCTTCAGGGCATCCTCATGTGACCGCATGGCGTCCTTCTGAACGCTCTTCAGGATCAGCCCCTCATCCCAAGTAACATCGACCACTTCAACATTGGTGAAGCCGGCACTCTTCATCTGCTTGACGAGTTCCTTCGTCAGCGGATCGTACCGCCGAGCCAGGATCGTCTTGGAGTCTGCGTCGATGACATCGTCCTTCACCACGCGATTCAGAAGCCGAGATTCCTCCACCGCATCCTTCAACGATATCTTCTCAAAGGAGTAGAAAAGGCCGAGGACTTCCTCATCCGTCCCGTACCCAAGTGCTCTCAGGAACGTAGTGGCCAGGAACTTCCTTCGCCGTTTCTTGCGATCGAGGTATATCTGGAGAAGATCCGAGGTGTCGAACTGCACCTCGATCCACGAGCCGCGATCCGGGATGATACGGAAGGAATAGAGCATCGACCCGTTAGCATGAATGCTTTCTTCAAAGCAGATGCCCGGAGAGCGGTGCAACTGACTGACCACCACGCGCTCAGCACCATTGATCACGAACGTACCCGGTTCCGTGATCAGCGGCACCTCGCCCATGTAGACATCCTCTTCCCTGACTTCCTTGCCATCTTTCAGACGAAAGGTGACATAAAGGGGCGCAGCATATGAGATGCCTTCCTTGAGACAGTCAATCGCTGTCATCTTGGGGTCGGCGATCACATACTTGACGAAATCGAGCGTGCACTGCCCATCGTAGCTCTCGATCGGAAAGACTTCCTTGAAGACAGCCTGAAGCCCAACCAGCTTTCGCCGGTTTGGCGACACGTCCATCTGGAGGAAGTCCCGATACGAGTTGCTCTGGATCTCGATCAGATCCGGCAACTCAAGCACATCCGACAGCTTCCCGTACTTGACTCTATCCGCCATGCCACACCTATAGGCTGAGAATGTTAGGGTTGGCCTGCGCAGACCAAAGGTCCCGCGCAGGACGGTCCAGGACACCCAACGTGGCTACTTGATCTCCACTTTGGCGCCAGCCGCTTCCAACTGAGCCTTAATCTTCTCAGCATCTTCCTTCGTCGTGCCTTCCTTGACCGGCTTCGGAGCGCCTTCGACCAAGTCCTTGGCTTCCTTCAGCCCGAGGCTCGTGATCGTGCGCACTTCCTTGATGACCGCGATCTTGTTCGCGCCCGCCGCAGCAAGCACAACTGTGAACTCGGTCTTCTCCGCTTCCGGAGCCGCCGCTGCAGCACCGCCACCCGCCGCCGCCACAGCCACTGGGGCCGCAGCAGAAACGCCAAGCGTTTCTTCCAAGGCCTTCACCAACTGCGAAAGCTCCAACACTGTAATGCCCTGAATCCACTCTACGAATTCAGCGGCTTTCCCTTCCACTTTCACTGCTGCCTCCTTCTTCTGATCCGCTTCTGCCGTTGCTTGTGTGTTCTCGGTCATGTTCGCATCCTCCTCACATGGTTGTTGCTCGCCGCACCGCGCGGGCGCGGAACTTCTGCCTACGACTTACCCTTCTTCTCTTCCACAGCCTTCAGGACATAAACGATGCTGGCCACCTTCTGCTGCAACACGCCCACCAACTGCGTCATCGGCGCAGCCAGCGTGCCCACCAGTCGAGCATACAACTCATGCTTCGACGGTAATGCAGCGAGTTGGGCAACATCCGCAGCCGAAAGAGCCGAGCCTTCCAGCGAGCCAATCTTGATGACAGGAAGTTCGTATTCCTTGATGAAGTCGCGAAGGACCTTCGCGGCCTGCACCACATCACCTTTGCCATACACCATGGCCGACGGGCCCTTGATTGCCTCGTCAAACCCCTTGAATGACAATTCCTTCGCCACCAGACGGAACAGCCGGTTCTGGATCACTTGCATCTGCGCCGACACACCGTGCAGTTTGCGCCGGAGTTCCTCTGTCTTGGCAACGCTAAGTCCGCGGTAGTCGGCCAGGATCACGAAAGACGCATCCGACACTTTGCCGCGCAATTCATCTACTATGGATTTCTTTTCGGGTCTCATGGGGTGTCCCTCGGCGGCCGCTAGGCAGCCACCTCCTTAAGATCGATGTGAAGCCCGGGCCCCATCGTGGAAGTCACCGTGCACCGCTTGATGTAGATTCCCTTTGCGACCGGCGGCTTCGCCGCATTGACCGCGCCAATGACCGTGCGACAATTCGCAACGAGGTCTTCCAACTTGAAGGATATCTTGCCAAACGGCACCATCACGTTGCCGTTCTTATCCATTCGGAATTCAACACGACCCGCCTTGCACAGCTTCACAGCCGCCGCGGTGTCGTCCGTCACTGTGCCGGTCTTCGGGTTCGGCATGAGTCCGCGAGGACCCAACACCTTGCCGAGTTTGCGCACTTCCTTCATGGCATCCGGCGTGGCAACCGCCACATCGAAATCCGTCCAGCCCGATTGAACCTTCGCAATCATGTCTTCGAACCCGACCGCTTCGGCCCCAGCCGCCAAGGCAGCGTCTGCCGCCGGTCCCTTTGCAAACACCAACACGCGAACCTTCTTGCCGGTCCCGTGCGGAAGGGAGACTGTGCCGCGGACGGCCTGATCGGATTGCGTCGGATCAACACCCAACCGGAAGGCGATCTCCATCGTTTCATCGAATTTCGAATAGACGTTCGACTTGAGAAACTCGATCGCCTTGGCCAATTCGTAGGTGGTCTCGGCGTTAACCTTCTCTTTTACCTGACGATATTTTTTGCCGTGTTGTGCCATGGCTAGATAACCTCAATTCCCATGCTGCGGGCCGTGCCTTCAATCAGCCGCATTGCATGATCAAGATCCTTCGCGTTCAGATCCTTCTCCTTGGCCTTCGCGATCTCAGCGATCTGCTGACGCGTCACCTTGCCGACCTTCTCGCGGTTGGGCGTCGCCGAGCCCTTTGCGATCCCGGCCGCACGCTTGAGCAGCGTCGCTGCCGGAGGACTCTTGGTGATGAACGTGAACGACTTGTCGTGGTAGACCGTAATCACAACGGGGATGACCAACCCCGCCTGACTCTGCGTTGCCGCGTTGAACTGCTTGCAGAACTCCATGATGTTCACGCCCTGCTGACCCAACGCGGGGCCCACAGGCGGCGCGGGATTAGCCTGCCCGGCCGGAATCTGCAACTTGATGCTACCTGTTACTCTCTTTGCCATGGTTTGTTATCCGTTACTTGTTATCGGTTGTCCGTTATCGGCTAGAGGCCTCCGTCATCCGGAACGAATCACGGAGAACTGATAACGAATAACACTACCTACGCTCTCTCTACTTGCCAGTATTCCAACTCCACCGGTGCGGACCGGCCAAAAATCGATACAGACACTTTCAACTTACCGCGATCGGGGTCCACTTCCTCGATCACACCGTTGAAGTTGAGGAAAGGCCCATCCGTGATCTTGACCGTCTCGCCGGGCTCGAACACGATCTTGGGCTTAACTTTCTCCTTCTTCTCTTCAATCTGGCGGAGGATGTTTTCCACTTCCTCCGGACGAAGAGGAACAGGCCTTTCACCGCCAACAAACCCGATGATGCCAGGCGTCTGCTGGGTGAAATACCACGTCTTCTCCATCAGGCCGCGCTGGTCGTTATACAAGCACATGTGAACCAACACGTACCCAGGATAAAACTTCCTGGTGGTCGTGGTCTTCCTGCCCTGCTTGACCTCCGAGACCTTCTCCGTCGGAATCAGGACTTGATCAATATAGTCCTGCATCTCCTCCTGCTCAATCCGACGCTCGATGCTCTCCCTGACCTTCATCTCCTGGCCGGAGAGCGTATGAAGCACGAACCACTGTTTCTCCATGTGCGACCCCTGATCCGGTGAACTGCTATCGGATAATCATACGGAGCACGCCCCACAGCAGGACGTCACTCATACCGACAAACACGCTGACAATCAGCACCGACACAATAACCACCACGGTGGAATCAACCAGTTCGGACCGTGTCGGCCAGGAGCACTTCTTGAGCTCCACCCTGACATCCGTCACGAACGCCTTCACTCCGTCAATTGCCTGTTGCAGCTTGCTCATCAATGCACCGTGACCACTTCCCCGCGCTGGATGGCAGGCCAGGAGGGACTTGAACCCACAACAACCGGTTTTGGAGACCGGTGCTCTGCCAATTGAGCTACTGGCCTACCGGAACGGATGACCTACTTCACCTCGCGGTGTACCGTATGTTTTCGATCGAAGCGGCAGTATTTCTTCAGTTCCACACGCTCCGTCTTGACGCGCTTATTGCGCGTCGACGTATAGTTGCGCTGCTTGCACTCCGTGCACGCGAGAGTTATCTGTTCTCTTGCCATGGTCTATTCCATTGACCGCGGTCGTTGGGGCGTTTCCACCCTATTGCAGAATTTCCGTCACGCGACCAGCGCCCACCGTACGACCACCCTCACGAATGGCGAAGCGCATCGTCTTCTCCATGGCGATCGGTGTAATCAGGCAGACTTCCACGCTGATGTTGTCACCCGGCATGACCATGTCCACGCCTTCGGGCAATGTAATATCGCCCGTAACGTCGGTCGTCCGGAAGTAGAACTGCGGACGGTAGCCCTTGAAGAACGGGGTATGACGACCACCTTCTTCCTTGCTCAGGACGTACACTTCCGCCTTGAACTTAGTGTGAGGCGTAATGGAACCCGGCTTCGCCAGCACCTGTCCACGCTCGACATCTTCCTTCTTATAGCCGCGCAGAAGGCAGCCGATGTTGTCGCCCGCCTGGCCCTGATCCAGCAGCTTGCGGAACATCTCAACACCCGTAACAACCGTCTTCGCCGTGGGACGCAGGCCAACGACTTCAATTTCCTCGCCAACCTTGACGATACCACGCTCAACTCGGCCCGTAACAACCGTGCCACGACCTTCGATCGAGAACACATCTTCGATCGGCATCAGGAACGGCAGATCCATCGGGCGCGTCGGCTCGGGGACGAATTCATCGATGGCATCCATCAAGTCCTGAATGCACTTCGCCTCCGGGGCATCCGGCGTCGCAGCCTGCATGGCCTGCAGTGCCGAACCACGAATGACCGGGGTCTTGTCGCCCGGGAAATCGTACTTCGACAGAAGCTCGCGAATCTCCAGCTCGACGAGGTCGAGCAGTTCCGCATCGTCCACAGTGTCCACCTTGTTGAGGAACACTACGATCGCCGGCACACCGACCTGACGGGCAAGCAGAATGTGCTCGCGCGTCTGCGGCATCGGACCATCGGAAGCGCTGACCACGAGAATCGCGCCGTCCATCTGTGCGGCACCCGTGATCATGTTCTTCACGTAGTCCGCATGTCCGGGGCAATCCACATGCGCGTAATGGCGCTTGGTGCTCTCGTACTCAACGTGCGACGTGGCGATGGTTAGAATCTTGGTCGGATCGCGACGTCCTTGCGACTCGGAAGCTTTCGCCACCTGATCGTAAGAAATGAACTGCGCAAGCCCCTTGGCCGCCTGTACTTTCGTGATGGCTGCCGTCAGGGTCGTCTTGCCATGGTCAACGTGACCAATGGTTCCCACGTTCACGTGGGGCTTTGTTCTTTGGAATTTGTCCTTTGCCATGGGGTCTTCCTCCTAGCCTGACTGGTTTCCCTTTTCTATTCGCTCTACGTCCTATCTATCCAAAATCCTATCCGAAACACCGGACATCTTCTTCGCCATCCATCTGAGCCCGACACCATCATGGAGCCCACGAGCGGAATCGAACCGCTGACCTCATCCTTACCAAGGATGTGCTCTACCGACTGAGCTACGTGGGCCTCTTACCGCCCTGCCCGCCCTACGTCGATCTCTCCCCGAGAGCCACACGATATGCATCACACTCGGCGGACGCGAGAAGCCCCGTACCACCCGGACGAGCCTGCCTTCCAACCTTCCCGCACTCCCTTGTCACGGGGCCACAGCGGAATGTCGATTCAACTCAACCCGTCTAAACACAAAAAGACACAGAGCAACAACACGCCCTCTGTCTCACTTCGTTACATCACGAAACTAAGCCAGCAAGAAGTGTGATTGCCTACCTTAAAACTATGTAGAAGGCCTTCCCCAATCAGTTCCGACCTTCAATGTGCGTGACACTCTACCCAAACGCCGGAATGTGTCAACCACCTTTTGCGCAAAAACTTGACTTCATTGTGTCAATCCTGCCCCCAGCCATAGAAGTCTGCTTTTCGACGTGAAATTCGCACCCAGATCGTGCATAAAGGACCCACATAACCTCATGCCCCCCACCCTCATCAGACAAGAATTGGCCAACTACGGGCGAATGATCGCCAAGGCCAGGCTCACCTCCGGCGCTGGCGGCAACATCAGCGCCCGGGACGGGCGCCTCATTTGGGTCAAGCCAAGTGGTCTGGCCATGGAGGAACTCAGAAGCACGGATCTCGTCTGTATCGATGCCAGCTCCGGTCGGCTCGTGGAAGGCAAACTACGCCCAACGTCCGAACTTCCCATGCACCTCGCCATCTATCGCACACGCGAAGATGTGCAGGCCATTTTTCACACACATTCGCCATGGGCCAGCGGCGTCGTCACCGCAGGCGTGGATGTGAGGCCCATGTTCGCTGAGGTCGTGAACGACCTCGGCGGTGTGATAGCCGTTCCCTATAAGACAACCTCCTCCCAGGAACTTGCCGACGCGGTCGCCGAAGCCGCAAAGACACACGAGACCATCTTCATGACCAACCATGGCGTCGTCGCACTGGGAAAGACGATGAGACAGGCGTACTTCCGTTGTTGCGTCGCTGAAGACGCAGCGAAGTCATTCGTGGCTGCATCAGTGGTGGGCAAGCCCGCCTTCTTGACGGAAGAACAGATTGCCGAGTTGCGCAAACTCGAGGCAGGCGCGTATCGGTCCAAAATGATGGAACGCGAAGGGACCTAAGAGAAGAATCCCATCTTGCCCAACGCGACAAAGCTGAGCCCCATCATTAAGACGATGACGCCGATACAAATGCCGATCATCCACATAAGCCCACCCGTGTGGGCAAGGTTGACGGTACGCCCCTTCGACGGCGGCTGCTGCGGAACCCAGATGCGGGTGTCTCTCTTGCTGAAGTAAACGGATAACCACTTTGGACCACCCCAGTTGTCTCCGTTGTCCCATTCCGCTTTGTTGATGTCAGCCTGCGTCTGTGTGTTTTCCATGGCCCGTCCTTTTGATCACTTGCGCAGCGCAAGATAGTCCTGCACATACTCGCGAACGCCATCCTCAAGATTGGTCACAGGCTTATTGTACCCTGCGTCTCTCAACTTGGTAATATCTGCCTGCGTATGATATTGGTACTTCGCCCGCAGGGCTTCCGGCATATCAATGTAGGTGATCTTGGCCTCGCGGCCCATGGCTGCAAATACGGCCTTAACAAGATCGTTCCACGTCCGCGCCACTCCCGTCCCGCAATTGAACAGACCTGATTCACTCGTGTTGTCGCAGAAGAAAAGTGTCGCATCCACAGCGTCCCGAACATAGATGAAGTCGCGGACCTGTTCCCCATCCTTGTATTCCGGGCGGTAGGATTTGAAGAGCTTCACCTCACCGGTCTGGACGATCTGGTCATACGCCTTGTTGATGACCGAACGCATGTCACCCTTGTGATCCTCGCGCGGCCCATAGACATTGAAGTACTTGAGCCCGACAATCCGGTCCATGATCCCCCGGCGCAACGCCCATAAGTCGAACATCTGTTTCGAGTAGCCGTACATGTTGAGCGGACTCAACGTCGGCGTGACCTCGTCCGCATCCGAGTAGCCCAACGAGCCATTTCCGTAGGTAGCCGCACTGGAGGCATAGACAAACCGCACATTGTGCAGGAGACACCACTCACAGAGTTCGCGCGTATACCGATAGTTGTTGTCCGCCAGGAAACTGGCGTTCTTCTCCGTGGTGGAACTGCAGGCTCCCATGTGGATCACGGCATCCACATCGGCCAACCGATCGTACTGCAGCATGGCGCGGAATTCGTCTTTGTCGATGTAGTCCTCGTAGCGCAACCCAACAAGATTCTTCCACTTCTCGTCCTGCCCAAGTTCATCCACAACCAGCACGCGCTCGTCGCCACGCTCGTTCAACGCGGCCACGATGTTGCTGCCGATGAATCCGGCGCCTCCCGTCACTACAAAACGTGCAGTCATCACGATTCTCCTGTGCGATCCGTCTTCGGACGATAGGCTTCCACGATCCGTTCAATCATCCCCGTGGATGATCGCCCCTTCAGCAGCGGAGCCAGTACCACTTTGCCGCCGCTCCTTTCCACCACGTCGCGCCCGCTGACGTAGTGAGCCCAGTCCTCGCCCTTCACCAACACGTCCGGCAACAACTCTCCGATCAGGGCCGCCGGCTCGTCTTCGTCGAAAATCACCACGTAGTCCACACATTCCAGGGCCGCGAGAACGCGCGCCCTGTCGCCTTGCTCATTGATGGGTCGCTTGGAGCCCTTGTATCGGCGCACGGACGCATCGGAATTCATCCCCACCACCAGGGCGTCGCCCTGCTGGCGGGCGAATTCGAGATAGCCCACATGCCCGGCATGCATCAGGTCAAACGCTCCATTGGTGAAGACAAGTTTCTTCCCCGACGCGCGCAGGCGCGCACGTTCCGCCTTCATGGCCGCACGACTCAAAATCTTGGTTTCAAGATGTCTCATCAACTGAACACCCGCACCCTCTCTCCGGGGAGACTTCTACCATAACCGGCACTCGCTGAATACCACGAAAGCCGGGTCAAGGGACCCCGCCGACCGGAACTCCTGCAATGATCTTCTCCCTCTGTTTCCGATATGATGTATTCTCCGGAGCCAAGGCCAAGGCCTTCTCGATGCTGGCGCGTGCTTCATCAGACCGGCCCAGTTCAAAAAGGGAAATAGCCTTCAGGCTGTGGACCTCCGGGTCGCCCGCGAGCCCAGCCTCAGCCCACAGAATCTGATCCAGTGCTTCCTGAAATCGCGACTCTGCGATGTAGCGCTTGGCCAGCAGTTTCCCCATCTCGCGGCCACGCTTTGTGTCGGGCATTAGAGCCATCACCTCACGCGCATATTTCTCGCAACGTTCAAAGTCGCCCAGATCGTAGAACATGATGCTCGCCAGCACGACGCGCGGATAAGCCATGTCGGGATTCTCCTCCGCCATGGCCGTGAAGAAACTCACAGGGCTCAGACATTTCGCTGACGCCGACAGTCCGTAGGCTGCATGAAGACCAATATACAGTGCCAGCAACCAGCGCCCCAGTCGCCCGTATCGATCCTGAAAATCACTGATCCTTCCTGCCACCCGCCGAATCAGCCATCCTCCCACCAACCCCATGCCCACCACCCCCGGCAAAACGGCGCAGTAGCGATCCGCAAAAGGGATGTGCATGGCTGTAACCAGCATCACGTTCGCGAGCCCCGCAGCGAACCACGACGCGACCAATACAGGAAAACAACTCCTGCGCAGCGCAAGAGCCAACACGACGCCACTGGCGGTCAGAATCAACAACACCACGCCAGCCGTGGCGGCAAACCCCGCAGCGTAGTCAGACCAGTCCATGAAGATCGCCGACGACGGCAACACAATCCTCGCGATAGATGTTGCACCAAAGTGAAAGGCACGACCCGCACCCTCTCCAAAGAGCATGGCAAGCGAGTGACCGGATGAGACCGACTGTATTCCTGCCATCGTTCTGAGCAGGTAGGCCGGAATCAATCCGGCCATCAGCCCAACACCGCCTGCAAGGGAGAAACGCGAACGACGCACCACCCCATGCAACAAGGCCGCCGCGGCCATAGCGGAGAAAACAAAATAGGCCGTCTCCTTGAACAGCGCTGCGACCAGGGAAGTCATCGCACATGCCGCCAGACGCCAAGGCCAGTTGCCCGGGCGACCCGAACCCGCAATGGAGAAGATCGCAACCGACCCGCCAATCTCAATGACCAGGTCCGGCAGCGACATGAAGAACTGGGCGAGTTCAGTACGCATGGGATGGGCCGCAAGAAGTGCCCCCGCCGCTATAGCCAGAAACGGGCTCGACGTCACTCGCAGCCGAAGAAGCAACCACGACAGAAAACTGGCCGAAGCCCCCGCCACCAGAATGCTGAACAAATGATAGGCCAACGGACTGGGGCCGAACAACCGGTACAGCGTCCAATTCACCACCATCAGCATGGGGCGGTAGTAGCCCGACGGCTCACGGCTGGTCATCTCAAGCCCATAATCCCTGGAGAAGACACTGGTGATGAAGGATGGTTCAGACAGCAGCGGATGCTTCTGGATCAGGCCGACATCGTCCCAGACAAATTGACTGAACAGTGCCGGCAGATGGAACAACAGCGTCAGCAGCAGCGGCAAGAGGAACAACAACGGACGAACCGCGACACGACCATCCAGCGTGTCGTCCCCTGCCGTATCGTTTTCAGCGCACCACTTCACATGTTCTCGGTAATCGCCCGACCGAACTCGCTGCATTTGACCTCGCGCGCACCCTGCATAAGCCGCGCGAAATCATAGGTGACCACCTTACTCTCGATGGTCCGTTCCACGCCCTTGATAATCAGATCCGCCGCTTCGGTCCAACCCATATAGCGGAACATCAGTTCGCCCGACAGGATCAGCGACCCCGGGTTAACCTTGTCCAAATTCGCATACTTCGGCGCGGTGCCATGCGTAGCTTCGAACACAGCGGCACCCGTGTCGTAGTTAATGTTGGCTCCCGGTGCAATGCCGATCCCCCCCACGCAGGCAGCCAAGGCATCCGAGATGTAATCGCCGTTGAGGTTCAACGTGGCAATCACGGAGTACTCGGCCGGGCGCGTGAGGATCTGCTGGAGGAACGCATCTGCAATGCAGTCCTTAATGATAATGTCGGAACCCGTCTTCGGATTCTTCATCGTGTGCCACGGGCCGCCATCCAAAGGCACTGCGCCGAATTGCTCGCGCGCTGTCTGGTAGCCCCAATCGCGGAAGGCGCCCTCCGTGAACTTCATGATGTTGCCCTTGTGTACCAGCGTGACCGACGGGCGGTTATTTTCAATCGCATACCGAATCGCCGCCTTGACCAGGCGCGAGGTGCCCTCGCTCGACACAGGTTTTATGCCGATACCCGATGTCTCGGGGAATCGAATCTTCTTCACCCCCATTTCCTTCCGAAGGAAATCGATGACCTTCCTGACCTCCGGGGTTCCGGCCGCCCATTCGATGCCGGCATAGATGTCTTCCGCGTTCTCCCGGAAGATCACCATGTCCGTTAGCTCGGGGCGCTTGACAGGCGAAGGCACGCCTGGAAACCACCGCACGGGACGAAGACACACATAGAGATCCAGTTCCTGACGAAGGGCGACATTGAGGCTGCGGATACCTCCACCCACGGGCGTGGTCAGGGGCCCCTTGATACCAACAAGATATTCCTTGAAGGCCGTCAGGGTCTCCTCCGGCAGCCATACGGGCTTGCCGTACACCGCGTTGGCCTTTTCGCCGGCATACACTTCCATCCACGACACGCGGCGCTTGCCCCCATAAGCCTTCTCTACGGCCGCATCCCAAACCATCATGGACGCCCGCGTGATATCGGGCCCCGTGCCATCGCCCTCAATGAAAGGCAACACCGGGCAATCCGGAACCTGCAAATGCCCGTCGCGCCCCATGGCAATCCTCTGACCCGACGAAGGAACCTTGATCTTGTCGTAATTCATAAGTTTTTGTCCGCGCTCTCTATGTTCGGTGAAGCCGGGAACTTCTAACACATGGAGCCCCCCGTGAAAACCACTTTTCACCACGGTCCCAACGCACGTGATTCATCCCTCTTTACAAGCACGCTAAAACGGGTATAGTTCACGTATCGAATATTTCGTATGGTGAAGTATCAATGAAGACCACCAACCTGAATGACTTCGGTCGGCGCCTCTCGGAGATCATGCCACGCATGATGTTCCAGATTTGGGTGCACGAGCAGAATTACTTCACCACGGGCCGCATCAGCTTTCCCCAACTCTGGGCCTTGGGATATCTCACGCACGCCAGCACAGCCACCATGCGCACCCTTGCGCGCGCCATGCGCGCAAGAGAATCCACCACCACGGGCCTGGTGGACCGCATGTCCCGCATGGGACTCGTGCGGCGCGTCAGGAGCAAGAAGGACCGCCGTGTGGTCTACGTGGAACCCACGGCCAAGGGTCGACGCATACTCGACGATATCAATCAGCAGAGAGAAGAGACCATCAAGTCATTGTTCAAGAACCTGCCAAGCTGCGACCGGACCAAGTATCTTGAGATTCTCGAGAAAATCCTGGCTGATATACCACCCCCACCACCGCTGCACGCTGACAAGGATGTCGTGTCATGAGGCCCACAGCACTCCCATGGATCCTGGCCCTGTGTTTCTCACTGTCACCGCTCATGCCGGCATCAGCAAGCGGCCAGTCGGTGGAGCCGGGGAAACCAGCCTACACGCTGGAAGACTGCATATCGATGGGCGTCGAGCGGGCATCCTCGCTGCTCAATGCCGAGCGTGATGAACAGATCGCCCGGGCGAGAACACGCCAATCCAAGGCACAGATCTACCCGGAGTTATCAACCGACGCATCCTATACGCGCAGGGACAAGCTGAGCACTTTTGACTTCGGTGGAACACAGGTGGAAATGGGCAAACTCGACAACTACTCGGCCTCCGCAACGCTGAGCCAACTGCTCTACTCCGGCGGCAAAGCCCGCGCCGGCATTCGCGCGGCGAACTACTACGGCCAATATGCGAAACTCGGAACGGAGATTGCCCGACGCCAACTGATCCGCGACATCCGGCAATCATTCTACGATCTCCTGCTCGCCCGCGATCGCGTCGATGTCGAGTCCGAGTCCGTCAAACAACTGGCAGATTTCGTTGCACAGACGGAACAGAAGTATCGGAGTGGAACGGCGTCCGAATTCGACCTGCTGACCGCCAAGGTTCGGCTGGCCAACGAGAATCCCAACCTGGTACGGGCGCGAAGCGATCTGGCCGTGGGCCGCGAGTCCTTTGCCAACCTGCTGAAACTGGATAGTTCGAACTTCACACTGGTCGGCACGCTAACCTATGAAGCCGTAACAGCCACGCTGGAAGCCCTGCAGCAGGAGGGATTGGAGAGCCGAACAGAACTTCAGCAGATGGCCAAATGGATACAACTGCTGAAAGAAGATGCGAAGGTGGCGCGGGGCGATTACTTCCCCACACTGCGCGCCAAGGCGCTGTACACAGGCGACAATCCGGATCAATACAGTTCCGGGGCGGGAGACAGCGGCTGGGGTTGGCACTGGACTGCCCTGCTGACGGCTGAATGGTCGATCTTTGACGGCGGCCTGCGGCGAGGCATCATGATCGAAAAGAATCTGGAATTGCTCAAAGCAGAGACCGACATGGAGGACCTGAAACGCAACGTGCTTCTTGAAATCAAGCAGGCCTACCTGGACATGCAGCATGCCCAGGAGGCACTGGAAGGCGCGAGAGAGAATGTCGATCTTGCCCGCAAAGCCCTTTCCATTGCCAAGACGCGATACGAGCAGGGACTATCCACCTACCTTGAGTTCACCGAGACGAATCTCGCCCTGAGTACGGCACAACTGGCCCATGCTACGGCACTGAGAGACCACGCGGATGCCGTGGCCCGCCTGCGATATGCCTGCGGGCAGAAGGATGAATTTGACCAGAAGGAGTCCAAGCCATGAGCGACACCATGCCTGCACCGAAGCGAAGCAAGAAACTGCTCTTTGTCGTACTGGGCATCGTCCTGCTGATCGTCGTACTGGCCATTTTGCCCAAGCGCAAGGAAAAGCTGGAACAGACGCCCACCCCTCCCCCGCCGGTGACTACCATACTCATCGAACCCACGAGCTTGGATGACACGCTGCAGCTCCCGGCGAAGATTCAGGCTGTCTTCGATTCCGCGCTGGCGCTCGATAAGCCCGGACTGGTGGCCGAGCTCCCCGTGGATCGGGGTGCCATCGTGACGGAGGGACAGGTTCTGCTGCGACTGGAGGACAGAACGTGGAAGGCAAGTCTTGCCTCTGCCGACATCCAGTTTCGCGAAGCCAAGCGCGAGTTGGGCCGTTGGCAGGAACTGAGGAAGACCGGCGCTGTGTCTACCAGCGATTTCGACGCCGTTCAGGCGCGGTTTGACCTCGCCGAGGTGGAGCGCAATAACGCCCGCGTCAACGTGGATAAATGCGTCCTGAAGAGCCCCATGTCAGGCGTCGTCGTGGACCGCTACGTCGAACTGGGCGAACATGTCGCCGAGGGCGCCCCCGCGTTTCGCGTGGTCAACATCGACCGCATCAAACTGAGTGTCGACGTGCCCGAGCGCAATGTGCTCCAGCTTCAACCGAACGTATCGATGACCTTCACCGTCGACAGCCTGCCCGGACGAACCTTCACAGGCAACGTTACCTTCGTCTCCTCCGCCGCACGTCCCGAGAACAACTCGTTTCCCGTGGAACTGACCGTCGAGAACGCCGACGGCTTGCTGCGGCCGGGCATGATCGCCCGCGTCTCGCTCTCACGCGGAACCAGGGACAACGCCATCGTGCTTCCTTTTGGCGCCGTGGTTCCCAAGAAGGGCGACTACGTGGTGTTCGTCCTGAAGGATGGGAAAGCCATCCAGCACCACATCGTAGTCGGAGAAGTAGTCGATCTTCACCAGTCGCTGGATGGCTTTCCCATCCTTCAGGACGAACACCACGTAGTCGCCCTTCTTG
>Ga0116158_10001827_pt1 | contig 19038 bp, 23 predicted proteins | sample AD_UKC052_MetaG_FD_89883 | JGI IMG/M metagenome (GOLD analysis project Ga0116158, IMG submission 89883) | Active sludge microbial communities of municipal wastewater-treating anaerobic digesters from USA - AD_UKC052_MetaG | ecosystem: Engineered > Bioreactor > Anaerobic > Digestate | place: USA... | reverse complement strand
TCAGCGCTGTTTTGCCTGCTTTTAAAAGTGCCGACTGATTGAATTTAAATAACGTACTGGCTAACAAATTGGCTTTTTTGAGCGTAGATGTTGGCACAGTCGCAATAGCTGCGTTTGGCTTTATCTGTAGTTGTAGTTTGTAACTTGCCAACTCTGATTCTAATGAACTAATTTTTGTGCGGGCAACTTGCTCCTCTTGCTGTAACTGTTTCACTTTCGCCCTAAGTGACTCTGCCTCGTTATCATATATTTTAGTTAGTGATTCTGTAACAGCACCTTGGTTAATGGGCACGCGATGTGTGCCGTCTGGCACAATCAATTGATTGGCATTTGAACAACCCATGAGCGTCAATGCACTTGCAACGGCAAGCATTAGTAGGCTGGTTTTAGTGGTGTTTTTCATAGTTATTCCTTTTTCATCACGATGTTTCAAATGCAATCTCTGATTTTTTAAAGGGATTAAAATAAATGGCAGTCATTTTGTATTCCGTCCCTGTCTGTAGGCCTTGTGCATCAAACACTTCTCGCGCCTCTAAATGTGCAATCACATCCATCGCAGTAAATAACAAACGTTTAATGGCCACATCTTGATAAGCAATCGATTCAGGGTGCTCTTTGGCCATAAATACAAATCGCCCAAGTGCTTCTTCAGGTGAACCTGCATGCCAACTGGTAATGCTGCCACCATGGCCACTGAGTAGTAGCTTTAGATAGTCGTAACTTTCCGCCCCACGCAATTCGGCTAATAGCACACGGTCAGGGTTCATGCGCATAGTGCTATGAATTAAATCCGACGGGGTGACCTTGGCTTGTCCTTGCCCACCTTTGCTGTAGGTTAAATGGACGACATATTCATGATCAGGTAAAAAGAGTTCGCGGGCATCTTCAATAGTGATAATCGATTCATGGCGTGGGATCGATTGACATAACATTTTAGAGAACGTCGTTTTACCCGAACCCGTTTCACCAACGATACCTATATTTTTATCAGACTTTACAGCTTCAATTAAAAATTGACCGAAGCAACCGCTTTCAAGCAAGTCCATGAGGTGAGTGTTTTGTTTGCTGATTTTGCGTTTAGCCGATGCCAGTTCATGCGCATCCAATGACAATTCTCGTGGGCGCAACCACACCGTTTCAGAAAACACCGCCTCCGCCTCATATTCCGCCATGGTCTTGGTTAAAATCATCGGTTTACGAATCGATAAATTAACTAAGCCTTTTTGTACCACTGGCGGTAGCACCACTTGAATACGCTCGCCATTGGGTAAATTCGCCGATAGTATAGGGGCTGATTTATTCACCCCTTGGTTACTAAAATTGCCTACCGCAACGGCTATTTGCTCTAGAAACTCGAGGCTTAGCAGCGGAGCTTTGATTTTTCTGCGTCCCTGATGATTTTTAATAATCAATTCATAAGGCTTGTTGACAAAAATATCGGTCACACCATCTTCTCTGAGATAGTGTGTGATAGGCTCAAGTAGCAGGCGCAGCGTTTCGTCACCTTTAATCGCTGGCGCGCTATTGTGTACGGTCATCGCGACATCATCAGGCATGGCTAGTGACCCTGACCACTGATTTTGAGCTCATACACATCAGAAAAATCCAAATCACGTTTCACCACAATGGCAATACGTTCTCCTTGATTTTTGGTCAAGGTAGGAGGAATATGGATCGTTTGTTTTAATATCTGATTGGCCATATCCTCGCCTGCTCTTTGAGCGTTTGGAAAAGCAATGGTTGTCCCATTACTATTTTTAGCCGTTTCATAGGCAACCAAGTCTTTAAATGACGATAACAAAATGGCCGCACCCAAGCGCTCCGTCCAATGCTTGTTGATGTCACCATCAAAACCGCTACGACCAAGCGCATCTGTCCCCAAGGAATTCAGTTCGATCACCACGCCTTCAGGTGTCTTGATCCTATCCCACAATACCGTTAGCCGAGTATCTCCCTGTTTTAACCCTGCATACTCACCCGTAAGCAGTGAGCCGCGCTCAACCAACACTACCTTGCCGTTATCAGAATAACTATCACCTGTGGTGGTACACGTCACCAAGCCTGGATTAGATGAATTGATGGCAGACGTTAGTGCGCAATCAAAGGTATTGCCTTTAGCCAGCACATAATTTCTATTGCCAAGTAGATTGGCCTTGGCTTTATGGGTAGTGGTCGGCGTTAAATTCATGCCATTTGAATGTGCCTCAGCCGCAGGTTTGTTACTTTTGCTCGCATTGAATGGTTGGATAGCCTCAATACCTGTATTGCTTAAAACATTGGTGTGACTAGCTAAGCCTGTATTAGTTATAGGCGATGTTCCCTGCGCGATCATGATAGGGGCATCATAACGACTGGCTTTAGGCGTAATGGCTGCATTCGCCGCACCATCTTTTGCAGTGGCTGGTGAATTGCCAAGCACTGGGATGGGTGTCGCTGTGGATGTCCCCGTAGACGTTATGGGCATTGCGGTAGGCGGCATTGCAGGTTCATCAACAGGTGCAATATTCAATGGATCGCCTTCTGCGCCTAAAGATTTAGCCTTGTTTTCTACGATGACTTTTAGTGATTGATGGTCATTTTTGTCAGCGGCTCTATGCGCTTGCAGCTTGCCGTAGCCATAATAAAGCACACCACCAAATAATAGCGGCACAGTCAAAATTAGTATCATGCCTAACCAATTCTTCTTGGGCCTGTAGGCTTCATTGATGTCACTTTTGTGTGACTCAGCGTGTTGATCTGCTTCTATTTGCTGTTGCGCCGAACCAGAAGCACTGATGTTTTCAACAGTATTGGTCATGTTTACTCCACCACCTTGCGAGACACGTGAGGAATCACTGTGCCATTTTTTGGGCTACCACCATCAATGTCATAGGCATCATTCCAGATGCCCACCACTTGCTTGCTTAACCGTAGTACGTAATGTTTGGCCACGCCATGAATAACAATAGTATCTTTATTGTCATCCCCTATATAGGACTCCATATGGGTGTTGACCATGGTCTCGCTATCATCGACAGCCACTCTGAACACTGCAGGAATTTCACGGTGATTGGGAATATAAAGGTAAGTAAAATTACCATCATCCCAAGCTTTTTTAGGCGCAATTTCTTCGGATTTAGGCATAACCTGCATGCTGTACTGGCTGTTCTTTACTGGCAATGGCTCAGTCGCCAATGCCTTGATATTGGCTTGCTCTGCTTTGACCATTTGTTCTTTTGTCGGAACAGCTTCTGCTGACCCGACAATCGATTTAAGCTCACGTTCATAAGTAAAGGCCAAGTACCAAGTGCCTTTATCCGATGCGTTATTGCTTAGCACGCGCAAATCGAATACATAATTGCGTTTAGTGGTGGCTACTACAATATTAGTATCGTGTGCAGCATTTTTAGGTGAGAAAAACAGGTCGTTATTGCCTTTGATGGCCGACACATTCCAGTTCGAGCTGTCACCCCCAGCCACCGCAGTAATTGCCTCCTCTTTATCCAACTGGATGTGGGTTGCAAAGCCGCGTTTGGTCTTCACCAAAGTGGCTCTATTTTTGTCATAAGGGACAAATTGCACTTTGTTATCGATGACCTCCGCAGTGGCCTGCATATTGGTAAACCACATGCCGATTGCCACGACGAGTATCCATTTTTTATTAGGCGATTTCTTCATCTAGCATTAACCTCGCGACTAGGGGTGGTTTGTGTGGCTGGACTGGCATCAGGCATGTTGAAACGGGTACTTATATTTTCTCTGTCAACCACATAACCCGTGACTTTAAATCCCATCGGATTGGTAACAACGTCTTTTTCTAAAGCCAATAATGATGACTTTTGGTAAGCGTAGCTAATCGTGGCAATGTATTGCGCACCAATTTCAACATCTTGGCCACGTTCGCGCGTGTTACGTTCAAAACGTACGACGGCTGTCCCATTGTTACTGGGTGGCAATGTGGTAGAAATGATTTTGATGCGACGTTCGGTGTAATTACCGAGCTGTTTATCAATGGAGTTTGCGCCCTCATAAAGTGCGCTATACTCTTTGGCTGTGTCGTTCCCTGATAAAGCTAGGGTTTTGTCATGGTCGTATTGCAACAACATCCAGTTGTAACGTTCACGGCTGTTAACATACTCTTCAATCCAATGCTTATCCATTTGTGCGGTAGTCATTGGCGTCACGTTAGTAGCATCAATGAGTTGCGCTGCGCCAGTGGCTTTATCGACTAAAAAAGTCATCGGCACGACCTTGTAAAACGGCAACATCATCACTAATCCTGCTAGGCTTAATACGGTAAGACCTATCGCTACCGCTGCTATTTTCCAGGCACGCGACTCAGACTGCTGAAGAGATAAGGTCTGTGACGCTTCCCAGTTCATGGCTTGTTGGTGTATGTCTTTCTTTTCATTGTTAGCAGAATTAAACATCTGATTACCTTTGTGATGGTCTTGTTAGAAGTAAGATTTATTTGCGCATACGGGCGGCAATTTGATGGGCAACGTGTCTCACACCTTGCCCTGCCATTAGTGCGCCAGCCCCGACCCCTTGGCCTAATGCAGAAGCTCCTGCGCCGATACCTCGACCAGCAGCTTGTAATCCTTGGCCAAAAGCACCTCTAAATCCGACACCCGATGGTGTGATTGTTCCACCGATGCCACTACTGCCGCTTGTTCCATTATTCATGGCACGCCAAGCCGCTTTGCCTAATGCAGCTGTGGCTAACATTAAACCTAAGCCACCTGAGTTATCGCCTCCGCCCACTAAACTATGCGCAATATTGTCCAATTTGGTAAACATGTAACCGAATAGCACCATAATGGCGGCGAGCTTGATGACGGATTTAATGGCTTCTACTTGTTGTGCACCCATAAAGTCAACTGAGTGGTCAACGTTAAAACCTAAATGGATGATGTAGCCATTCACGATGACAAACACGAGGCCTAGAAAAATGACGATAAAAAGATTGAGAATTAGCACATAAACAATTTTATTTTTCCAGCCTTCAAAATAATTTTTAGTCGGCTCAAAGGCTAAGGCGGCAATGAATAATGGGCCGACAGCTAAGGTCAGATGCAAAGTGAGCTGGGTGGTGAGTAAGGTAAATGCAACCGCTAACGATAAAATGATTAAGCAGATAAAATACAACCCTGAAGCGACTTCTAGGGCCAAGGCTGACGGAAAGTCATACCAATCGATGCCTTTGGCTGCTGTTTTGATGCTGTCATAAGGAACGAGCAGTTTTTCAAAATTACAATCTATGACTGACAGTACTGCGCCTGTTCCAGTCCCTGTTGGGGCACATGCCGCCGCTGCAGCACTTGCTGAGCTTGCATTTGAAACGCTCACCATGGACTGTGCAATAATATCGTTGATATTTGTGACCACAAATGACTGATAAATGCCCGCAGACAAGGCGATAAATAAAATCATCTGCATTTTTAATGACTTCCAGACTATGGTCATTAACGGTGCATGCACTTCACCACGCATCACAGCAAAACCCGCAAATAGGTAATACAAAGTCATTGCGGCGGTTACAACACCCATTAACGCAACACTGAGCGCTGCTGAGACACTGTTCACATGAGCATCTACGAATGAAAAGAATGTACCGCCAATATAACTAAACATGGCGTACCTTTGTCGTTTTAAGTTGAAAGTGAATCAGAGGCGCAAGTAAATAATAGTTGCTAAAAATTAGCATATTTGCTATTATTTGTGTGTGAAATATACGATTACTTATTACAGTACAGGCGTTGAAAATGAAGTGCTTGCGTTGCCTGTTGGTTTGCTTGCCAGATACGATGTATTGACCAAGCGCATGAAAGATGCAGGCGCGAATTTGGGCGAACCGCATACTGAAGCATTTGGTGATGGTTTGTTTGAGTTGCGCATGAAATCTATAGAGGGCATTGCCCGCGTGTTTTACTGCACTTTGGTTGGCAAGCGTATTGTGATGTTGCATAGCTTTGTTAAGAAAACACAGAAGACGCCGCCTCGCGAATTGCGCTTGGCGATTAACCGTATGAAGGAGATTAAAAATGAGAACCCATGAAGAGTTGATGGAGATTGCACTCTCCAACCCAGCAGTGCGTGCCGAGGTTGAACGTTTGGAGCGTGAAGAAATGCCAGCCTTGGATGCTATTTTACGTGCTAGAAAAGAAGCTAAAATGACACAAGAAGATATAGCAAAAAAAATGGGGGTCAGTGCGCCGGTTGTATCACGCCTTGAAAATGCGTTGGTAACAGGTAAGCATTCGCCGTCTATTGCCACATTACGCAAGTATGCCGCTGCCATGGGTAAACGGCTGGAAGTGCGTTTTGTGTAAAGCAATATGGACATGCCACTGATGGCTAAATTAAAATCTGCTATAAAAGACGATGCTGAAATGGCAGAATTTTGTAATGACTTGCTAGCTTCTGCACATGAGGCAAAGACCAGTATTAAGGCGCGCACTATATCCAAACGTGATTTAAATGCCGAGTTACTTGACGCGGTAAATGACTTAAAGGCTGGTAAAATTGGTCGTGTATCTGTTGCTACGCGTGACGGTAAAGTCGTTGAATCTCCTGTTGCAAGAGCTAGAGTGGCTACACACATGTCACAATCATAATTTGCTACGCAGTTGGGTGTGTCAGTACGCACGCTACAAAATTGGGAGCAAGGCCGCGTCAAGCCGTCAGAGGCAGCCAAAACGCTATTTAAAATAGCAGAACTTAACCCTGATGCACTCACAGCAGTCGCCTGAAAAGTGACAAAATTAGCAAACTTTAGCATTGCTAACCTAATAGCCCGCATGAGCAGCATTTAAACAGTTAGGAATACCATGACGCTCGCCTGGGTTTTCCTGACACCACGCCCATATTTTATGCCTAAGCACCGCATCCTTTTTTAGTTCAGGTACGGTATATATTTTGTCTGCCTCAGTTTGCGCTTTGGGTGCGCATGCGCTAATAAGTAGAACTATGACGATACTTGCAGTAGCTAATTTCATGATTGTTTCCTTTGGATAGACTAAGTCTGTCATCTACGAACTAATGCCAATCAGTAATTGGCGCTGGATATGTGCCTGCAACCCCTATCCGTGCTTTAGTCGCCGCGTAATTTGCTTCTTTTTGCTGTTGTATCACCAGCTTGTTTTTAATCTCCGCTAGTTGCGTACTGAGCTGCATTTGCATCATCGCGTTTTGCACTTTGGTTTGCTCGCCAGCAATACGGGCTTGTAGCTCTGCAATGTCCTTAGGGTCAGTGGTAGTGGAAATGCCGTCGATGAGACCTTGAATTTGGTTTTGCAGAGCCACACTAGTGTTGTAGGCATTTTCATAACCGATTTGGTCTTGGTACTGCTTTTTAGCTTGCGTTTCGCAGCGTGTGAATTCAACCCCTGCAAATCCAACGCAAATAGCAGGATGTTCTAGTGCGGGACTTAGTATCTGGTTGTAAACATGCTGCCAGTTGTCTGGTAAGTATTTTTTTAGGGCGGGATCGTTTAATAAATGACCAAATCCTCGATTGCCTGTGAGTGCAGTGTATTGCTTCACTTGCTGGTCAAACTGATCTTTCATGGCAGTCAGTTGTAATTCCCATTTCTTGATGTTTTCTAGGGTGTTGACTAGGTTGGCCGCATCAAGCACAGGGATGCCAGCTGCATAGGCTGACGTGAATACTGTAGATACACTCGCTACCATCGCTAAGACAATGAGTGATTTTTTAAAGCCTGATTTAGTCATGTTTACTGGTTTCAATTGGGTTCTCCTCTGTAAAGTTGGCATGCATTTTTTACGTAAAAAATAATATGGTGTTTAATCTACCCAGTGACCGCAAGTTTGCGGCGTGTTGTAATTGCCGCCGATGCCAATGTTGCCAATTCCACCGACAATGCCTTGAAACGGCCAAAACCCTGCTTGCTGTGGCGGATCAATGATGTATTTAGCACCCCCGTTTAAGTCTGTATATTCGTGTCCTTCGTAGACACTGCAATAGGCGGGTTTTGTGCCAGTAATGCAGCCTTGACCAATACCGCCCATGCCGCTTGTGTAACTGACCAGCGTGGCATTCAATGATGCAGCGTCACATCGACCTGCACCATGTGCAATGGCTTGCACCAGCGCTTGCATTTGTGGGGTTTCAGCAGATACAGGACACAGATTTAGAAAATCAATACGCGCATCTAGGGTGTCACTGAAATCATCAAAATCAATATCAAAGTAATGCATAAGTGATGGACTACAAGCATTAGGCGGGGAGCCCGTCGATAGACATAAAATCGCTTCACAAGAAAGTTTGACTAAGCCCGTAAGCAAGCCATCATCCGCTTGGGCAAACGGTGATGCAACCGCTAAGGCGGCTGCAAATATCCATGGCGATGTTTTCAGATAATGGTAGCGATTCATCACAACTCCCCTTTTAAATTTAAAAATTTAGTACGTACTAAATAAATGCTCACTTAACCACTTGCACCTTATTCTGCTTAGCGATGACTTTACGTTGTGCCAACTTAGCGAGATAAATCGGCATCCAGGTTTGTGGGTGATCCCCCACCTCGGCGCGTATTTGGTCCAATATTTCTACGTTATCTAATGAAGTGCTAAGGACATCCAGCATTTCATTGAGACCGCTCAGGTCTAACGTCACCACCGTAGATTTATGGCCTTGCTTCACTAAAAATTGGCGGCTGGCTTCACCTAGGGTACGTATGGTTTCAAATTCCATTTCGGTGACTTTGAAGCCCTTCACATAGTCGTCGTAGTCTGCTTTTGGATTAGGCAGAAATATCTGGGTAGCAGATTGCTCTACCATGGCGGCCACATGCGGTGTTTTAAGGATTTGCGCTGGGCTTTGTGTATCAAAAATACCAAAGCCATTTTGCTTACGAATGGTGTATTGCTTATCAACCGCAAAGTCGGTGAACTCAGGCAACTCCAAACGTTTCCAAAATTCAGCCATCACATAAATAAAGCGACGGCCATCGATAAGATTTTCTGTGAGATGCAATAGGTACATAGTCACAGGGGCTAACAGCTCTTTATCTTCTAAAAAATCCGTATCATCAAAGCCAAATAAGCGACCATGGCTTAAATCGATTAAATCGTTTGGATTGTCCAAGACCCAACCATGGCTGCCACCACGACACCATTTTTGCAAATAAGCATGCACACCATTGTCTTGGGTGTTATCCAGCTGTTGGTTGACCGCATAAAGCCCGCGATTTTCACGAGTGAAACGCATCATGACGCGTACGGCACGCTCAAGCTCCATACTTTCATTGGCTTTCAGTGGGTATGGCACCAAGCTTTTAATCAGCTTGACTAGAAAGGTGATGTTGTGTTCTGTGTTGTCTAACTGAAACGGATTAAAGCCTGTCGGCACGCCTTTTTTAAGAACGCGGTAATTACCCCCTAAGGCGCGAATGGCTACCTCGCCACCACGGTCTTTATCAAAAAACACAATGGTGGGTTGATATTTTAACGTCATGAGTAACAGGAATAACTCCAACACGGTTTTGCCTGAGCCCGTCATGCCAATAATGGTGGTGTTGGCGGGCGCTTTTTTGTCAAGTGAGTCATCCACTTCATCGGTACCATGAAAATTGAAGTAATAAGGCGCACCGTTAGGCGTTTTAAGAATGGTGACCGCTTCGCCCCAAGGGTTGTTATTACGCTTGCCTGTACCAAAGCCGTGCATGGCGGCTAAGCCTGCAAAGTTACGTGAGGTCAGAAAAGCCTCACGCGGGCGGTAACGCCAATTAGCAGGGTGCTGTGCAAACCAAGCCGCATCGGCGACTAAATCAAGTAGTGCTGTCTGATACCCTTCATTGCTCAATACTGATCTAGCGTGTGCCATGTGACGGGTCGCCTCATCCAACGTGTTACCCAACACCGCCAGTGTGTAATGGTATTCGCCATACACAAAATCACCATTGATGAGCTGGTCTAGTGCCATATTCAGGGCTTCAATCTGTGACTTACCTGCATCTTCAGTTGAAATAAGTTGATTACGCTGGCGTTCTAGCTTGTCTTTGGCGGTCGGCTTATTGAGGATGGAAAAACTTTGTGTTTCGATGTATTCGTAAGGCGTGTATAGCAAACCATTTAAACAACCAGAATCCGTGCCTTCAGGATAATCTTTGAGGTCTAGCATGGCAGCAAACTGCTTTTTGTGAGGAGCGCGGATTTCGAGCTTTTCCCCCACAAAAAATAAGCGTGAAGTTTGCAATACCTCGCGGATACGATGGTTGGTAACAGGTACTTTTTCCCAAACACCATTAAGCAAATATCCGTAAAAAGCGAGTTGGTGTGAGTATCTAATATTACTTTCTTGATAGGTGCTGAGTAAGTCCAAATCGTAAGATTTCAACGAGGCTTGAATTTGCGTCACCAATTCAGATATTTTGCGTAATGCGTGTTTTTCCGCTTCTATGAGCGCGTGTTCAGATTTATCTGTCATGCCAAAAACGCGACCAAAGACACCTTTTTTTGCCGCACCATCAGGGCGATAACACAGGGTCAGATAGGTTTCGTTGCCCATCATGTTGTAGCCATCAAACGTGGCGTAGTAGCGTTTGGCCAAACTATCTGAAAATGCATCGGGATAATCGTCTTGAAACTGATCGCTGTACTGGCGGCGAATGCGATGTGACCACAATGCAACCTCACCGATGCCACGGATGAGTTGATTGAACGCTTCCTTTTTGATGATTAAATCCATCGCATCAGTCGTTTCAAAGGCAATGCCGTCTATACGCCAAGTGGTGATATAGCTACCGTCAATGGTGCGTACCACTGAGTCACTCACTAAGCTGCTGTACGGGAGATCATCAGATGCAGTAATTTCGTTGTTAGCAACATGTTGATACTTAGCTGACATGTGAATGACGCTCCCCTTGTTGATTCAGGTTTTCTAACACTTGTCGCAGACTGATCGCTGGTACAGGTTTGACTGTCACAGATTTCGATTGTGCTTTGCAAAGTGCTTGCACATGGTTTTTTGCAAGTGCCTTTGCATTCGCATGCGCGCGGTCTCTAGATTGTTTGATCGCGATGGCAGCATCTGGGATGAACACCCCATTAAGGGCTTCCGTAATGAGTTTAGCCAATAACTTAGTGGGCATTTTGATATTGCCACGGGCGACCGCCCCAGCCAATTCATCCAGCACCATTTGCGCCAATTCAGTGTCATGCAATGAATGCAACATTTGCAATACTTGCATACGTTGCAGATCGTTAACGCATTTTGGGATGACCAATCTGTCTGCTAATACCTGCAATGTGGCTGCTTTTTGCAATGCCACCAACTGCCCTTGGTTGAGATGATGATTTTTATCTAAATGGCTGCCACTGCTATTTTGGATTTGTATGTTTTCAGCATCGACAGGTTTTTTAAATAACTCCACGGATGTATTTTCATCGAAACTTTCTAGCAGTGGAGGCTCTATATTTGTAGTAATTTCTGCAGTAGTCTTTGTTTCCTTATATACAGTTGGTGGTTTCCCAGCCAGCCTGTTGGGTGTATTCCCACCGGCTTGTTGGACCGCTTGCATCCGACTTGTTAGGGGTTTTTCATCTTGCTGGTTGGTGGTTTTTCCGCCTGCTGGTTGGTGGTCGCTAAGGGGTTGATTATTATCAGTAGTTTGTTTTTTAGAAGTAGCAGCTAAATTCACTTGCAAAAATGTCACCAAGGCGTCGTAATCGACACAATAATAGATCTTTGCAGGCATGCCTTCTAACTTCTCTCTTAACAATTGGTGCTTCTTAAGCAGTTTTCTGCAGGATTCTTGCTCATATCGACTCAAGCCAAGCTCCCATTCCCAGCTCTGCTGATCATTGGTTTTAGGTTCAAGCATGAGGTTATGGTCGTCACGCTCAGCATCACGTTTCTTGTAAAAATAATTGCCCTCCCCCACTTTTTGTTGCCAATAAATGGCTTGTGATAAAAACAATGCAGCAGTCGCACTACCCAATGCGCGCGCAAACTGTGGGCGATAAGCCACGATAGATTTAAGGTCTAATAGGTCTATCAGCAAGTCACGCATCTTGCTTAGTCTTTCCTGATTTTGTAAGCAATGGCCGCATAACTTTTTGCTCCCCAGAACTTCGTATTGCGGTGTCTTAAACTCATGCGCAACCTGAGCAGGTGTTGCATTAAGCGTTGATCGTCATATTGGGAGATTATTTTCATGAGGAAAAATAGCGGAAAAATTAACATGACTGACACGAGTCCAATGATGGGTTGTAGCCACAACCCCCATACGCCGATGAGCAATAAAGGAATACCAACACACATTAAGGGATATAGCGGTACACCACCCAACATGGCGGGGCGTGTACAACCCTTAAATATAGGGTCGCTCATGATTAAGGGGCAACTAAAATAGCCGCAATGGCTGCAGCACCACCAATCAGTAGACCACCTATCAATATGGCGGCCACATCGGTAAATTGTGCATGTTTAAACATGACCTTATAACCTGTCCACATTATAGCGACTGTGGTAATGAGGATTGCAAATCCATTTAACCAAGTAACAATGGTCGTGAGCATGGTCGTGCCTGCCGCCAAGCCTGCATAGGCTTCTGGTGCTAGTATCAACCCACTCATAGCAATGCCTGTGATGGCGCGCTGTATCCATCTTTCGGGTCGTTTTGTTAAGCCTAATTCGTTCATTAAAATCCCTTTCTGTTGTGACACTAAAATTCAACTAAAATGACGCCAGCAACGTCGCCTTCCAATAAAATGGCGTCGTTATCGTTTGCATCATCGCTTCACTACGACTAACATTGATTGCAGCACCTGCTTATGCTTGCTGCACTCTGCTTCAAATAATTACTGGCCAAATCCGCAAAAAAAATTAACTATTGCGTGGTCATTGGTGCCATTTGTTCGTTAATTCCTGCGTTAATTACATCTATTTTTAATTGGCGTTCATCAATAAATGGCACGGGAGTCTGGTACATGCTATGCGCTGCCGCTGACCGTTTTTCTAACCAAGCGGTGTATGGTCTTCCAAGGAATAATTCAAAACCTTTAACCGCCCCCTCATCCGTATCAAGTGAAGTAAAGTCGTCTATTTCTATTAGATTTTTAATCTTGTTTTCTAAATCCGATTGATCTTTGAGTAGTCCCCAAAATGCACCTTTACACCATTCATAAAATAACGGTGTTCGGATAATCTGTTGAATCGCTTCACCAACGGTCATCGTGGTTGAGGCTTTTTGCTTGGGTTTAGATGTTGTCGTCATTGATAGGCTCCTGATTAAATTAAACTGCATCATCAAAACACTAGCGCACTATCAGAATAAGCACGCTCGGTTTCTGAGCCCACAGCATCACCAATTGGTGTGGAATCCCTAGCCGAACGCGTACTGATGTTGTGAGGACTGGTTTTAGCTGAATGGATCGATGAGCTGCCCATGAGGGCTATGGGTGGTGTGTGACCATTGCGGTGTATGGTCGGCACGACAGTCAGACTGGCTAGCACTTTGTTGGCATATTGTGCACCTACTTTTGAATTGAGCTGGCCTGTGTAATAGCAAGATAACGCTTTCGACGTTGCTTCTTGTACGTAACTTTGCTTTACGGCACGGCTAATGCATTCTGCCAATATTTGACCGCCAACATTTAGGTTAGCGCAGGGATCAAATACCTGATCTAAGGTCAGGTTAAAACGATTAAAGTGGCTACGATTGACTTGTACAAGCCCTGCCGAGTAGTTGTAGCCTGCTTGATCCAAGTATTGCGCAGTGGCTTTTGCTTCAGCTAAATTTTGTGGCTGACGTTGCAAATGTGCATTCACAACACCGATGGCGTAAGGATTATGGCTCGATTCCACACTAATCACACGCTGCATGAGCTGAGGATTGATCATGGGCGCACATTGCTGAATCATCAGTGTGTCGAACATTTTTAATCTTTACCCCGCGCTTCTGTGAGGAGGTTGAGTTTAATTTTCTCAGTAATAACTTCTATTTTTTCGCCTGAGTCTTCTAATTTAATCCAGATCAAACCCGTTTGCGTTGGACGTTCATGCAGCAACACGACGCAAGCATGACGGTCTAGATAGTAAGCAAGTAGTAACGGTTTTTTAATCTTGTTGAAGCCTGTCTGTTTGGCTAGAGCGGACGCTTCGTTATCGGGGTTGTGGTCAGGTATTACTACCGAACTCAGTGATAGTTCCTGGGCATGATCGCCAGCTTCTTGATGATCAGTATTGGGTAATCCTTGAGATACATGTGCAACTTCAGCCGCATGATGACTTTGTGTCGGCTCATCGTTTGCATGAATTTCCAATGATTTACGTGCTTGTAGAATAAGTGCATTGGTCATTTCGTCATGTTGGTTAATCATGTTTTCAACTAGTGCGGGAGATTCATCATAGAGCTTATTCAGCCGGTAAATGAGCTGTGCACCTTTTACTTTGCCCGCCATGAACGCATGTTTTACAACGACCGACATTTCAGTGAGGGCGAGATGGTGGGTAATGTAATTGTTATTAACGGATAGTTGCTCAGCAATCAGGCTTTTACTGTCCCCAGTTGCTAGACGTTTTTTTATGAATAGCGCAATGTCCATCGGTGCCATGGCTTGGTTTTTAATGTTATCTAGTATCTGGGCATAATCGTCAAAGCGAATGGTGTCGCTTTGTATTAGGCAAGGAATCATATCTAGCCCAGCTTCTATTGAGGCACGGTAACGTCGTGCCCCATTGATGATTTTGTGCAGACCATCCGCTGACGCTGGCCTGACATGGATCGGGTTTCGCACACCATGCTTTTGAATATCATGAATAAAGTGTTCCCAGTCATCATCGCTAAAATCCGTACGAGGTTGATGTTCGTCCTCAACGATTTGGCTCAGTGGGATTGCCAACACCACATTCAGTTGATTGTCAGATTTAGAGGCAAATGCAGTATTGCCCAGCGGATCTAAAGCGCCTAAGTCAAAGCTGTATTTGGATTTAATGGCCGTATTCATGGGTTGACCATCACGATTTTGACCCGGGGTGATACTGGTCTAACTTCAGTTTTGATTTTGGTGCAAGCAAGGAAACGACATTTTCTGTAGATTCATTGTTCACTTGAGGCTCTACACCCTGCTCTTCTAAGCCAATACGTTCCAGTATCAAATCGAATATTTTGCGTAAATTTGACCAAGTAGTGCGTGCCATGGTGTTGGTTTTCACAATGTCAGTAAGTGCGACACCTTGCTTTTGGCATTCAGAAATGGCGGAACGAAGCGGAATTAAGGCTATAACACTTTCATTGTTAGTAAAGAAATGTTGTCCTATACGTTCATTCAACTCCTTGAGGGCGGTACGTTGCGTTTCATTGCTTTGCACCTTATTAGGTAAAAACCCTAAAAACAGCAACCTAGGGTTCAACATGGACTTGACATTCAAGATGCCACGTTGCCCATAGAGCGTGTTGCTCATGCCCTCAACTGACTCTTGCATGAGTTCAATCGGACTTAGCACGGCATCGGCCAAGGTCAGTGCAATGGTGACGCGAATATCAAGCGAGGGTGGGCCATCGATGATGCAAAGATCGTAGTGCGCATGCATGCATTCTAAAAATTGCGCAAAGTATTGGTGCGCAAGTGAAGCTATTTCTGTTTGTATGCCTTCAACTTCCACTTTTACACGCGCTTGTTCCACCAGTACATTATTGAAGCGCCCATCAGCTGCCAAAATGTTAAAACCGCTGTTATCAGGGATAACAGCGGCGGGCTGCATCATGACTTCGGTCACGGTTTTCGACAGTGGCGTCACTTTGCCGCTACGTACCAAGCAATTAGTCGTATTCGCTTGATCGTCAAAATCTATCACCAGCACCCGATAACCTTGCGATCTAGCATAAAAGGCCAGTTGGCAGCAAACGGTGGATTTACCTACCCCGCCCTTTTGTACGCCTATGTAGAGAGTTTTCATGACTCAAGTTACCAAACGGCGGCTAAGCCACCCAACGTATTGAGTAAACCTCTAATGCGTAGCTCGAGCTGACGTTTTTGCTTGGATGTCAACTCTTCCCACGTGGTCATTTCCAAATCCAAATCTAAGCAATGACGATTGATGGTGGTATTCACATGCATTTTTTACGCTACTCCTTAAATTTCCGACTGCATTACAAATCGCATCTCTTTTCTTATGATTTGCTGCATCATTCAGTAGCTATATTAGTTATATCTAATATACTAGTCAAGTAAATTATTAGACATATCTAATTTAATTTATAGTTAAATCTAATACATGAAAACTTGGCATGAACGATTGAAAGACGCAATTGAAGCGAGAGCAGTGACTAAATTGGCGCTAGCGAAACACGTTGGAATTAAAGCCCCCTCAGTGAGCGCGTGGCTCTCTGCAAAATCGAAAACCATGAGTGCCGAACATGCCATTGCTGTCTGCGCTTTTTTGGGTATTACTCAGGAATGGCTATTTTTAGGCAAGGGTAGTATTGATGAAGTTAAAAAAGACTCTCATAAAAGAAAAGTATTATCTCAATTGACTTCTGACTTGCCAGAGTTTGCGATGGATGAAGCCATTAGGAGAATTACTGACATTAAGGAATTCGTCGAAACCGTTAAGAAAAACACCGCCGCAGACCAGTAACATTATTAAGCTTTGTATCCAGCTGCCGTTAGATTTTGGGGATCAGGAATAACCCACTTATCAGCCCAACTCCTACACATTATTCTTATGATTTTTGATGCATGCAATCACTAACCAGCCTCTGTCTTGCAGGTAGCCTATAGTCAGCCAAAATGCATGCTCACTCAATGCCAATGTATATTGGCTGTTACTTGTGATTTAGTCGCTTTATAACTTGCTCGTTAAAGCGCATTTCATTGTCCAGATATTGCACTTAATTAAAATAAATTAGATATATCTATTGTATTTATATTAGATATATCTAATAATGGTCGCTATCTTGATTCAATGTAACAACATTTGAAATTACAAAAAATGGCTACTCGTCAAAGATTGCAGATTATTTTCTTACCCTCAGAAAATCGGCCTTGCACAAAAGTGGCTATGCCAATCATTGCGAAGATGGTGCGTGACCAGCTGTTTCCTGAAACGGCATTCATCAAGCAGGATAATTTAGACGAACTGAATGTACAGTTTAATTCAGCTTGCACGCATGCCCAACACCTATTAAAAACTAAATCAACTTAATAGGTATATTCAGAAGTATTAAGACGTAATTATTTCTTATCAGAACCCACGAAACCCAATGCATTAAGCCACTTGCGGTCATTTTTTGTTGTCTCCAAGCGCACTTGTCGGGCTTGCCGTTCAGCTTTAGATTGGGCGTAAGTGACACTGCATAATATTAATTCTTGCTAGCGATACTAAATTGAGCCTAACTCACACCTTAAACTTATTCTAAAAATTAATGCGATACCGAGGATCAATTCAGTTAAACTAACAATTTACAAACAAAATCAAAATTAGCTTATGAGCCAACAACAATATGAACGTTATCTGAGTTTTTTAGAGTCTGACCCTAGCAATATTCAGCTAATATCTAATACAGCCAGTTTGGCGCAAGAACTTGGTCATTTTCAAAAAGCCATTGAATTATCTAACACTGGCTTATTTTTAGACCCTAATCATCAAGTCCTTATATCCACAAAGGCACTTAGTTTATTATCGCTTGGGCAAATTGATGAAGCCCTCAGCCTTTTTGAAAAAATTCATCAAAACGATTCAAGCAACCCATCTATTCGTTACAACATCGCTTACTGCTTGGCCTTACAAAACAAACCTGAAGAAGCCATAACGCTGCTTGAAGATGCCCTTAATTACTATGCAGAATTGCCGCAAATGTTGCATTTGCAAATGCGCATGTTGTACGACATTGAACAGCTAGAACAAGCCATAGAGCTTGGTAAACAAGCGGTAGCACTTCAACCCGCCGATGGCAAAGTGCATGAGCTATTATCTTCACTCTATGTCGATACCAACGACTTTCTATCTGCTCAACAGCATGCTGCCATTGCTTTGCAAACTAACCCCAATTTCTCACTAGCACACACCAGCATGGGTACGGCAGCATTGAGTACGCAGGATGATTTAATGGCTATTCAGCATTTTGATCATGCTCTAAAACTCAACCAACAAAATGGCCGCGCATGGCTAGGCAAAGCCATGGCGCTTATGCTACAAAATAAACTTAAAGAAGCTGAACAATGTTTTAATACCACCATTAACAATATGCCCAGCCACTTAGGCTCATACCAAGCATTAGCGTGGTGCCAAATTTCGCAAGGCAATATACCAGCAGCTGAAGCCACCGTGAAAAAAGCCTTAGCAATTGATGACACTTTCTCAGAAAATCACGGCACATTAGCCGTATTGGCCGTAATGCAAGGGAATATTGAAGCAGCACAAGCAGCAGCAAAAATCGCGCTTAAATTAGACAAAGCCTCTTTTTCAGGCAATTATGCACAAGCGTTAATTACCAAAGCGCAAGGCAATGAAAAAGAAGCACAACAAAGAATTGATGCTATTTTAGATAGCCCAGAAATTATCAATCACCAAAGCTTAAGGCAATTTATTGCGCAACACGCGCAAAAACAAACCAAACATTAGCCGCTCAATTTTTGTAAAGTTGAGTTCTCGAATGATTTTGTAGGACAGATGAGCGCGGCGTTATCCGTCGGAGATGAGGTTACAAAGATTCTATGCGGCGGATTACGTAAACTTATCCGCCCTACTCGGGCTATGCTTGCCATTATTTTTGTTTTCGGGTTAAGTGTTTCCGTATTAACCTAATAGTCTTAAGCAGGGTGAATATTATTATGATTATACAAAGTGTGTTAAACCACATCATCGTAAATTTGTGTCGCAGAGGCGGGGTTACATAACCATTAATATAAAAAATTATTTCAGGCCCAAAATACATCATAGGATAAATAATTAAAAGTCCTATTAACTCTACAACTACACTACCCCAGCTTTCCTCTGTACCTTTTTCAGTCAGCCATTTATCAAATTTACAAAGATACTTCCTCTCCCTCATTATTTGTTGCCTTGACTTTTAAAAGTTTCGTATGACT
>Ga0116158_10001825_pt1 | contig 19040 bp, 12 predicted proteins | sample AD_UKC052_MetaG_FD_89883 | JGI IMG/M metagenome (GOLD analysis project Ga0116158, IMG submission 89883) | Active sludge microbial communities of municipal wastewater-treating anaerobic digesters from USA - AD_UKC052_MetaG | ecosystem: Engineered > Bioreactor > Anaerobic > Digestate | place: USA... | reverse complement strand
TCACCCCGAATGATTCCGTTATCCGTATCGTCCAACTGTCTGAAACGAATCCGGAGATTAGTTATACTTTCCACAAAAATGTAGGCCTGACCATTAGCGGTAAAATTGTCATCCGCCCGATAGGCCATCTTTTTCAGTGTTGAATGCCAAGTATGATTCGTGCCGTTCCCTTTGTAACTGAAAACCTCGATCTTTGTCGGATCCCATGCTCCCGTATAGGCGGCAGGCTTGGCTATGGTCAGCTCGCCGATACCGGCATCCGTTCCATCAAAGGTGGGGGTGATCACAAGATTGAAATTGTTTACGGAACCCTTGGCAACCTTCTCTGGCCCGATTTCGGCAGAAATGGAAGCAGCAACAGATCGCACTAAAACATGGTCAATCGTACTAGCCTGCATTTCACAGTCCGCTCGCATTGATTCCATACCAGTCATGATCTGCATTCCACTACTGAAAGAAACCGGAGAGCTTCCTACCAAATGGAATTCGTTGACATACGGACTGGCGCCATTCCCTAACGGATTTGGATTGAGATAGTAGCGAACTGTGGAACCATCATGGGTGATCCTCACCGTGACGGCATTATTATTGTTGGCGTTGGCATTATAGTTGCCCAAGGTACCAAAATCCCCATCTCCCGCATTTTCTGTTGAACCTGTCCCATAGTACTCATCATAATTCCATTCGAGGCTGTAGGACGGGTTTGCCATATCAACCAAATTGACGGTTCCACCTTCAGGGCGCTTGGTGGTGGTAAGATCAAAGTCCTGTTCAGAGCTGAGATAATAGCCCCACTTCGAACGGGGTTGGCCATCCAAGGCAGTATTGAAAGTCATGCGCATCCGCTCGTACATCACAACGGCGTTGTCGAAATAGCCTCCATCGACTGTTTGATTGGGCAATGAACCTTTTACCAGCCAAAAACTCTGGGCTACCATGTGCCGCTGCGTCTCAGGATTATCATTCCCATATATCTCGGCATGTGGATCCAGACGACTGGTTCGACGCAAAAACTCCACACCGAAAGGATTTATTCGGCTTGCTGCAAAGGTCTGTCCGGTATAGAGTGCCATCCGCCCCGCCCATGAGCCAAGGTATCCCGACGATCCTGCATTTACATTGTTTCTGAAACGAAGCATGCTTGCAGTCTGATTGGCGTCAACAACCATATCTGATGCATTCAAGGTCACACCACTGCGTCCATAAATAACTCCGACTTGGTTGGGTGCAGTACCCGTTCCCAAATTCCATCCAACTGGTGTTGCTGTCAGAAAATCCTCAAAATACCAATACCCCTGCACAAGCGAGAACGCGAACAGGCTGAGCGCGGCGACGATGCCGGTCAACGCGAGAATCTTCCTGCGGGAAGTTGTGTTCTTCATAGCCATCTCCGTGTGCAGATTTTTCCGATTCATTGTATTGCAAAAATCATACCGTTAATTCAGCATTCTAACAAAACTGCAGAAACCAATTCAGGGCTCCAGACCCAATCACTGTCAAGTCCCTTCCATTATAAATTCACTCAAACGCCATGCCTGACATCGCTCTGCAAAAACCAACCTGGCCTGAAATCGCGACAGGCTGTGCCGGCATGTGGTAAATTTGAAACACATGTGAGTAAATTTTACCCACCACCTCGTCCCGCGAGGATACAACGGGACACACCCTTCCGAGTATCGGCAGGGTGTATCCCGTTCCTTCATGATGTCATCACTATTTTACAAGATTCCTCGCGGGACCCGGATCCGCACCGTCGCGCGAACCGAAATCCCGCAGCTGGCCTGAGGCTGTTCATCAAAAAAACCCGGGAGAGGAGACGCACCGTCACGGGCCCCGGAGGAAACTCAGACGGTGTCGATCAATTCGAAGACCCGGACCGGCTCGGCCTTGCCCTTGACACGGATCATGTCCAGTTCACGGGTGACAAAACGCTCCGGTCCGGCCAGATCACGGGTCGCCTGGGAGATCATGAGGTAGGTCCCGTACTGCTTGTTGGCACCCTCAAGCCGCGACCCGAGATTGACCGCATCCCCGATGACGGTATAGCCAAAAGGCTCGCGCGAACCCATATTCCCGACAACCATCTCTCCTGAATTGAGCCCGATCCTCGTGATGAAGGCGGGCAGACCGCGCTCCAGCCACGCAGCTCGCAACTCGGAGAGCCTGGCCTGGACAGCAAGGGCCGCCCGGCAGGCGCGCTCGGCGTGGTCGGGTTGCAGGAGGGGGGCGCCAAAGACCGCCATCACGGCGTCTCCCTCGTACTTGTCGAGCATCCCCCCGTGCGCCAGGATGATGTCGGTCACCTCGGTCAGGTAGGTGTTCAAAAACTCGACAAGCTGTTCCGGAGAGAGGCCCTCGGAGAGGGTCGTAAATCCGGCAATATCGGAAAAGAACACGGTGCAGACCCGCTTTTCACCGCCAAGACGGAGCATTCCGGGGTCAAGAATGATCTGGTCGACCAGGGCCGGGGCAACGTAGCGCGAGAAAGCCCCCCTGATGCGTTTTTTCTCCCGTTCTTCCCCGAGGTAATTGTGCACGATGGCCGAGACAAAGAACCCCACAACAAGGACAAGAGGAGGAACGATCTCCAACCAGAGATCCTGCGTCGAGAAAAAGAACCAATTGACGGCGACGAGGGCACAGACCATGAGGAAGGCGGACACGGCCATGACGGCACTTCGTGTCCGGAGAAAGAGCAGACCGGAAAGAATCGCCAACCCGAGAACAATCGCCAAGTTGACGGAGCGAGGCACCCTCGTCATCGGGTTGGATGAAAGGATGTTATCGGCAACCGTGGCGTGCACACCCACCATGGGGTAGCGCGAAGCCATCGGGACAGGATTGAGGTCATGCGTCCCGGAGGCGGTCAGCCCGTACAGACAGATCTTCCCGTGCAACCATGTCCCGTAGAGCGGCCCTTTTAAACTTTCCACAATGGGTGCCGGATAAAAGAAATACGGGCGCTCGCCGGAATCGGGCCGTTCATTCCCGATCAGGAGGCGGTACTCCTCAAAGAGCTTGCTGTCCTCGATACCGAGCCGCCTGGCGTCCGTCGTGGCCAACGCACTCCCTACCAACCTGGAATCCCGCATCAGGATCCCGGCATACTTCATCCCGAAGAAGAACTCGCGCACTCCTGGATTGTCCTCAAGGCCGGTCTGTCGGCAGAAGTCCGCAAGACTCAGCCTGGGGTTTTCGTCGAGCATCTTTTGCAGGAGGGTTGCCACGACAAGCCGTGACCAGACCTCCTCGACGATGGCGACCGAATCCCGATCCTCCGGACGGATGGCCAGCGGTCCCGCCAGAGGCGTTCCATCACCGAACTCGCGCTGGAGCTGTTCGATCTCGGGAAGCTGCAGGAAGCGTTCCCGGTCAAAAAGCGCTTCCTCACCGACCCTGTTGGCCACGGCCTTCATTTCACGGAGAACCATTCCGTACCCCAGCCACTTGAGTGCGGACCAGGAGATCCGTGGATGGGCGTCCGTCACCCCGCCCCGCCAGTTGACGTAGATGGATCCGTCACGCCGGACCGGAATGACCAGTCTGTTGGTCCCCCGGGCAAAGACAATCTCCTTGCGCTCGGTCCCGGGAGCCAGATCGGCCAGGGTCAATCTCCGCGCAACCAGGGCCGTCGACAGCCCCAGCGAGGGGTAGATGTGGCCCCCGAGCCTGAAAAAAAGTGGGGCCCGACGCACAACACCGTCCGTATCGGGATCGACCTGGGCAATCCCGGTTCCCGCTGCTGCTGCCGCATATTCCGCCAGGACCGGGGTGATATTGCTTTGATTCCGCAACACAGGGAAAGCGGCCGGCAAAGGGACCCGGAATTTCCCATCCTGGACCCGCAGACTGTTGGAGCGGTTCTCGCGATAGTATGTGTAGCGTTCGTGGAGGGGCTGGTTTTCAAAAAGCTGCGCGAGGACCACAAACCGGGCATTGGTCATGGCGGTGATAAAGAGGCCACTGGAATCCGGGACAACCCGCTGGATCTCCACCAGGGAAAAATTCTGTCGCCCCGTGTGTTTGAGCTTGTCGACGGCAAAGCGACGTTCACCTCGTTCCGTGAAAAAGATGTCCACCCCCAGGGCCTTTACCCCGAGACGCCTCAGGATATTGAAGGCAATGGCATGCCGGCCGGCATGCCAAGTGGCCCAGTTCCCCTCGGCCTTGAGGGCATCGGTATCGATGTCGATATGGACAATCTCTGGATGGACGGGCTGTGTCCCCCGGAGACGGAAACGCTGGTCGGCAAGCTGGAGTTCCAGTGTCTCGAAAAAACCGGCCAAGGTAGCACCGACAACCACCAGAAAAACGACGATGAAAACGCGGACAAGAACAGGAACACGACCAGCCATGAGCCCCCCCGAGCACAACATCAGGCGGCATGCACCGCCTGATACATTGCAGTAGTGGTTTTGAAAAAACTTGTTTACTTTGACAACTCGACTGCGGCCATCCGGCCCCAGCGACCATTCCGGTCAAGGCGCACAGCTTCGTTCAACGCCCGTTTCCCGTTATTGACATCACCCAACTGGATCAGGCAGGCGCCAAGGTAATACTGGCAACGGGCCCGGTCGACTGCGCCGAGCGCGGGATCGGCCAGTATCTTGCGGAGTTCACCGACACTCTTTTCGAGTTCGGCCCTGGGAATAGCCTGCTCCTTGACCTGTGCATCCGACATCTTGTAGCTGCGGACACCGGCCACCGCGGTTGACCCACCCGTCAGGAAGCTCCTGTTGGCTGCCGAGATATCCCGGACATTGCTCCAGACATCGCGCACAAAGACCGGATTATTGACCGTGACGACAGCAGGAGTACGCGCCGTGGATGCTGTTGATGACGTGGCGGAAGAGGAAGAGTCCGCCCCTCCATCGGGACGGACAGCTTCTTTGGAAGAGGAGCAGGCGCCGATAACGAGCAACCCAACCCCTATGAAGAGAATCGAGATCTGGAATCTCATAACAAGGCCCCCCGGGAGAAACATGTGACTACCTGCACGTATTCTACACCCCTTGCCCTACTCCGGCAACGGATTCACCGAAGTCCCGTGTATTGACACTTGCCTGCCCGCCCGGAACAGACTAAAATTGGCTTCATGGGCATACGACACCACTCCACAGCGCGCCACAGTCCACGACCTTCGGCCTATGTTCTCCGGAATGCCCGGCTCAAGCGGGTAAAAAAACGTGTTCGTGATTTTTTCGGCACGGTGAACCGCAAGGGACATGAGCACATTACCCTGATGATCGCCTCCCACTCGGCCAACACCCCCGTTTTTACCTTGCGTATCTCGAAGTACATCATCCTCTTCATCGCTGGCGTCTTGGCGGTCACCATCACCTTTTCGGTTTCGGCCTTCATCGAGAAAGGGACAACCGATCCGGAGATTGAACGCCTGGAGAGAAATATCGAACGGTGTGAGGAGACGCTGGAGCTCTTTTCACGCAACGTCAGGACACTGGAATCATCCACGGCGAAATTCTCCGACGCCATCAAACCGTTGGCGGCCATCACGGGAGTCCGGACCTTCGAGCGGATGTCCCTCTTTGAGGGGGCGTCGGCCACTCCCGGTGAAGTCCACATGGCGGATACCACAAGCGACCGATTTGGCAAGGATATCCGGCGTCTCGACCAGATCAATCTCGATATTCTCCGGGCATCACAACAGTCTTCGAGGATGAACACCCTGATTTGGTCAATGCGACGCTACTACCGCTTCCAGTTTTTCAGGCATATCGAGCGGGATCCCAAAACCTTTACACCATCCTTCTGGCCCGTTGACAACGGTGGGACGATCACTTCCCCCTTCGGGCAACGCTTTAATTTCTTTATTGGCCAGTACGCGGATCACAGTGCCGTCGATATCGCGCACGCCCGCGGAACGATCATCCGGGCCACCGCGCCGGGTGTCGTCAGCCGGGTGGACAACGAGCCGGGCGGATACGGGTTGTATGTCGAGGTCAAGCATCAGGACGGATATATCACACGCTACGCACACCTTGACCGCCAGGAAGTACTGACCGGAGATCTCGTCTATCAGGGACAGATCATTGGCCGGATGGGTCACACCGGGTTGGCGACGGGAGACCATGTCCACTATGAAGTCGTCAAGGACGGCGAGTACCTGGATCCTGAGGAATTTATGGAGAACAAATTCAAGCCGTGGGATCTACCCCAACCCTGACTGGCTGGCGCGTCCAGGGGACAGCGTCCCGGAAATGCGTCTGGCCGATCCGGTGTACTCTCCCGTATACCGTAAAAAAGGCGCTGTCGCAATGGGCCTTCGTCCGGCAGTACATGACGACACTCGACGGGCCCGCACCGGCAACGGACTACCACCCAAGGAACGTTCCCGACATGGAACAAAGCCGAGGTATTCGCAGCTGTTTGCATGCTCGACCGTGGAACCTGTCTGTATACGGCGGAACGCGATCAATGCTTGTTGGGCAGGCCAAAAAAACCCGGCATTGCCATGCCGGGTCGCGAATTCAGTCAACCTGGAAGGATCAGCCTTCAATCCTCACTATCCGGCCCTCAACCTTGGCGTCGATGTTCGGCATGCGCTTGAGCGCCTCGATCATGAACTCCGCCATGGTGATACCGGTGTTTTTCCGCTCCCGTTCCTGCTTGAACTCGGGATAATTGTCCCCGCCATCGGCCAGAAAATCGCTGGTCGCAACCGTATAGATCCGGTTTTCCTCGATATCCTTGCCGTTGAACTTGAGTTCGGCCAGGGTACGGCCCCGAATTTTGTACTGCAAGCCCCTCGATACCTGGAGGAAGCGACCTTCACCCGGATTGGTGGCGGCACTCTTCTCGATGATGCGATAGATGGTCTTCCCGGAGAGTCGCACTGTCGAAACATTGTTCGGGTAAGGTAGCACATTGAGGACATCAGCAATCTTGATCGGACCGGGATTGATGCTGGCCCGGATCACGCCGGAATTGATGAGACACATCTCGGCCCCGGTCTCCCGTTGCAGGACATCAGCCAGAAGATTGCCGAGATTGGTCTCGTTTCCACGGACCTTGTTCCGGGAACCCTCAAGGAGGACATCCGTTTTGCTGACGACCACGTCCAATTTGCTCTTGAGTTCTTTCGTGTACTTTTCAACAACCTTGGCCACCTCGGGATCGGCGGGTATCTCCGGTGTAACATCGACAACGGAGGTCGTCACTGACAGGATCTGCTTCTTGCCCTTGTCGTACCGGACTGTCACCGAGCCAAAGTGTTCACCCCGGTACCCGGCATGGGCAATCCATGTATCAAAGACAAGGAATCCGTTGGTCAGAATAGTATGGGAGAGTCCACCCACAATCAGATTGATGCCGTCGACAGCCCGGGCAAGTTTCTTGTCTTCTTCGAGCCCCTGATGGGTGAGTGCGACGATGAAATCGACCCCCTGGCTACGCATCATCTGGACCATGCTCCGGGCCGCCTCTTCCACGGCTCCGAATGTCAACCCGTCAATGTTCCGTGTCGGCTGGAGGATTTCGGTGATACGGACCGTCAGGCCAAAGATTCCGACCTTGATGCCATTGAAATCCTTGATGACGTAGTCACTCCCGGTAAATGGTTTGGCATCCTTGTTGAAGATGTTGGCCGAGAGCACCTTGAACTTGGCTTTGCCCGTGAGATTGATGAAGTTCAGCTGCCCGTAATCGAAATCGTGGACACCGGGCACCATGTAATCGATCACGCCATCAAGCAATCCAAACGAGACTTCGCCCTTGAAAAATGTGGAGAAGGTTGTCCCCTGGATGGTATCACCGTTGTACAGGATCAAGCTGTCAGGACCCGCTGCCTGCTTGGCCGCCTTGAGTCCGCCGATCAACCGGGCAATCCCGCCGGATTCGATATCCGTTTTGCCCTCGGTCCGCTTGAGAGGATGGAGATGACCGTGCAGGTCTCCAAAATGCAGAATCGTAAAACTGCTTTCGGATCCACAGCCGCCCAAGACGGAAACCGTCAGGACCAGGGCAAGAAATCTGAAAACAGATGAAAAAGCTCGCATGAGTTACCTCCGGAAATGCTCATCGTCAGGAGCCAGTATGCCCCGAATCAGAAAAAAATGGAAGAATTTTATTTGCGACGGATGATGAAGAGCGTCATATCATCCTGCTGCTCAGCCATATGGGCCCTGACATCGAGGAGAATCCGCTCCCGGAGTGTCTCGACCTCTTCCCTCCCATAGCGCCGGATCACCTCGACCAGCCGGTCCATACCGAACTCCTCGCGATCTTCATTCATCGCCTCGGTAATCCCGTCCGTGTAGAGCACAAGGACGTCACCCGATGCCAGAACGAATTCCTGCTCGACCGTCTCCCGCGAGATATCCGGAAAAACCCCCAACCAGGTTCCGTTCGGCTTGATCCGTTCACACTCCCCGCTCCCCGCACGGTAAATCAGGATCTCGGCGTGCGAGCCGGCGAAACTGAACTGTCCATCGCGGGTCGACGTCAGGAAATAGCAGGTCATGTAGAAATTCCCGCGAAGACGGGCATGGATGTTCTCGTACAAAGCACGGTTGACAAAAATCGAGAGATCCCGCGGCGAAATGTCCGGGTGCATGAGGAGGATCGTGTTGACCGCTGACTGTGTCATCAGCATGATCACGCCGGGGATGATCCCGTGACCGGAAACATCCCCGATCCCGTACCAGAGCCGGTCCCCCCGATTATGGTAGAAATCGTAATAATCGCCTCCGATTTCCTGGGCCGGCTGCATGACCGCCGTCAGTGAATAGTCCTGGAGATAGGGGATCTTCGGAAGGATGGCGGACTGCATCTTGCGCACAACCTCGAACTCCTGGGCAAGACGTTCCTGCTCGATGATCCGCGCTTGCTGTCGCTCAAGTTCGCTGATCATGTGGTCGAACTCCTCGGCCACCCGGGCGACCTCGTACTCCCCGGTCCCGGCTGCATGGACATGGCCTCCACCCGTCCGGACCTGTTCCATGATTCCGACCAGCTTTTTGAGGGGATCCAGGACGATTCTGTCCGTCATGCGGATGATGTAGAACAGAAGAAGGACGAGAGAAATCATCATCACGACAAAAATCGGCACAAATTGGGAAAACTGGACTAGCTGGTTCTCGTCAATCATGACCAGTGCATACCAGCCAAGATCCGGAATCCATGCCAGGGAAGCCATATAATCCGTCCCCTGTTTTGTCAGGGGAAAATCACGGATCTGGCCACTCTCGTTTGTCCGCTCAAGGGAGCGCATCTCCTGGTGTAAACGCTTCCGCTCCTCAGCCTGGTCGATCAGTCCGAACACTGTGTCCTTGTCGATCAGGGAACGGTCCATATACCCCTTGATCATCCCCATTTCGTCAAAAAGAACAACAAATGAATTTTCCTGCTGTATGTACAGGATCTTGTCGAGGAAGGCCGTAAAATCGATCCCCGTCCCGACAATCCCGAAAAGGCGGCCCTGTTTCCGTACCGGCACATTGACCCAGAAGATCGTCTTTTTCTGGACATCATCGTAGTCAATGTCGATCATGAAGCGGCCCGGAACGGTGAGTGACTTGAAGTACCAGGTATCGGACGGATCATCACGGTCTATCTTGCTGATGAAAACATTGGTCAGGTAATAATTGCGGGAACTCTCGATGACCGCGTAGACGCCGGGATTGTTTTCGAGATAGCGGCTAAAGGTATCAAAGGTCTGGAATGCGAGATCCCGGTAGAGCGGGTTGGTCTCATCACCCAGCCAGCGTGTCACGACTTCGGAATCCGCAAGCTGGAAACATGCGTTCAGATCTCGCTGCATCCGCAGGGTGATCCTGATCCTGACGTTGTCAGCATAGGTGGACCCGAACCGGACGGCAAAATCCTGTCTGAGACTGGATGTCACGATGTAGACGACAACGAATGTCAGGGCCATGGCCACAACAAAGGCTGCCACAACGCTGACGCTGTAAGCCGTTCGCAGACTGTTGGTCTTCAAGAAACTCCCGCCTCTCATGGAAGACTCATCTATCCCGATTCCACCGCTTCATTGCACCATGGAAGTGTGCGCGTTGTCAAGCGTTCAAAAAGAGAGTATTCTTCAGAAACGCCAACGATACGGAGTACGTATGACCGAAAAACGCCCCAACATCATCCGCCGGCTCTACAACTGGGTCCTGCACTGGGCTGAAACACCCTACGGGACACCGGCTCTGGCCGTAAATTCCTTCGCAGAATCATCATTTTTCCCCATCCCGCCGGATGTCCTCTTGATTGCCCTCGATCTCGGGAAACCGAAACGCTCATGGTGGTATGCCTTCGTCTGCACCGTTGCGTCCGTGCTGGGCGGAGTCGCCGGGTATTATATCGGGTATGGACTGTGGGCCAGTGTCGGAAAACCGATCGTCGATTTCTATAACGCCCAGCCGATCTTTGACAGCCTCTTCACCACCTTTGCCGAGTACAGCTTCTGGGCTGTCCTGATTGCGGCCATCACACCGATTCCGTACAAGATCTTCACCATTACGGCCGGGGTGGTCGCTGCCAATGCCTTCGGCAGCGGTGGTTTCACTCCCGATGCTGCCGGCGTCCTCGCGGCAGCCCAACCGAGTGCCACCATGCTCGGGGGACATACCTCGTATTTCATGACTTTTTTGTTCGCTTCCATACTCGGCAGGTCCATCCGCTTTTTCGGAGTCTCCGCCCTGATCTATTTTTTTGGCGAACGGATCAAGGGCTTTATCGACCGCTATTTCAACCTGCTCTCGATCGCCTTTGTCGTCCTTTTGATTGCAGGCTTCTTACTTATCAGCAAATTGAGCTGATCCGGATCCGAACCGGGTTCCCTCCCGGTTCAGGACTGGCCGACCCGCAGACAGACCATGCAGACATCATCCTCAAAAAATTCCGTCCCGTGGAATGCCACCAAATCCTCGGCCAGGGCCGAGACAATCCGCGCCGCCGGCTCGTGGCGGTGCAGCATGAGATTGTCCGCCAAACGATAATCGCCATACTCACTCCCATCGTCACCTCTCGTCTCGACCAATCCGTCGGTATACAGAAGAATGTGCGAATCGAGGGGAAGGAACGTTCTTTCGACGTGGTAGCCACGATTGCGCGAAACCAGCTCCTCATCGGGGAAGATCGCCAATGGCACCCCGGGCCGTCCTGACTTGAGGGGGAAAACGGCATCCCTCGCAATCACCCACGGAGTATTGTGACCGGCATTGCAGAACCGCATCTCGCCGGTTTCGAGATTGCAAATCCCGTAAAACGCGGTCACAAAATTGTCATTTGTCTTCGAGACGAGGGTATCATTGAGCCGCGTCATCAGTGCCGGCGGGTCATCGAGAATATCGACTGACTGCAGGAGCGTGCTCTTGAGCATCGAGGCAATCAGGGCGGCCGGAACACCGTGTCCGGAGACATCACTGATAAAAATGCCGATTTCAAGAGGCCTGCCCACAAACGTCACAAAATCATAAAAGTCACCACCAATGATCGTCATCGGACGGTATTCAAACGCGAGACCCTTGACCGGGCCGACAGCCGGTACGAGCTGGAGCTGGATCCTCCGGGCCATCTCGAGCTCGCTCTGCATCCGCTCGTTTTTTTCACGCAACTTGTTCCGTTCGGCAAAGAGCGCGGCCTCGGCGATCATATTGATCCGTCCGTACCAGTACCCGATAAACGAAAAGCCCGCGACCACTCCGGCGATGTTGCCCCCCCTGATGAACCGCAGCACCCAGGGATCCACACTGTAGACCGGCTCACCGCGGAGAAAATAGGAGATGAACGCGTAGACAAGAAAAGCCACGACGGCCATCATGAAGCGGACCCAGGCCGGCACAACCGATATGTAAAAAATCAGGGGAACAACCACAAAGACGTAATACTGGAATCCGCTGTCCTGCCCGATGAAGACGACGGCCATGGCAGCGTGGATCATCACCTCGAAGTAGGCGAGTGACATCGCCAAACGATACCGCCGCTGCTGGTTGGCAAGGATGGCGATAAAAAAAACGAAGCAACTGGCAATATTGTGAAGCACCATCTCCGGGACACCCAGAAAGGAAAAAACCGTCAGAAAAATGGCGTGGCTGACAAAACCGAAGAGATAGGCGACATTGGTGACAAAAAAGAAGCGGTACTCGCTCTCGGGAATCCTTCCCTCCCCGTGGATGATCGCATGTGCTCCCGGCATCAAACTACTCCCTCCGTGCTGACCCCTTCAGTATGCCATGGAGCACGGGGACAATCAAGAGCCCTCATCAAAAATCGGGAGTACGGGGACTCTGCCGTGATCTCCCGATGAGAACCGGCGTTCCAATCGCACACGCCGGCCCGGGGCCGCTGTCACCATACCGACCGGATCTCAATCAAACCGGATCTCGTTGTCCGCCATGGCTTCAAAGCTGTCATCGTGCGTGATTACGAAGGCCTGCTCGATCTTGCCGAAGACGGCCTTGAAGGCCCCGGCCAGATTGCGACGGGATTCAATATCGAGATTGATCGTGGGCTCGTCAAAAATCACGAATCCCGATGACGAGAGGGACTCGACCAGGGCGGCCCGTACGGCGAGTGCGACTGCAACCTGCTCGCCTCCCGAGAGCTGGACAAAACTGCGTACCCCGCTGTCCTCCTCACTTTCAGCGAGGGAGACGAGATACTCGTCCTTGGCTGTATGAGTCCAGAGAATGCGTTCGCTGCGTCCGGTGATCCGGCGGAAGTGACGGGTTGCATCCCGGGCAATCAGAGGCAGCGCGTATTTCGAGATCCATGGTCCAAGATCCTTGAGCAGCCCCCTGATCCGCTGCACAAGATCAAGTCTGCGTCGGGCTTCGCCGAGATGCTCAAGCGTGGAAGCCAGACTTTCACGGAGACGCCTCAGATTTTCCTGCTCCTGACGCAAACCCTCCAGCGCCTGGCTGGTCTGACCAATGGCATTCGAGACATCCTCCCGCAGGAGGCCTATCTCCCTGGTGAGTGCAGACAGGGACTCCAGGTTTTCGACAGCGGGAGCAGCGGGACCAGGTTCACCGATGGCCCGACAGGAGAGCGCCAGCACGCTCGCGGCCGCATCGAATCCGGTCTCCCGTTCCCGGAGGATCCCGTCCTCCTCTTTTCTCCGGGCTTCAAGCTGTCCAAGACGGTCATGCAAACCCTCTTCACCGGCGAGGCGCCCGCGTCTGGCCCCGGCTTCCTCCCGCAGGCTGGCGAGCGGGGTGCGCCGTGCATCAAGTTCATCCTCAAGAACCGTGAGGGCTGCGAGATCGGGTTCCGGCGGCAGCGTCTGGACGAACTGGCCAACCCCCTCCTCGTCCCGTATCCTGCGCCACACGCTCCGGTAGGCATCCCGGGCGCGTTCGAGATCTGCGCGGTCCGCCCGTACGGCGGACTCCCCGTCCTCACACCGTTTCTGTCTGCTGGCACGCTCCCCGACAAGGGCCGTCAGCTGCTCCCGCTCGAGCCGCCACCCGGCCTGCCAGGCGGTCTGTGCCTTGCGGAGATGTTCCAGAAAGACCTGTCTGTCCTGCCCACGCGAGGACCATATCCGTTCGGGAATGGCTTGTTTGAGGGGGTGGAATCCGGGGATGTTCGCAAGCGACGAGGCGACCGCATCAAAGCGCTCTTCGGCCTGCCTGCAGACGGTCTCGATCTCCCGCAGTCTCACCTCACGCTCCCTGCGCTCCGTTTCCCGTTTCTCCGCCTCGGCGATGGCCTGGGTGACGGCCCCGAGCTGCCCTCCCGCCTTCTCGAATCGGGCCATCTCGGCCGTCACCTCGTTGAGCCGCTCGGCGGCCTGCCTGGTCCCGAGGGACAACTCCTCCAGAAGACGACCGATCTCGCCCTCGGCATCCGATCCCCGGCCTGCGAGATTCCGGCATGTCTCGCCCAAAAGGGGACAGCGTCCCGTTCCGAGAATCTGCCGCTGTTCCTGGAGGGCCTTGTGCCTGGCCTGCACATCTTCCTTTTCGCGGAGCAGGCTCTCCCGGAGGGCTTGCAACTCCTGGTAGCGGCTGTGTTCCGCAAGAAGGCGCTCCCGCCGGGATGCGAGTTCTGCAGCGTCCTCGCCCCTTCCGGTGGTCGCCTCCAGCGCAGCCCGGGCGGCCGCGCTTCTTTCCTGCAGGGGGGCCAATTCATCCCAGGCTGATTCCAGCGCGACCACGAGGGGGGCCGAGATCCGGTCAGCTGCCTCGTAGTCCTTGTCTGCCGCTCCCATCCGGCTGACCTCGCCAACAACCCGTTCCAATTCGAGGCGGGCATCCGCAAGCCTGGACTCTGTTCCCCGTATATTTGTTCCCGCCGCTTCGACCTGCAACGCCGCCTCGCGACAGGCCCGGACCCCATTCAGGGCCCGCTCAAGCCCCGCAAGCCCGGCAAGCGCTGCTTCATGACCGGCCAGCCATTCCCTGTCAGCCATGAGCGCGGTCAGTTCATTCTGTATCTCGTCCCGCCGCTCCCCGAGTCGGGCCGTCTCCTCAAGGGCGGCATCCCGGGCCCGGAGGGCCTCCGTGCAGGTCATGACCGCCTGATTCGCGGTGGAGAGGAGGCCCATCCGTGTGTGCAAACGGGAAAGCTCCGTCTTGAGATGATCCTCCCGTCCGCCCAGGCCCCGTTCCTCGACAAGACCGGACTCCTCCTCAAGCATTGCCTTTTTCGCTTCAAGGCCAGCCACCGCTTTTTTGAAGGGTTCTTCCAGATCGGCACGTGCTCCGAGTTCACGCCACTGGCTGATGCCGAACACACGGTCAAAGACAGTCGTTCGTTCGGTCGAGGTTCCGAGAAAGGGCTGCACAAACCTGTTCTGCTCGGCGATGATCATCGACCGGAAGACTTCTTTGGATCCGCTTGTCTCGAGTCCGACCAGGGAGGAGATGGCGCTGGTTTCGTCAGGTTGCCATTTTTCGCCCTGCCAGCGAAAGAGCCGGTTGGAATGAGAGCCCTGCCCGATCCTTCGCTTGACCAACCAGCGGCTTCCATCCTTGGCCAGGAATTCCACCTCGATATCCGCCGACTTTTTTTTGGGACCAACGGTATCTTCAAGCTTTCCACCCCGCCCGCTGTCGTCACAGAACAGGATGCCGATCGCCTCAAGGACTGAGGATTTCCCGGAACCGTTTTTCCCGATCAGGAGGTTGATTCCGGCCGGTAGTTCTTTTTCAAAAACTGAATGACAGCGGAAATTGACGAGTTTGATCCGGGAGATTCTCATCAGGTCTTCCCCTTTGTCGCAGTGCAGAATTCCTCGATCCGTTCCATGATGGCATCGCCCGACCGGGTTGTCTCCCGGAGACCCGTGGCCAGGCCATTCAGGAGTCGCATCGTCTCATCCGGACAGTCGCTGAAGATCTCGCGGGTCATGACGAATTCACGGATGATCTCTTCCACGGGCCTTTCCTGGCCCGCAGCGGAATCCTCACCGGAACCATCCACACCGGAATGGCGGAGAATAACGGAGGCTTTCCCGAAACACCCTGTTTCTTCAAGCCAGGATTCACAGCGCCCGGCATCCAGCCAGATCCCCGCAGCACAGCGCACTTCGAGGCGGATCATGTCCCCCTCCTCCGCGCGGATTTCCGCAAGCAGTGGTTGGAGTCGGGTGTGCAGGAAGGTCTCGAAATCCGCCGTATCCGTGTCGAGGGAGAGTTCGTGCTTGGGACGCGGTTTGACCGGGACACGCTCCCATTCCCCGTTTTCCGTATTGAAAAGAACGACTGCTTTCTCGGATGCCCGCTCCGCGATGTCAAAATACTCAGGCGAACCGGGAACAAAAAAGAACGGAGCCTCGCGCGGATAATGCGAGAAGGAGTGAAAATGCCCACCCCCCATGAATACTACCAGTTCCTTGAAGGGGAGGATGTGTTCGGCAGCAACCGCCCCTTGGTCGATCAGATCCCTGCCGCTGATGGCGATGTGGGCCAGCACGACATGGGGGCCGGGGACGGTCGCGAGGTATCCGGCCAGAGCGGCCAGCGCCGCCTCGTTTTGCGACATCCACCAGCCCGGAGTCCAGAAGCTGACCTCTCCCAGACGACACGCCGAAAAATTCCAGACCGGCCCGGATGTGGTGGTGCTCCGCTCGGCACGGGGCATCAGCACGAGACCTTTCTCGACCAGATAGGCCAGCCAGAATTCACTGTCCCCGCCGTAGCCCGGCCGGTCATGATTTCCCCAGGTCACGACGACCGGTATCCCGTTTTCCTTCAATTGTTCAAGAATGGACTCGGTCCGGGCGAGAGTGGCCGGAAGCATGGAATTGCTGTCAAATATGTCGCCGGCAATAGTCAGACAATCCACGCCGCGTTGGACCGCGAAGGATGCAATCCCTGAAAACGCCTTGAAGTAATCGTCATAGCGGTTTGCAGACCAGGTTCCACGTCCTCCCTGGGGACGCCGCCCCAGATGGAGATCCGCACAGTGCAGAATGATCATCAGTTCCTCCGTCGCATTGAGTATACGCAGGATCCGGCCGGCTTGATGCAGTCCTGGACCGTTTTCCCGGGACACACCGTCAGGAAATTTCCATTTTTCTTGCAATCTTGTACTCTCCGGTCAATACTGGCCGGATGGAACACTTGGACACCGTCATCCGCAGCCGTCATGTCACGGAGAACATCCTCATTCTTCCCGAGAGCTTGTACACCCGGCCCTCCGGAGATTTCGTGCCCTTGGTCAAGCTCTATCCCGGAGAGGATTTCGACGGACAGCATGAAGACCGGGATGTGCCCCGCCACAAAGCGGAGATTATCGAATGGTGCCTCTCCCACGCGGCCGCATTTTCCGAAACAAGCGAAGACATCCGCAGGCGGATTGCCGTCTCGCTTGTGGCCCGCGAAGCGACCCTCTCCTGCGGAATCGGAAACGGGCTGGCCCTGCCCCACTGCAAGACCGCCCTCATCGAAAACCCGCTGGAACTGGTCCTCGCCGTTTCGCCCGGGGATGTCGAGTGGTACTCCGCTGACGGGACAAAAACCAGGATCATCCTGATCGCCCTCTTCAAGGCAAACATGCCCGAGGCCATCCCCCACCGCATGCAGGTCTCCGTCGTCCTGGCCCGCATGCTCCGCGAGACCGGACTCGTGGCCAGGATCCAGAACATGCGGGACCCGGCTGCCATCGCCGCCGCCTGTTCCGAAGCACTCGATCAGCTCTGAACCCGGCCTACCGGAGCAGGAGCAGGCTGACGGCCATCACGAGCATGCCCGCCACGACTCCGGCGATGGCCACATGGTGCTCCCCGTATTCCTCCGCCGTCGGCAGGAGTTCATCGAGGGAGATATAGACCATCACGCCGGCGACTCCGGCAAAGATCAGACCCATGGTGACCGGCCCGAAGAAACTCGACAGGAAGAAGTACCCGATCAGGGCGCCGAGCGGCTCGGCCAACCCGGAGAGAAACGACAGGATGAAGGCTTTTTTCCGGCTCTTTGTCGCGTAATAGACGGGGGCCGAAACGGCCACACCCTCAGGAATGTTGTGAATGGCAATGGCGACAGCAATACTGATCCCCAGTCCCGGTTCGGAGAGACCGGCCATGAAGGTGGCCAAGCCCTCGGGAAAGTTGTGGATGGCGATAGCCAGAGCGGAAAACAGCCCCATCCGCAGCAAGCGGGGATCATGACTGCGCTCTTCGTCCCCACCCGGTCCGAAGTTGGACACCTCGTGGGGGTTTTCGTATGACGGAATGAGCTTGTCGATGAGGGCAATGATCCCGATTCCTGCAAAAAATGCGACCACAGTCAGCGAAGCCCCGGCCCCCTCCCCGAGCTGCCCGGAGAGAGATTCCCGGGCTTTGGCCAGGATCTCGACAAAGGAGACGTAGATCATCACTCCGGCGGAGAACCCGAGAGAGGCCGCCAAAAAGCGGGGATTGAACCGGCGCGAAAAGAGCGCCATCAGGCTCCCGATCCCGGTCGCCAGACCCGCGAAAACGGTCAGCCCAAAGGCAAACAGGATGTTTTCAGCATTCATGCCGCACTCCCTTCCAGTCTGACAACGCACCCGGGATCTTCCAAAACTGGCGGAGAACGCTCATTCGAGCATTCCGGCTTTCCGCAACGCCACGGCCTCGATCCCGACCTGTATGGCAATCACCACCAACAAATAGACCAGCGGAGTCCCGCCATCAACCAGCTCGAACACAAGAAACGGCTGCCATACCGCGTGCAGGAGGATGGCGCCCATCCCGAGGAGGAGAAGAATCACCAGGACAGCCAGCACAGTCCGGACCGGATGTTCATGGACACGGCGGAAGGGACTCTCATCCCTTCCCAGAGGATTCTTCCCCATTAGCATGAGCGGGAAGGTCAGCCAAAAAGCGTTGAATGTCACAAATCCGCTAAAAACGGCAACTTCAAACGCCATTTCGGCGAGATCGGAGAAACCGCCACCAAAAAACCAGTGTTCGACCAGGCCGAAGAGCCATGGGGAAAACGCAAGAGAGATGGCCAACCGCGGGCGGACAGAAAAGCGTCGTTTGAGGATCAGGATCTGCATGGCCACGAAAAACAAAAACAGGACGGCCAGCTGGCCGGGGTTGGCCAGTGCCCTCCGATGACCGGCCACCAGAAGCAGGACCGGGACACCAAGTGTCACCAGGCAATACACAAGCGCGCACCAGGTATTGACCGAACCTGCGCCACCCTCGCCCTTTTGCGGCCGTCCGATGAAAAACACGATGCACAACAGGGTCACCCAGACCAGTCCCAAACCGAGGGCCAGTCCGGTGTCCATCCTCCTGAATCCGTACAAGAGAACATCGGAGGGATTCATCGCTTCTTCTTTGGAACCGAGGGTGGAGGTGAAGCAGCCTTCCCGGCGAACCATGGCACGAGGATACTCGTCTGTGCCGCGTATTCATCCCAAACCTTTCCGTACCGTACGGCCGCCGCCTTCTCGAGGAGCGGAATCCCGCTCACAAAAAGCAGGAGGATTGTCAGGGAAAACGGTCCGAGCGCAGCCAGGAGGGCCAAACCGGGATTGGCCTGCCAGGCCGGAAGCATGGCCAGCCAGATCCCCCACCAGACCAGCATCTCGCCGAAATAATTGGGATGCCGGCTGTAGCGCCAAGGACCGACCGT
>Ga0116158_10001818_pt1 | contig 19076 bp, 9 predicted proteins | sample AD_UKC052_MetaG_FD_89883 | JGI IMG/M metagenome (GOLD analysis project Ga0116158, IMG submission 89883) | Active sludge microbial communities of municipal wastewater-treating anaerobic digesters from USA - AD_UKC052_MetaG | ecosystem: Engineered > Bioreactor > Anaerobic > Digestate | place: USA... | reverse complement strand
CTTTTCTGAATTTTCCCTGATATCTGTCGCAATCGACTTTACTTCGGCGGTATTCCCCTTGTCCACTTCTTCCATTAATTCACTGATCAGCTCCGTGTTTACTTCTGAAAAATTATTCACGAAGTTCAGCGGGTTCTGAATTTCATGGGCGATACCAGCGGTGAGTTCCCCAAGACTGGCCATTTTCTCCGACTGAATCAGTTGCGCCTGTGTGGACTTCAATTGTGTGTAGGCTTTTTCAATTTCCCTGGCCTGTGCCAGTTCTTTTTGTTGGGTTCTTTCCCTTTCCCGCTTGACAATATAGTTTTTCTGGTATTTATAGATCAGGTACCCGGCCAGAATCACTAACAATCCGTAGAAAATATAGGCCCACCATGTTTTCCACCAGGGCGGGGTAATATCAATAGCGATACTTTTCGACACAACAGCACCATCACTATTGATGGCTTTTACGTGCAGGGTATAGTTGCCCGGCGGCAAGTTAAAAAACGTGGCTTGGGTCTCGGTCCCCAAATCCCTCCACTCCTCGTCATAATTTTCCAGTTTATACAGGTAGGTTATATTGCCCGGACTTTCATAATCGATGGCTCCAAACTCAAATGAAATGGTGTTTTGACTGTAATTCAGTTTAATGTTATTGGTTTTCCATATGGGCTCCGTCAATACAGTGCCATCCTCTGCCAATACCAACTGATTCCCAATTTTAAAACTGGAAAAGCTCAAAATGGGTGGTCTCCGCTCATCTTTCAGCTCATCCGGTTTAAATGAATAATACCCCTTATTACTACCCAGGTATAAGCGGCCGTCTTTTGCTTTGAAATTGCGCAGCCATAATTCAGTTGAACTTTGAACGCCTTGAGCAGTACCAAAAATGGTTGCGGCATCGCGTTTGCTGTTTAATTTGATGATACTTCTGCTTGTGCTTACCCATAAATTCCCCTTGTTATCCTCTATCAAACCCAAAACATTATCAAATCCGCCGGGATATATCTCTGTAACAAATTTTTTAAACTTATTTTTTACCTGATCAAAGGAGAAAAGAATGCCCCCACAGTTAGCCCAAATGATACCGGCCGCATCAATACAAACATTCACTATCTGACCGCCACTTAACTCATACCGTTGAAACTTTTCCGTTTTTATATCCAGTGCAAAAATTTCATTGTCAGTCGCCAACCAAATCCTGCCGTTCTTCTCCTGTACAATATCGTTTATATGCGACTTACTGATACCAAAACTATCCTTGGGGTTGTGCGTGTAATTGGTACATACTCCCGTCTTAGGATCCATCCGTGACAACCCTTTGTGTGTACCGATCCATAAATAATGCTCGCGGTCAAAAAATAAAATATGTGTTGTGTCATGTACCAGACTGGCCGGGTTATTTTTATCGTGTTTGTAATGCGTTATTTGTTCAGTTTTTATACTGAATTTATCAACCCCGTTAAAGTGATTAGCCAACCAGATATTACCTTCGCCATCACCCACCATACTCATTACCTCTTTGCTCAAGAAACTGGTTGGATTTCGCGGGTCTTGCCGGATTAATTTTTGCTCACCAGTCAATACATTTTTCCGGATGAGTCCACTGTCTGAATTAATCCAAAGCATATTTTTTTCTTCTTCGAAATAAAATGAACTCGCAGATGCATTGAGCGGCGTATAAGGAACCGTGGTACTGGAAAAATCAATGTTATAAATACCCTTGCTGCGGCTTACAATCCAGAGCAAGCCGTCTTTGGATGTAAAAGCCCGCAGGGCAGAACTATCGGTAAAACCAGTTAAGGTATCTTTGGCATAGCGGTTTGTTATATCATTACTCACCCGACCAAAGTGAACAGTTCTTTTCAAAAAAGGGTCATACATATTTATCCCGCTGGTCATTGAACCAATCCAGAGCCTGCCTTTTACATCCTCTGTAATAAAACTGGTAAAATCATTTTGACCTCCGGAAACAGGCGGACTGCTTGGTTTATCCAGGTTTGCGGCATCGAATTGATAATTGCTGAATTTGCCGCTCACCCTGTCCAATATTTGTAATCCATTTCCACTCGTACCTACCCATAAATTTCCTTTTCTATCTTCATAAACAGCATACACCATGTTGCTGGCAAGACTATTGGGATTTCCGGGATCGTGTTTGTATTGAATAAATTTTCCAGTTGCCTGATCGAGCCGGGCCAATCCGCCCATACCGTCTTTTTTAATCTTTCCGGTAAATTCAGTCCAGCCTGTCCATAAATGGCCTTTGCTGTCTTCGAAGAGCGTAGTAATACCGGCAACATTATCAGCACTGCTCACATAGCTGGCCAATTCATTTATGATATAATGCGTAAAGATTCCGGTTGCAGGATCAAACTTGTCAACGGCCCGGGTTGTACCGATCCAGATATTTCCAGAGCGATCGGTTAGAATGGCAGTTACCGTATCATTGCTCAGGCTTTTCGGATCAGTTGGACTATGCCGGAAATGGGTGAATTTTTTTGTTTCAGGATTGAAGCGGTCAACCCCGTAACCAATGGTGCCGGTCCATATATTACCAGCAGAATCAGCAGCTAGCGCTATTGCGAGGTTACTTGCCAGTGAGTTGGTATTATCCGGATTGTGGCTGAAAAGGGTGGTTTTTTTCCCGTCATAACGATGCAATCCCTTATTTACTCCCGTAAACCAGATAAACCCTTTCTGGTCTTGAGTTATTACCTGTTCATAACCCAGTTCAAAGGTTTTATTACCCAGCACCTGATTAAACTTTAATTGCTGCGAAAAAACCAGTCCTGATGAAAGGAGCATGCCGGCAAGAAGCAATAACCATGAATATTTTTTCATTGGAATGATTTAGACTGTTGGTAATTGAATAATAAATATTGAACCTTCCCCGTCCTTTGTCTCCACTTTTAGCTCCCCGCCATGCGCTTTCACAATATCATAACTCAGACTCAAGCCCAATCCTGTTCCCTGCCCGGTTGGCTTGGTGGTGAAGAAAGGCTGGAATATTTTGTCCCTGATTTCGGCAGGAATACCAGGTCCATTATCCCTGACCGAAATAATTACTTTATCAGCTTCCCTTTTTGTACTTACCCAGACTGTGGGAACATGTCTGTAATCGGGGTCTGAGAACCCCCCTTTGGGGGGCAGGGGGGCCGCGTAGAAAGCATTACTGATCAGGTTAAGGATCACCCGGCCAATATCCTGAGGTACGATGTTGATATTGCCGATTGACGGGTCAAAATCCGTTTTCATAGTGGCATTAAAGGAATTGTCCTTGGCCCGGAGTCCATGATAGGCCAGCCGCAGGTACTCATCGGCCAAAGCATTGATATCCGCAGGCTCCTTTTTACCGCTGCCACTGCTGGAATGTTGCAGCATGCCTTTTACGATAGCATCTGCTCGTTTGCCGTGATGTTTTATTTTTTCAGAGTTGTCTTTTATATCCCCCGCAATCAATTTCACTTCAGCTGTATTTCCCTTGTCAACCTCGTCAACCAATTCACTTATCAACTCACTGTTTACTTCCGAAAAATTATTGACGAAGTTCAACGGATTCTGGATCTCATGGGCAATACCGGCGGTCAACTCACCCAGGCTGGCCATTTTTTCTGCTTGGATAAGTTGGGATTGCGTGGATTTCAATTCCAGCAATGTACTTTCCACCTGAATTTTCTGTAATTCAATTTCCTTTTTTTGAATGGTCAGCAGTTGATTCGCTTTTTGGCGGATCCGGTTATTGCGGAATAAAAGGAACGCAATGGACAACAACACCATGATACCAGCTATCAATGCGTATGTCCGGTTTGTATTTGCCTTTTTTATTTTCAGACTTTCCTGCTGCTGTAAAGCAATTTGTTCGTCAAATGCCACATTCTGATAGGCCAGTATCTTGCTTTTTTCATCCTGGTTAAGACTGTCACTCAACAGCCGGTATAGATTCAAAAAATGGAAAGAACTGTCGCGGTTTCCAGTTATGACATACAGGTCATATAAAGAGGCATAAACCCTTTTCCTTTTTTCGGGCTCCCCGAGCAAATGGTAGGCCATCAACGCACTTTTTAAATAATAAATGCCGGAGTCGGGTTTGTTCTGCAGTTTGCATATTTCGGCGTATGGAAAATAAGCTTCCGGCAATTTAGCAATGCTATGATTGGCTTCATTGGCCAGGATAGACTGATCAAGATACTTCCTGGCCCTGGCAAAATCATTCTTACTGACATATGCTTCGCCAATCAATTTTAACTGGTGTCCCTCATACGTTTTATACCCTGACTGCCGCATATCAACCAGCGCCTGTTCTCCAAAATATATAGCCGAATCCGGTTTATTCATGCTGACATAGATCTGGGAGAGATTGGATCGGAGTAATCCCAGTAATTCACTATTGTTAATAAGTCCACCGATTTTCAAACCCTCGTAGAGTTGAGCAAGTTCCCGTTGCCTGTCCCCCATCTGATTGTATAACTGGGAGAGATCGTTATGAATAAAGCCTAAAGAAGTCAGCCGGGCATACCTTGCATCCCCTTTAGGTGAAAACCAGGAAAGATTCCAGATATTTTCCTCCGTACTTTTATCTTCGGCTATCTTCCTTGCATTTAAAAGATGGGTGAGGGATAGCGGATAATTTTTTAACTGTGATAAAAGCCATCCCGATGCATCATAGGCATCTGCTTCCCAAAATCGCTGCTTTAGTTTTTTAGCCAACTGAAGCTGTTTCAACGTATAAAACAAACTGGTATCCCTGTCTTTTTCCTGGTAATATAATCCTAATGACCGGGCTAGTTTCATTCGCACTGAATCATTATCTGAGACCCGGAATAAAACTTTAGCACTATCTGCCCCTTTATTGGTCCACTGCACAAAATAGGTCTGTTCCTGCGCCAACAGACATTGAACAGGGATAAATAAAATAAAGAAAATCAAAATCCTTTTCATGTTATCCGGTTACATTTAGCTCAATCGTAAATATGGTACACTCGCCCTCTATCGTATCTACTTTCAATTCTCCTCCATGCGCTTTCACAATATCATAACTCAGGCTCAGCCCCAACCCCGTTCCCTGCCCGGTAGGCTTGGTGGTGAAAAAAGGCTGAAATATTTTGTCCAGTACTCTTGCAGGAATTCCATTGCCATTATCCTTTACCATCACCTCAATTTTGTTTCCTGTCCTTTTTGTACCTACTTCAACCGTGGGTAAATACCCCTGAATCCCCTTTTTTGATTGTTCATTTACTGCATAGAAAGCATTACTGATCAGGTTGAGGATCACCCGGCCGATATCCTGTGGTACGATGTTGACATTCCCGATTGACGGGTCAAAATCCGTTTTCATGGTCGCATTAAAGGAATTGTCCTTGGCCCGGAGCCCATGGTAAGACAGCCGCAGGTACTCATCTGACAGCGCATTGATATCGGTGGGTTCTTTCTTGCCGCTACTGATGTTGGAGTGCTGCAGCATCCCTTTTACGATCGCATCGGCTCTTTTGCCATGATGGTTTATTTTTCCGGAATTTTCCTTAATGTCAGCAGCAATTAACTTTACTTCTGCTGTATTCCCGTTGTCAATCTCATCAACCAGTTCACTGATCAATTCACTGTTAACTTCCGAAAAATTATTGACGAAATTCAACGGATTCTGGATTTCATGGGCTATGCCGGCGGTGAGTTCTCCGAGAGAGGCCATCTTCTCGGAATGAATCAGCTGGGCCTGCGTGGCTTTCAGCTCAATCAGCGATTTTTCCAATTCAGCAGTACGTTCTTTTACCAGTTTTTCAAGTGCCGCGTTTTTGGTTTTCCACTCTTCAATACCCCAGGTATCTTCTTCCGTGGCAACATTCTCCGGTTTAGACCCATGAAAATGGATCACGACCCATTTATCATCCCGGTATTCCAGCACATTGCTATAGCGCAACGCTATTTTTATTTTTTCATTATTAACCGTTAACTCAAGCGTAATTTCATCCACATAAACGGCCACATTGCCGCCATGAGTTACTTTACGTAATACAGGATTTATTGTCCACACTATCTCCATACCCTGACTTTGCTCTCTTTGCCGGGTAATGAGACTTTTCAGGTCAGCCACCGAAAATATTCTTTCGTCAATTGTAGTACCAAATCCCATAAGATCCGGTGACGTTAAATGATCCATTATATCCAATTTCTCCGGACTATTAAGTCCGGTTTCCATGAATTGCTGGTGTGTTTCGTTGAGTAACCTTTCCTTTTCTGTCATCATAACTACTATAATTTATACAGGCAGGGTGATAATAAATTCACTTCCCTTGCCTTCCTCGGTGTCCACCTTCAGCTCCCCGCCATGCGCTTTCACAATATCATAACTCAGGCTCAACCCCAAACCCGTTCCCTGGCCGGTAGGCTTGGTCGTGAAAAAAGGCTGAAATATTTTGTCCAGTACTTTTGCATGAACTCCATTGCCATTGTCCTTTACACTTATAAAAACGTTTTTGCCTTCCTTCTTCGTACTTACTTCAACAATGGGTTCATACTCGTTGTCAGGCTGAGCTTGCCGAAGCCGTTCGTTAACTGCATAGAAAGCATTACTGATCAGGTTAAGGATCACCCGGCCAATATCCTGAGGTACGATGTTGATATTGCCGATTGACGGGTCAAAATCCGTTTTCATGGTGGCATTAAAGGAACTGTCCTTAGCTCTCAAACCATGATAGGCCAGCCGCAGGTACTCATCGGCCAAAGCATTAATATCTGTCGGTTCTTTCTTCCCGCTCCCGCTGCTGGAATGTTGCAACATTCCTTTTACGATGGCATCGGCTCGTTTGCCGTGGTGTTTTATTTTTTCAGAGTTGTCTTTTATGTCCCCTGCAATCAATTTCACTTCAGCTGTATTCCCCTTGTCAACCTCGTCAACCAATTCACTTATCAACTCACTATTTACTTCCGAAAAATTATTGACAAAATTCAACGGATTCTGAATCTCATGAGCAATGCCGGCAGTGAGTTCTCCCAGACTGGCCATTTTCTCGGATTGGACGAGCTGGGATTGGGCGGATTGCAGGTCGGCGTACGCCTTCTCAATCTTCTTCTTGTCCCTGTTCTTTACAATATACCCATAGCATAAAAAAACACCCAGCAGCAACATGGCACCAATGGCAACGTATTGCAGGTTACGAGTACGCCTGGCAATGGCATCTTTCTTATCCTGTTCTGATTTTTGTTTTTCCTTTTCGGCGTTGAACTTATCTTTCTGTGCTTCCCTTTTAATTTCATCGCCACTCAATCTTTCTTTCAAGGAAGCATACTCCTTATAATGACTCAATGCGCCAAAACCATCACCCCGGGCAGAGTCAATCCTGAAAGAAAGTAATTCGATGTCAGCCCTCCCTTCTACATCAAACCAATCTCTTTTAAATTCTACGTTGGCTATATCACTTAATTCTTTTGCCCTTGCAAAATCCTTTAACCCAAAGTAATCCCTTGCCAACAAATAAAGCATATAGGACTTTGTCTGATACGGATCCCCGATTGAATCAAGAAAACGGACACAACGTGTATGATAATTACTGGCTATTTCAAAATGATTCTGTTGATAATGTACATTACCTAAATGCATAAGATTTGCAGGTATTCGCCAATTATCAGTTGCTTTCTCCTTTTGATCACTTAAACCTTCAGTTGTGCTCAGACTTTTTTCTAAAAAAAACTGAGCCTGCTTATAGTCCATATTATCACTGTACGCATTCCCGATATCCAGATAAATATCGCCCGATGTGAACGGGGGATTGCCAATAGAACCATTGATTTTTTGTACTAGTTCCAGGTTCTCAATGGCTTTTGTAATGTCTTTTTGCCTTGCATAAAAATTTCCCAGGTTTCTTAATGTCAGGCAAATCTCAACCGAATCTTTCGTTTTGTATGAAATAGCCAGGGCCGTTTGCAGGTTTTCCAGTGCCAGGTCAGATTCATTGAAATCTCTGTATAAGATGGCCAATAATCTATGGCTTTGTATCAACCCTTTATCAAAACTCATTTCCCTGCAGCTGAAAATAGATGACTGGATCGCATCCAGTCCTGCCTCATAATTTCCTGCCGAGCTGTAAAAAGCTCCCATAAACAAGTATCCGTTCACCATTAAAACCGTGTCTTTAATTTCCTTTGCAACAGATATGCTTCGGGTAATGTACTTACGAAAAAGTGCTGAATCTTTCTTTTGATCTATTGAGACCCCTGCCATTCCATACAAAAAAGATCCGGCTCTTCGCTGATCGCCGGTTTTCTCAATAGCCTGCAGCCGGTGCTGAAGATAGGCCATTGCTTTCCCCCACTCCGTCACACCGCTATTCCTGTAATAAACTCCCATCAGCGATAAAAGTGATTGCTCCTGCCCAATGAGCTTTTGCCTTTCCTGGTTATCTTTTTCCACCAAAAAAAGCTGATCGACCAATTGCAATGCCGGTTCAGTGTACAGCCATTTGTCATTCTTGCTGCTGGCCTCTCCCAATGCCACGTAAAGGCGCAGCCTGGCCGTGTCTGTTTTTGCATTCCGCAGCGTTGCTTTAAGTGAATCAAGCATCCTGTTTTGTGCAAAGCAGCACAACTGGAATTGCAGGAATAATAAAAACAAAATAATTTTTCTCATAACAGTTTACCTGATATTAATGTCCCCGGTAGCTCATACCGGTAATGTAATAATGAATCCGCTGCCTTCGCCTTCCGTTGTTTCCACCTTCAGCTCCCCGCCATGCGCTTTCACAATATCATAACTCAGGCTCAGTCCCAATCCCGTTCCTTGTCCGGTAGGCTTGGTGGTAAAGAAGGGCTGGAATATCTTATCGATCACATGCCGGGGAATGCCATTGCCGTTATCTTTCACACTGATCACTACCGATGCATCACCAGAAAGAGACTTCTGGCTCCGGGTAGTCACAGTCACTTCCGGATCATAACCGGCAGGCTGTTGCTTCTTCTTTTCATCAACTGCATAAAACGCATTAGTGATCAGGTTCAGAATCACCCGCCCGATATCCTGCGGGATGACATTAATATTTCCAATCGTATCGTCAAATTCAGTTTTTAATGCAGCGTTGAATGACTTGTCTTTGGCCCTCAGCCCGTGATAGGCCAGTCGCAGGTACTCATCCGCCAGCGCATTGATATCCGTCGGTTCCTTCACCCCGCTGCTGCTGCGGCTGTGCTGCAACATCCCTTTTACAATACCATCCGCTCTTTTGCCATGATGATTGATCTTTTCCAGATTCTGAATCACATCGTTCATGATATCTTTTACTTCTTCCGTATCGCCTTTATCTATAGCGTCTTTCATTTCATCCAACAGCTCTTTACTTACCTCACTAAAGTTGTTGACAAAGTTCAGCGGGTTCTGTATCTCATGGGCGATACCGGCGGTAAGCTCCCCGAGACTGGCCATTTTTTCCGCCTGGATCAGTTGCTTTTGAGTGGTCTGCAGTTCCGCCAGGGCCTCCTCCGCGTTCTGTTTGGCTTCTTTAATAGCCATTAAATCCTGCTCAGCCCGTAATGCCTGTGCTTCCGCTTTTTTCAGATCAAGAAAACGGGTATAGGTGCTGTCGAATACAGCAGCAAAACGTTCCAATATCCGTTGTGTTTCTGTGGGCACCGGCACCGGGGTAGATATGGACAAATGCCCTTTTGAATAATAGGCGACAGTGATCACTCTTCGTCCGGCCGTATCGGCACTGCTGACGGCTACGCCGCTCATTTTATTTCTGTAGTTCAGCCATCCTTCTAATGTTTCTCCGGAAAGATCGATCACCAAAGATTTTTTATTGGCTTTCCAAGCGTCTACTGCGGGTTTTAACACAGTCGGTTCGTTCATATCCAGCTTAAAAGAACGATTTTCCTGTGCACCGCTACCGGCCCAACTCGTTACCCTGAAATCGATCAATCTTTCCTCTTCATTATAAATGCCGATCGTAACCTGGTATACATTATCGGTACCTAATTTTTTAAACTCATTAAAAAGCACGGCCGCCGTTTCCTGTAACTCATTACTGCTTTGCATCGCCATCGTCCGGCTACGCACTTTTTCTAACGCCGCTTCAATCTGCGCTTCTTTGGCCTGGGCTTCTGCTTTTTTCAGATCAAGAAAGCGGGTATAGGTTTGTTCAAAAATTCTTGCAAACCGAACAAAGATATCGTGGGATTCAGGTACCGCCTTATAGGTAATAAAGATGATATACCCGTATTTAAAAAAAGCCACATGGTCGATCTGGGAAACCGGAAAAGCAATCCCGGCATTTTTCATACCCAGCAATTGTTCCCCCAGACCCGGTAATGTACACAGGTACTCGTAATGGGCCGGACATTCTGCTTCTCCGATTTCGTTGATCAGCAGTGTTTCTCCTTTTTGTCCTGCTTCATAATAACGGAGAAAGACTCCTTCCCGGGGTGTTCTGTATTTTGGAAAAGTTCCCTGGCCATTACTGCCCCATTCCACTGAGCCATTTTCATCATCCTCGTATATATTAAATGCACAAAACCAGGTTGCCACTCCAAGGGCTTGCACCTGCTTAACCAGCTCTAGAGAAAGATCGGCCAGCTCCTCACTTTTATGCATAGCCATACTTCTGGACCTTACTCTTTCCAGGGCAACCTCTATTTGTGCTTCCCTGGCTTGCACTTCTGCTTTTTTCAGATCCAGAAAACGGATATAGGCCTGCTCAAAAACATTGGCTGACCTTCGCAGGAGGCTACGTGACGCTGCATCAGGTTCACCATAAGTGACCATCACCAGTGCTCCCCCGGAAAAATCTGCCACCGACCAGTTGGATTTAAGTTTTCTCAGCGGCATGTCTCCAATCACCTGCATGATGGAAGAATGTAATTCCGGAGCATATTCTTTCAACACGCTAAACCACTCCACACTTTTTGCTCCTGCATTTACAATAACATATTCCTTTTTTTCCTCGTTATAATTTTTCATCAGCTCATCCACGATCCGGATTCCTTTTTTGGGAAAGCGGGCCTGTGTCTGCAGAATTTCATTGGCCGAACCCGGTACTTTCATGGCACTCCAGGATTCAAAAGAATGATCATCATCATACAGATGAATGGCACATACTTCGAGGTCTTTCTGCCCGAGAAGTCCCATTTGTTTTCTCAGCTCCAAGGCTACTTCTGTTAATTCCGCTGAACTATACATGGCCATGGCCCGGCTTCTTACTCTTTCTAACGAAGCTTCAATTTGCGCTTCCCTTGTCTGGGCTTCTGCCTGCTGTATATCGATAAACCTTGCATACGCCAACTGAAAGACATTCCGGAAACGTTTGAACAAACCAATCGCTTCCTTTGAAAGTGGGGCATACGAGGTGATGCCCAGTGCCCCGGACCCGATGGAATAAAAATAGTAATGAAGGGAAGCGGCTTTCTTTGACGTTGGATCCACGAATTGCCCGGCCTTTGCCTGGTACTTTATCCATTTCTTCAATCCCTCCCCTATCATCCTTCGGGCATAAAACCCTTCAGGATCCTTCACCATCCGCTTTACAAAAGCATGAATGGTCGGGTGTTCTTTATAGGCAACTGTAGTCACCAGTTTCTCCCGGGCTACCTGGTAATATTCATAATTCTGGTAGGTTTCCTTTTCTGTATCAATAACCGCTGTCTGAATATTCCGGATGGGCCCGACACCCAGACTGATCAGCTCCCGGGTTATCACCTCACAAACTTCCAGCATATCGGCCGGCTGCTTCATACCCATGGCCACAGCCCGTACGCGTTCCAGCGAGAATTCAATCTCCAGCTCCTTGTTCTTTAACTCCAGTTCAATGGTTCGTCTCCGGATCGCTTCTTTGAGCTGCAGATTCTCTTTGGCAATCTTTTCAAGGCCAATGGTCTGTCCGCTCCCGGCCTTATTATCCGGAAAGGAGAAATGCTGCTGTATGATCTTCCAGCCATCCTTCTTCTCCTGAAGCAGGGTGGTTACCCGGGTCTTTTCATAAAAACTCCATTTATCGTCAATGAGTACATAGGCGTCAAACTGATCGGTAATGAAAACAAGGTTGTCAATTATTTCTATTTTATGACGGCTGTTTCGTCTTTCCAGGTTACCAGCCAACTGGTCAGCGGTTGCCTTTAAAAAACGAACAGCTTCTGCCTTGCTGAAGAAAAATTCCTGCTCGGTTGTACCAATCAACCGGTAATCTTCATCCAGGAAAAGACTGTACATCTCTATATCCGCATAAAACAAGGCACCCCAAAAGGCTTCATACACGTCGGCTATTTCTGCTTTCAGTTGTTTGGTCAGCTTCATCTTTATTGATTAACAGGTAAACTGATTGTAAAAGTGGTCCCACCGCCCTCCTTGGTCTCTACATTAATTTCCCCACCATGCGCCTTCACAATATCATAACTCAGACTCAATCCAAGTCCTGTACCCTGCCCAGTGGGCTTGGTGGTAAAGAAAGGCTGGAATATTTTGTCCCTGATTTCTTCAGGAATACCAGGTCCGTTATCCCTGACCGAAATAATTACGCTATCCCTTATTCTTTTTGTACTCACCCAGATTGTGGGAATGTGCCTGTAATCGGGGTCTGAGAACCCCCCTTTGGGGGGCAGGGGGGCCGCGTAAAAGGCATTGGTAATCAGGTTCAGGATTACCCGGCCGATATCCTGTTGAATAATATTGACAGCCCCGATGGTCTCATCAAAATCTGTATGTAATTGGGCATTGAACGATTTATCCTTTGCCCGTAATCCATGATAAGCCAGTCGCAAATACTCGTCGGTCAACGCATTAATATCCGTTGGTTCTTTCTTCCCGCTGCCCCTGCCGGAGTGTTGCAACATCCCTTTTACAATAGCATCCGCTCTTTTACCGTGATGTTTTATTTTTTCAGAATTTCCCTTAATGTCAGTTGCTAACAACTTTACTTCGGCTGTATTCCCCTTTTCAACCTCGTCAACTAATTCACTTATCAACTCCGTGTTCACTTCCGAAAAATTATTCACGAAATTCAACGGGTTCTGAATCTCATGGGCAATGCCGGCGGTGAGTTCACCCAGGCTGGCCATTTTCTCCGACTGGATCAGCAGGGACTGAGTGGCCTTCAGATCAGTCAGGGTTTTCTCGAGTTTCCGGTTGGATTTTTGTTTTACTTTATTATTACGGTACAAAATGGCGGCCACCAATAAAAAAATACCCAGGCCGGCCAACAACAGTAATTGCCGTTGCCTGTTTTGTTCGGCAATACGCTGCACCTCTTTTTGCCGCTGCGCTTCCTTTTCGTTTAACAGAATCCGCTGCAATTCCCTTATCCGTTCTGCGCCCATCAGTTGCTCCTTTTCTACTGTAGCGATTGAAAGGTAGTGATAGGCACTGTCTGGCTTTCCCTTTTTATGATACAATTCACTCAGCAACAAGGAGGCATCATACCGCCCTTTCCTGAACAACACTGAACTGGCAGCGTTGAATGCCAGGTATCCATTATGGAAAGCTGAATCCTGTTGGTTCATTTCCCGGTACAGGTTAGCCAGAAAATTATAATTCATCGTCAGATTCCTGATATCATTATCAAATAATGCCTCTGCAATCCCGCGATTATAAAATTCCAACGCTTTTGGATAGTCTTTGTTCAGCCGGTACGCGTTCCCCATCCGAAACATCACTTCGGGACGCACCATAGCATGCCTGTTATCTGATTTCCCACACATATCCAGCACGATCTGCTGATAAAAGAGTGCTGAATCCGGCTTCCCGAGCAAGGTATAGATATTACCGATGTTTGAAAGTTCATTATAATAAACCAGATTATTTGTTCCTTTAAAAATATCGCGTGACTGGAAATAATAGTCATTCGCTTTCCGGTAATCTGCCAGTTCCATATAGATATTACCAATATGGTTCAATGCAATTGCCCGGGTCTCATCTGCCTTTATTTCTTCTGCCTGCCGTAATGCCTCCAGTTGCAACTGCAGGGCTTCCGCCATAAGTCCGGTTTCCAGCATAGTTGCTCCTTTCAGGGACAAGAGTTCGCACTTTTTTACCATATCACCCCGGGCCACTGCCAATTGTAATGCCTGGTCATTATAAAGCACGGAGGAATCCATATTCGAGAACCGGTATCCCACCGCAATCTGTTCCAGGTAGAACATCTTCAAAGAATCATTGGTTACCACTCCCAGTTGTTGCTTCATATCCTGGATACGTTCCGCAGACACCTGTCCTTTGCCTGTGGCGACAAAAAAAATGAAAAGGGTCACTAAAATGCTAAACTTCTTCATACTTTACTGATGATTAGTCGGAATGGAAACGATAAAAACTGTCCCTTCGCCATGATCTGAATGAACGGATAATTCCCCGCCATGTGCTTTGACAATATCATAACTCAGTGATAAGCCCAGCCCTGTTCCATGCCCCGTAGGCTTGGTGGTAAAGAAGGGTTGGAATATTTTATCCAGCACTTTTTTCGGAATGCCCATACCATTATCCTTCACTTTTATTTCTATATGATCTGAAATTCTGCTGGTACTGACGGTGACCACCGGCTCATACCCCTCTTCTTTAAGCCTCTTCCGTTCATTCACCGTATAAAAAGCATTTGTAATCAGGTTCAGAATTACCCGGCCGATATCCTGGGGAATCACATTCACCTTTCCGGCATTTTCATCATACTCCGTATGTAAGGTGGCATTAAAGGCTTTGTCCTTGGCACGCAGCCCATGATAGGCCAGCCGCAAATACTCATCCGCCAATGCATTGATATCAGTGAGTTCTTTTTGTCCGCTACTGGTCCGGCTGTGCTGCAACATTCCTTTTACGATTTCCCCGGCCCGCTTTCCATGGTGCAATATCTTCTCCATATTCTGCTGCACATCCCTGGCTATCGCTTTTACTTCCTCTGTATTCCCTTTGTCAACCTCTTCCACCATTTCACCAATCAACTCCAGGGTTACATCACTGAAATTGTTGACAAAATTCAACGGGTTCTGGATCTCATGGGCGATACCGGCCGTCAGTTCACCCAACGAAGCCATTTTCTCAGACTGGATCAATTGCGCCTGTGCCGCTTTCAGTTCTTCCATGGATTGCTGCAGAGCGGCATTGGTTTCCTCGACCGCTTTCCGTTTCAGTTCCAGTTCCTGGATCGTTTCATCCAGCAGGATGGCCGTGGTGCGCTTCACTTTCTCTGTACGCTCCAGCTTGAATTCGGCGATCTCGAGATCACTTTTAACTTTCTTCAGCGCTTTTATCAATGCGTTCTTTTCGTCAGCCGATAACTGTTCCTGCTGCTGAAAATAATCCAGTATCAACTGTATCTGCTGGTTCATTTATTTTTCTTTTAAGGCAACCCAACTGCAGGTGGTGGAATGAAACTCATGTTTACCATTGACGGCCCGGCCAAATTCGCCATAGGTAAAAAAGCCGGCCATTGGGACATTCCATACATCAGCCAGTCCATCATTCTCCTGTGTAGCCAGCGGACCCAGTGCACTCAGGCGGCCGGCACAGGAAAAAATCAACAACGCCTCGGCTTCGGCCTGGGTTGCTGACTTTAATTCACCCGCTTTTTCTATTACCGTCTCAATGATATCAAAATCGGGAGGGGTGGAAAAGCGAAACCGGGATCCCTGGGGCACATCCGCCTCACATACCAATGCTTCCTTTTCTTTATCATAACCAATGGGGGTACACATCAACGCCTGACGTCCTTCCCGTTCGATCTGAAAGGGATAATGCCCACCTACTGTTTTGAAAAAATCGAACTGCTCATCAGAGCCAGCTCTTTCTTCTCCTAAATAACGCAGGTACATTTCCAGGGCCGGCTTATCATCAATCGTATAGATCAGGTTCTTTTCGCTTTTGGTCACGGTCATGAAAACACCCAGCGGTTTCCAGCCGGATATGGCCATACCCTGGAGATCAATTTTATCTTCATTCAATACCAGGGCCACCATGCCGTAATCAGATGCCTGATCATTAGTAAACACCCAGGAACCCGTAAAACTGAGATCATCGCCGGCCATGCCTCCAAACAGATTTACCTGTGGTCCCACCACCGATTCTATACTTCGCACCAGCACTTCGCCATTCACCACTTTACCATCCACTGAAAAAAAACTGCTGCAAAGAATGAAGGCTGGTTTGCTGAATTTTCTCAGTGCTTTTTTTGCCAGTGTGGCGGCGGCTTCTTCATCGGTTTTGCCATCAAAACTTTCCAATAAAACACAGTAATTACTTTTACGGATATCAAGCAGCAGTAATGCTATCTCACCGGTACTTTCATGGCCATCGGTGAATTCGCCGGATGAAGTCGAACCGAACACATCAATTCCATGACGGGTCAGTAATTCACAAACGGCATTTCTATCCTGTTTGACGGAGATAAAAACAACCGCCAACGTGGGACTGAAGCCTTCAGCCATACATGTTTCCAATGCAATATTGATTTCTCCTGGAGAATTTCCTTTTAAAGACCGGGCGTTCATGATTCGTTGGTTAATGGTGGTAAAAGGGTGCCCGGATTAATGAAATGAATTTAGGACATTTTATTAACCTGTGAATCATTATTATAGATGGAGAAACTCCGGAATAAACGGCAACCTTCAGGGGTGGTTTATGAACCCCTTCCCCACTCACCACTCACCACTCACCACTCACTACTCACTACTCACCCCTCCTGCCCCGTCCAAAGCGCCCCACCGATACTATCCCGGGTAGCCCCGGTAACGGAGGAAAGCACATTGTACTCCTGCCTCCAACGTAATACCCCGATAAAAGCCATGATCAGGGCTTCCTTGTAATTGATCAGACCGGGATCCGGCAATATAGTTGTCACCCCAAGTTGAGATAAATGGGCATCCAGCCGCTGCAATAAATGATCATTAAACGCACCGCCTCCCGTGACCAGCAGGCGTGAATTTTCTTTTTTTCCTTGCTGCTGAATGGCCATTACGGCTTCAGCGGTCTGGATCGCGATATGTTCTGTATAAGTACAAAGCGCATCGGCCAGTGTAAGTCCGGTCCCTTTGATCAATGGGTAAACCGTATCGGTCCCGAAATCATTAGCGAGTGATTTGGGCCAGGGCTGCCGGTAATAATCCAGCGCATTCAGTTGCCCCAGCAATCCGTGATGTATATTGCCCGAGGCCGCCATTGCCCCACCCTCATCCATTTCCTTACCGGCTTCTGCAGCCAGCAGGTTGAGTACCCGGTTGGCCGGACAAATATCAAATGCGATATAGGCATTGGCATGACCTGAAATATTTGCAATGCCGCCGATATTCAGGAAATAATCATACCCGCTGAATAATAATTTTTCACCAATCGGAACAATCGGTGCTCCCTGGCCACCAAATGCCACATCCAGGGCCCGCAGGTCAGAGACCACCGGCAATTGTGTCACCGCGGCAATGGCTGAACCATCTCCCAGTTGAGCGGTCATTTTTTGTCCAGGCAGGTGAAAACTGGTATGGCCATGTGAACCGATAACAGCCACTTTATAATGCAGATTAAACTGATCAATAAAGGCATTGATCTGCTGCCCGGTATAATGGCCATATTCACTATGCAGCAGGAGATAATCCCGGGCAGAAAGTCCGGTAGCCCCGCTGAGACGGGTTTTCCAATCCGCTGAATAAGGAAGACATCCTGCCTCAATCAGTTCATAACTCCACTGTCCCCCCTGCTCCTGAAATTCAGCAAAAACAATATCCAGTCCGTCCAGCGAACTGCCACTCATTAAACCAATAGCCCGGTAAACCATGAAAGCTTTTTTAGATTAGTTTTGCGAAAGTAAATGATCCTGTTGCTTTACGGCATGACTTTATACTTCATCCGCCAGGCAGGGAGAAAAAAATCAAAAAACCAGGACCGGGAGTTACAAATTCCTGTGCCATGGTTACCAAACCGGGACTTAACATGATCGTCAATCTCAGCCAGCAGCATTCGTTAATCAGTAATTGGGTCAGTGAATTAAGGGATACACAGATACAAACCGACCGGATGCGGTTTCGCCGTAACCTGGAACGGATCGGCGAAATTGCCGCCTATGAAATCAGCAAAGTGCTGCCCGATGTGGAAAAAGAAGTATCCACCCCGCTGGGTACGGCCGTACACCGGGTGCTCAAAGAATACCCGGTATTGGCTACCATTCTGCGGGCTGGTTTGCCACTGCACCAGGGACTGCTGAACTATTTTGACAAATCGGATAATGCTTTTATTTCGGCTTACCGCAAACACCAGCCCGATGGTAGTTTTGAGATCAGCCTGGAATATATGTCAAGTCCGGAGCTTGACGACCGGGTAATCATTATCTCCGATCCGATGCTTGCCACGGGTTCTTCCCTCGTAAAAACCATCCGTTTTTTAAAAGCGGAGGGACAACCCCGTGAAATTCATATTGTAGCGGCCATCGCCTGCACCGTTGGCATAGAATATGTGAAAAGAGAAGAGCCCTCCGTAAAGATCTGGTGTGGCGATATTGATGATGAACTGACGGCTAAAGGTTATATCGTTCCCGGACTTGGCGATGCCGGCGATCTGGCCTACGGACCGAAAATGCAGATGTAGAAAGTCCCGGTTTTAGTTTTGTATAAACCTTATAACCAGATAATTAGACAAAAGATCCGGTTACACAGCATGATTCATATCAAAACCAGGCCAAGCAGCATTAATTCTATTTCACAGGTCTTTAAAAAGTTGTATTTTACCGGTTCGTACCGGCGGAATTATTGAAGGACGGGGCAATCAAATGGAGAAAACTTACGTTTAGTACTTTACACGGTTTGACTTATCCTTTTTCCTGGCTGATCAGAACGAAAAAACTTAATTGCAGAGATGAAAAAAATATTTTCCACCTTCCTGTTTTGTGTGTCCATGGCCACTGTGTCAAAGGCGCAGGATCCCAACTTTTCCCAGTTTTTCGCGTCCCCGCTTACATTGAACCCGGCACTGACCGGTAAGTTTGATGGCGACTTCCGTCTGGCGGGCAATTACCGCAATCAATGGCCTACGATCAATAATGCTTTTGTCACTAAAACCGTTTCGCTGGATTTTGGTGTGATGAAGAACCGTCTTTCCGAACTGGATCAGATGGGTGTGGGTATACTGGGGGTGACCGACCGTGCAGGTG
>Ga0116158_10001810_pt1 | contig 19107 bp, 15 predicted proteins | sample AD_UKC052_MetaG_FD_89883 | JGI IMG/M metagenome (GOLD analysis project Ga0116158, IMG submission 89883) | Active sludge microbial communities of municipal wastewater-treating anaerobic digesters from USA - AD_UKC052_MetaG | ecosystem: Engineered > Bioreactor > Anaerobic > Digestate | place: USA... | reverse complement strand
GACGGCGTCGAGCTCGAGGCCCGGCGTCGTGACCGTGAAGATGCGGCGCTCGGGGGTCGCGCGGGCCTTGTCTTCCTTGCAGGTCCAGTCGGCGAGCACGACCTCTTCTTGCAGCTCGTTGGGCAGGTCGAGCGGGCTCGGCACGTGGGCTCGCGCGCGCGTGAGGGCGCCCGCCATCTGCCACTCGAGATAGGGCGCCCAGCCGCCCGCGAGCTTGCCCTGCTGGCCGATGTTGCCCTTGGGCCCGAGCAGCAGCCGGCCGCCGCCGCGATCGTCGAGGGCGATCGCGGCCCCGGACACCGAGAGCACCAGCCGCTCGGTCAGGATCTTCGGGTGATACTTCTGCGGCTGCGGCAGGTGGAGAAACGCCTCGGCCGAGATATCCGCGGACTTGCGCCCGAACACCAGGCCGAACACCAGCGAGCGGCCGACGTGCGCGGGGTCGTCGGCCTTGACCACGCGCAGGCGAAAATCGAAGGTGCAGGTGTTTTGCACGGTGCGCGAGAAGACGCCCATCGTCACGACGTCGATCGAGCGGATCGGCAGGGGGTCGCGGGCGCCGACGCCCGACAGCCGGGCCAGCACGCGGTCGTTCTTCTCCTGCAACGCCTCGCCGAGCCCGCGCGCCAGCAGCCACGCCCGGTGGGTGAAGAACACGAAGCGCTTGGCCGAGAACGCCTCGCTGTGCGCGAGGAAGCGGCCGACCTCCTCGTTCACGTAGCGCAGCGTGGCGCCGAGCCGCAGCAGCTTCATGCGCGACGCCTCCTTGAACGAGACATCGAGCTTCTGCCGGGTCGCCTCGGTCGCGCTGGTCAGCCCGGTGCGCACGAGGTCCTCGATCGCCTGCGAGAGCTCCTCGAGCAGCGCGGCGAGCTTCTTCTGCTCGGGTGCCGGCAGGCTCGTCAGGCCGGCCGACGCGACCACCGCGGCGACCGCCACGGGCTCGCCCGGCGCCGGCTGATCTGCGTCCTCGTCCTCGCTGGCGATCGCCTGCGCCCACGCGGTCGCGGCGGCCTCGAGGCTGAGCACCCGCTCGAACACGTGCAGACTGGTATAGGCCGACAGCAGCGCGACCGGGGCGTTGCGCCCGTCATTGGCGATCGCGTGCAGCATCGTGCGCAGGCGCGAGCTGATGTGCACGAGACCGTGGCGCTCGTAGCTGGTGGTGAGCACCTCGAGCGCAGCGAGGTCGCTCGGCGCGACGGAGGCGAGGCCACGCACGACGAGGTCGACCATCCGCGCGCGGAGGTTCTCGAGGGTGCTGGCGATCTCTTCGACCTCGGCCAAGGGCGCCCCTAAAACGCGTAGTAGTCCTCGGGGATCGTCTCGGTCGGGCGCCAGTCGACCTCACCGGCCTCGGCGCCCTTGTAGCGGATGAAGGTGGCGCTCATCGAGTCCTTGTCGAGCGCGGCCTTCTTGCCGCGTGTCGCCTTCGCCCAGGTCAGCGCCGTCGTCGGGTCGAGCTGGGTGCCCTGCGCGAGCCCGACGAGCAGCACCAGCAGGTGCTTGCACGGCTTGCCACGCAGACCGCCGCAGACGTTGAGGTTCTGCGTGCAGCACATGTAGCGCCCCTTGGCGTCGAGGCTGCAGGCGTAGAACAGCGAGTGGTCGGTCTGGCTCTTGACGACGCCGGTCACGCGCTCGTCGCTGACCTCGCTGAACAGCTGGAATCGGTCCGCGCGCAGCATCGCCTTGACCTTGTCCATGCGACCATCGCCGGTCACCTTGTCGAGCTCGGTGAACAGCGACGACAGGCTGACCTTCTTCGTGCCGGTCGCCGGCGCCGCTGCGGCGGTGGCAGCTGCCATCGTCGCCGATGCGGTCGCCGATGCAGTTGCTGATGCAGTGGACGCAGTGGCCGTGGACGCGGCCTGCGGTTTGGGTGCTGCTGCTGGCGATGCGACGATCCGTCTCTGTGCCATGAACCTGTGCCCCTCGCGGACCGCGAGAGTACCCAACATTCCCCGCCCTTTGTAAGGTGTGTGCGAAATCTGGCCAAAAACGCGCCGCCATTCACGCATACACCACGTCATAAATAGCGCCCGCGGCGCCCGGAACCGGGAGCCTTCCGCGAAAGCGGAGGCCGGCGCAGGTCGTTGCGCCCCCGGATCTCGGTGCGGGGCTATCGTCGTTTTGGACCGGCCCCTGATCTGCGCATATCGTGCAGTCCAAATGCTTGAACGAGGACGGGCGCGCCGCTCCGCGCCTGCCGCGCATTGTCGATATCGGCTGGTCTTCGACCCCGGGGATCGATCGCGCCACGAAGCCGCTGCGGCCCACCCGTGGCTCGTGGGCGTCGTGCGGGCGCGCATGCGAGGGCGTGGACGACCGACGCGATCGAGTTTCCATGCTTTATCGGCCACGGGCCCCGCATCCGCAATCGATCGCGGCGCGAGCCCCAATTACCCGAGAGAAAGAGGACGCCATGAAAAAGGCCATTATCTGTACCATCGGCACGCGCGCGGAGGCCGAGGAGATCACCCGGCAATTGACGGGCGCCGGCTTCGGCACCAACGACATCTCCGTGCTCACGTCCGACGCCGAGAGTACGAAAGAATTCGCGCACGAGTACCACACCAAGGCGCCCGAGGGCGCCCTCGGCGGGGTCGCGGCGGGTGGCCTCGTCGGTGGCACTCTGGGCCTGTTGCTGGGCCTCGGCGCGCTGGCCATCCCCGGGGTGGGTGCGTTCGTCGCCGCGGGGCCGATCCTGGCGGCCCTCGCTGGCGCCGCGGCGGGAGCCACCGCTGGCGGCGTGACCGGGGCACTGGTCGGCCTCGGCGTCCCGGAGATCGAGGCCAAGGTGTACGAGAGCCGGCTCCACGACGGTCATCTCTTGCTGGCGGTGCACACCGACAACGCCGAGGAGCGCGAACGGGCCGAGGGCCTGCTCAAGGGCCTGGGCGCGCAGCACATCAGCGTCACCCGCGAGGCCGCCGGCCCGCGAAGCGCTCGCTGAGGATGCGGCCTCGAGCTCGCAAAACCGCGAGCGGCCGCATGCACACCCGGGTCGCTCACGCACGCGCGGGTCGGCGCGGGCAGTGATAACGCCGCCGATCTGATCGACAATCGCGGCGTGCCGAGCCGCCCCCCCTCCGTCCCCGCCCTCCCGCTCCTCGCGCTGCTCACCGCCTGCTCGGGCGGAGGCGCAGGCTCCGGTGTCACGTCCGCGGAGACCGGCACGGTCGCCAGCGCGGCTGAATCGAGCGCCGGCACCACGAGCGCCGGTGAGGCCACCGCCAGTATTCCGACCACCGGCAATACCAGCAACACCACGGCCACCAGCAATACCACCAACACCACGGCCACCACGAGCACGACCGGCACTGGTCCCACCAGCGACAGCAATGCCGACACCAGCGGCGGCACGGGTCCGGACACCGGCGGCGATTATCCCCCGCTCGGCGCCGACGCGTGCAATGGCTACGCGACGCGCTACTGGGACTGCTGCAAGGCCCACTGCGGCTGGCCTGGCAACGTCAATCCGGGGACCGAGCCGCTGCAGAGCTGCAACAAGGCCGACGACGGCCTCGGCGCCAATTACCTGGTGGAGAGCTCGTGCCAGGCGCTGGCGGACGGCAGCGCCTATACCTGTTACAGCAACGCGCCGTGGGCGGTCGACGCCAAGCTCGCGTACGGCTTCGCGGCGGTGCCGGCCAGCGGCGACATCTGCGGTCGCTGTTATCAGCTCGACTTCGACGGCACCGGCCATTACAACGCGCAGGACCCCGGGTCGGTCGCGCTCGGCGACAAGACGATGATCGTGCAGGCGACCAACATCGGCTTCGATGTCGGCGGCGGCCAGTTCGACATCCTCACGCCCGGCGGCGGCGTCGGGCTGTTCGACGCCTGCTCCTATCAATGGGGCGTCGCCACCCCGGAGCTCGGCGCGACCTACGGCGGGTTCATGACCTATTGCCAGCAGCAGGTCGGCACCGATCACGCGAAGCTCAAGGAGTGCGTGCTGTCGCGCTGCGCCGCGGTGTTCGACGAGCCCGCGCTGGCCGAGCTCGCCGCCGGCTGCCAGTGGTACGTCGATTGGTACGAGGTGGCCGACAACCCCAACCTGCGCTTCCAGGAGGTCGCCTGCCCGGCCGAGCTGGTCGCCCGCTCCGGCATCGACCGCGGCCCGCTCGACGACGTGGGCACCTGCGGCGGTGGCGGCGGCTCATGCACGCAGGAAGAGATGGACAAGTGCGACTGCGCGTGGACCAACAACGGGCAGAATTGCGGGCAGGACGACGGCTCGTGCTGCTGGACGGCCTGCTGCAAGTAGCGCATGGGCCAACTCAGCCCTCGCCGGGGGCGAGCGGGCCGGCGACCGGGCCTGACGGTCCTCCAGACGGGCGCGGGACCGCGGTGCGAGGTTTCGGGCCGCCGCGGCGCGGTCTTGCGCGCGAGGGCGTGTTATGGTCGGGCGCATGCGGCATCAACTGCGCGATGTGGGCGGGACCCCGGGAGGCCTGCCGTTGTTCGCTCTGGGGCTCGGGATGGCGGCCGGCGGCGCCTATCTGCTGACCAATCAGGTCCAGGTCCACAGCGGTTATTGGCACTTCTGGGGCGAGCAGACCTTCGGCCTGACCCTGCTCCCATTGTTGTTCGGGATCGGCTTTTTGTTCTGGAACGGGCGCTCAGCGATCGGCTGGGTGCTCTCCGGCCTCGGTGCGGTGTTCATCTTCGCCGGCATCATCGCCAATCTGGAGATCTACTTTCGGCCGACGACGCTGTTCAACACGCTGATCATCCTGACGCTGCTGGTCGGTGGACTGGGGCTGATCGCGCGCTCTCTGCGGCCGGTGAAGCGCCGCTGAGCCCGGGTACACTGCGGCGGTGTACCGCGGCTTCGCCTCGATCGCCCTCCTCCTCGCTTGCGGCGCGAACACGCCGCCCCCCACGCCAGCCGCGACCCCGAAACCAGCGCCGCAGGAGGACCTGCCCATAAGGACATGTGCCGTGGCGTTCGCGCCGCAGCAGCTCGACCTCCACGATCTGGCCCCGCTGGCGGTCGCGGGCGACAAGCGCTGGCTGGTCGCCCGGCGCGGCGATAAGCCGGTGCTGCTGCACCTGGACGGGGCCGGTCGACCCGCCGAGGTCGCGCTGCCGCGTTATGGTGAAGTGGCGGCGCAAGCCGGCGAACAGGCGTTGCGTTTGGTGTGGACGACGGCGCCGCTCGAGTGGCTGCATATCGACCTCGCCGACCGCGACCGTCCGGTCGTCGGCGTGTCCACACCGATCCCCGGGCTCAAAGCAGGCGAGTACCCGAAGGCGGTCGCCAGCGACGGCGCCGTCGCGCTGGTCTCGCTGGTCCGCGACGAGCCGGGCGTCGATGGCCCGCGCAGCGTCAGCGAGACGGTCCTGCTCGACGCGACCACCGGCCAGCGCATCGGTGAGGCCGCGGCGCTGCTGGTGTGGCGCGCCCACTGTCACGGCGGGCGCTGCTTCGGCGCCGCCGAGGGCGGCACTCCCTCGACATTCTCACTCATCGAGTTCGGCGCGGGCGGGGTCCGCACGCTCGAGTCCTTCGGGGCCCGCGATTGCAGCGGCCTGTTCGCATGGGTCGACAAAGCGCAGTGGCGCGTCGCCTGGGCCCGGCGCGGCAGCGCGATGACGGCCGCGGTCGACCTGCAGACCGGCGCCGTGACGACCACCGAGGTGCCGGGCCAGGAGCGCGTGTGCGGGCACCTGTCGCAGCTCAATGCCGACGGCAGCCCCGCCTTCGATCCGGATTCGGTGGTGGACCTCGGCGAGGGCTTCGTGCGCCATGGGTTCGACGCCCATCGTCCGGTCGACGGCGAGGGCAAACCATCGGGGCCCCTGCGATTCTTCGGACATTGGTCGTACCACCGCCACGGCGACGACTGGAAGGACGGGGAGCCCCGCTCGATCGACGAGGAGGCGCCGATCGCCGCGGCGCCGGGCTCGCGGGTGCTCTGGCTCGCCCGTCCAGGCGCCGTGGGGGTCGTATTCACCGGCGGGGACGGCGTGCCCGCGACCTACCTGCCGCTGCGCGCGGTCTGCCCGTCCGCGCAGATCCCGACGCGCCCCGAGCCGGACGCCGCCCTCGCTCCACCGTGAGTCAGGGCGCGGCGACGCTGGCGATCGGTGCGATGCGCTCACCCTTGATCTGCGCGGCGCGATCGACGAGTGCGAGCATTCCGCGACGATAGCCGTTCGGGTCGGTACCGAGGGAGCCGGCGGCCAGCTGGCGCAGGTCGGTGAAGCTGAACTTGTGACCGTGCGCCGAGTCGCGCAGCTTCATGCCGAACATCGCGACCGCGGCGGCGAAGCGCAGGTCGACCGAGGCGGCGGTGATGCTCCGGCTCTGGTCGCCGATCGGGAAGCTGAGCAGCTCGCTGGTGTCGCTCGTCGGCTGCTTGAAGCGCAGCTTGACCTGCATCAGCTCGTCGCTGGTCGCCGCGGAGGTGACCGTCGGCTTCTGGTACTTGAGCGGGTCGACATCGGCGACCGCGCCCTCGGCCCCGGGCGGCAGCAGCTCGTAGAGCGCCGTGATGGTATGCCCGGCCCCGATCTCCCCGGCGTCCTTGCGGTCGTCGTTGAAGTCGGCGTGGGCCAGCATGCGGTTCTCGTAGCCGATCAGGCGGTAGGCGCCGACGCGGGCCGGGTTGAACTCGACCTGGATCTTCACGTCCTTGGCGATCGTCACCAGGGTGCCGCCGCCCTGCTCGACCAGCACCTTGCGCGCCTCCATCAGGCTGTCGATATATGCGTAGTTGCCGTTGCCCTTGTCGGCGAGCTGCTCCATCGTCGAGTCCTTGAGGTTGCCGGTGCCGAAGCCGAACACCGACAGGAACACGCCGCCCTCGCGCTTCTCCTCGATCAGGCGCACGAGCGCGCCCTGGCTGGTGGTACCGACGTTGAAGTCGCCGTCGGTAGCGAGGATGACGCGATTGATGCCGTCCTTGCGGAAGCTCTTCTGCGCCAGCGCATAGGCGAGCTCGATGCCGGCACCGCCGTTGGTCGAGCCGCCGGCCTCGAGGCCATCGATCGCGGTGATGATCGTCTCGCGCTGGTCGCCCGCGGTCGGCGGCAGCACCACCCCGGAGGCCCCGGCGTAGACGACGATCGCCACGCTGTCCACCGGCCGCAGCTCATTGACCAGCAGCTTGAGCGAGCGCTGCAGCAGCGGCAGCTTCTCGGCCACCATCATGCTGCCCGAGACATCGAGCAGGAACACGAGGTTACGCGGCGGCACCGCGGCCGCGGCGATCTCGCGGCCCTTGATGCCGATCTGGACCAGCCGCGCCTGCGGATTCCAGGGGCAGGCCGCGACCTCGGACTGGACCGCGAACGGCTGCGCGCCCGTCGGCGGGGTGTAGGCATAACCGAAGTAGTTGATCATCTCCTCGATGCGCACCGCGTCGGGCGGCGGCAGCGAGCCGTCCTCGAGGAACCGGCGAATGTTGCTGTACGAGGCGGTGTCGACGTCGATCGAGAAGGTCGACAGGGCGTCGTCCGCGACCCGCTTGAACGGGTTCTCGGCCACATACGCGTAGCTCTCCTGCCCGACCGCCATCGGCGCGCCGGCGTCGGCGATCATCACGGGCGGGGCCGCGTGGCTTTCGTGCGCCATCCGCTTGCTGCAGCCGGTGACGGCGAGCAGCAGCAGCAGCGGCGCGAGGATGCGGAGGCGAGGGGTCGGGGCGGGCGCTCGGGTCATGGCAGCGACCGAAACGCGGGGCTGCGGCGCCCGCTTACAGGCCGACGAATTCGCGCGGGCCCATCGCCTATTTGGTGTCCCACCATTTCGACAGCTGCTCCTCGGGGTGCCGCGGATGCGAGGCGTAGTGCGAGGTATCGTTGAAGAGCATCAGGCGGGCGCGCACCGCGTCCTTGAAGTCGAGCACGTTGAGGCACGCCGGGGCCTGATCGAGGCGATCGCGGTATCCCCTGGCCTCGAAGCCGAGCAGGCTCGCCAGCAGCAGGCGGATCGTCGCCTTGTGCGAGACCACGGCGACGGTCTCGCCGGGGTGACGGAGTACAATGGCGCGGATCACCGGCAGCGAGCGAGCCATGACGGCGAGGCCGGTCTCACCGCCCTCGGGCGCGAAGGTGAAGGGATCCTCCTCCCACGCGCCGTACTCCTCGGGGAAACACGCCTCGACGTCCTTGCGGGTGCGGCCCTCCCAGCGCCCATGATCGATCTCGCGGAGCCCCGCCTCGGTCAGCGGCTCGCGCTGGCACGCCGTCGATACGATCTTCGCCGTCTCGAGCGTGCGCCGCATCGGGCTCGCGTACACGGCGGCGAGCGGCTGCTGGCCGAGCCGAACCGCCAGGCAGCGGGCCTGATGCCGGCCCTCGTCGGAGAGCTCGACATCGGTCGAGCCGGCGAAGCGGTCCTCGGCGGAGAGCACGGTGGCGCCGTGGCGAATGAGCAGGATGCGCGTGGCCATGCGCGTGACATGACGATATTTGCCGGCCGCGCGCAATGGCGCCGGCGACGGAGTATCCATGGGGCCGTCCGACCCCAGTCGCTCGCTGCCGCGGCGCCGACGCGGGTCGCGGAGGGTTTTTCTACCCGGATATGATCGGGTCGGGGCCGGGCATCCGTATCCCGGCGCTCCTCGGGGCCGCGCGCGATCGCGGTCGGCTTCGCGCGGCGATTGTGCTCGCAGATGCCCGCAAAAGCCCGTACAACCCATGAATGCACCGGCTCTCGCCATGCCCCGGGCCTGCCGCGAATGTGAGGACATGCGCTTGAAGCCATACCCCGCGAGACATGCCCTTTACGCCATGGCCCTCGGGACAGGCGCGCTCACCCTGCTCGCCGCCGGCCCGGCGCGGGCGCATCAGGTCGGGCTGTCCCGCGGCGAGTACCGGGTCCACGGGGCCGAGGTCGAGGCCCAGCTGACCTTCGCCCGCGCCGAGCTGCTGACGCTGACCCCGGAGCTCGACACCACCGCGGACGGCGCGCTCGACGAGGCCGAGCTCGCGGCCGGCGTGCCGCTGCTGCAGGCGCGCGTGATCGCGGCGACCGAGCTCGTGGCCGACGCCCAGCCCTGCGTCGGGACCCTGACGCGGGCCTGGCCGACCGAGGCCGACGGGGCGCAGCTCACGGCGCGCTACACCTGCCCCGCGGCCCCGCAGACCCTGACGCTGCAATGGCCGCTGCTGGACACGCTGGGCTTCGGGCACCGGCACCTCGCCACGGTCCTGCAAGGGGACGTGCCCGCGGCCGACCTGGTGCTGCACCGGCGCGCCCCCGCGGCGACAGTGGCGTTGCAGGGCACCGGAGAGGCCCCGGTCCCCGCGACGCGACCGGTCGGCGCCTACTTCCTGCTCGGCCTCGAGCACATCCTGATCGGCGTCGATCACCTGGTGTTCCTGCTCGGACTGGTGGTGCTCGGCGGCCGCCTGCGCTCGCTGTTCGCGGTGATCACCGCATTCACGATCGGCCACTCGCTGAGCCTCGCGCTGGCGACCCTCGGGGTCTGGACACCGGGCGCACAATGGGTCGAGCCGGCGATCGCGCTCTCGATCGCTTATGTCGGGATCGAGAACTTCGTGGTCACGGACGCGGCCGGGCGCTGGCGCATCACGCTGCCGTTCGGGTTCATCCACGGCTTCGGCTTCGCAGGCGTGCTCTCCGAGCTCGGCGTGCCCGCGGACGCGGTCGGCCTCGCACTGCTGCTGTTCAACCTCGGCGTCGAGGCCGGCCAGCTGCTGGTGCTCGCGCTCGTGCTTCCGGTGCTGCTGTGGCTGGGTCGCCGTGAGATGTATCGACGGTTTCGTGGCGCGAGGTGGATCTCTGCGGGTATTGTCGCGGCTGGGCTCTACTGGTTTTTTGAGCGGACTTTGTTTGCTTGATGCGCGAACGATATCGTGTGGAACGACGTGGAACGATTTGGGGCGCGGACGACGTCGCACGGGCCGGCGCGGGGCCGGCTGAAGGCCCGTACAACTTGGCGCAGCCGGGTGGCCGGCGGGCGGGGCGACCTCAGACAGGGCGCGCTCGCTGCTGTGCCCGGGTGCTTCGACGATGATGGGGCTCGCGCTTGACTCGGTCGCCCCGCCCGCCGGCCCCCCGGCACCACGGTTGTACTGAAGGACCATACTGCCCGCTCCGCGGGGAGCCGGCCCCGCGCCAGCCCTGAACACACAGTGTTTCTGCGCGAATGCCCTCAACGCAATGTACCGGGGCATGTCTCTCGCCCGCCTGTGCATCCGCCCGCCGTTCGCCGCCGGTCAGCAAATCGCCGAATCACTACGCCCGCCGCCGAAGGACGCGGCCAAACTCGCGCCCGGCGCCGTCCACTCGAGGGAGGGCGCGAAAACGCGTGGGTCTGTCGCCGGACTTCGGGGGCGCGTTCCGTCAGGGAACAATGTCAGGGGCTGGTAATCGCGCGATCGAACGGGCATGCTCGGAACAATCCATGCCTGACAGGACGCGAATCGTGCCCTATCTGAACCTTTTGTCGCTGGTGGCCGGGCTCGGTCTCGGGGTGATATCCGCCGCCGCGACCGGCTGCGCGCCGGAGTGCCCCGGCGTCACCGAGGACGCCTACAGCGAATGCACCTCGCGCGCCGGCCTGCGCTACACCGTATGCGGCAGCGACAACTATGAGTTCAACGACGGCAGCCACTACGGCGACGCGGGGCTCGCCAGCGACTACTGCTATTGCGGCGACGCGCAGCTCCAGTGCACGGACGGCCGCCGCGCGTCGCTGTGCAACTTCGACCCGCTGGATGGCACCACCGCGCTGGTCTACGATGATGGCAGCCGCGCCGCGCTGGACAAGGGCACGGCGGCGTGCCTCGGCTTCGACGACTGCACCCTCGAGACGAAGAATTGCAGCTTCAACGGCTGGTATCTGCGCTGCGCCGGGGGCGACGTCCGCTATGTGGCGTCGACGACCCAGATCTCGAGCGACGAGGTCGACGCAGTGTTCGCCTGTAATCCGAGGGTCGAGCGTTCCCTCCCGGGTGGTCACTGCGAGGACGCGATCGCTGACTGCGATGTGCTGTCCGACTGCGACGCGAGCGCGGCATGCCGGGGCGAAGGCTCGTCCTGCGCGAGCGTGGTCCGCTGCGCCGATCACGACGATCTGACCAGCTGCGCCGCCGACCCGGCGTGCAAGTGGGAGCTTTATTGATGCGACGCCCCGGCATGCGCCCTGCTTCTCCTCTCACCGCGGTGATCACCGCGGCGATCCTGTCCGCCTCGCCGCTCGTCCGCGCCGCCCCGGTCGCGCCGACGACCGCGACCCAGCCCGCGCCCGCATGGGGCGCCACCTTCGAGCCCGGGGCGGTCGGCAGCTACCTCGGCGACAAGAAGGAAAATGTGATGGTCGTGGGCGCGACCAGCCTCTCGGCGCCGGCCGCAGAGGCGCTGCGCGCCGCGATGCGGGCCTCGAAGCGCGGCGGCCTGATCATGGATGCGCAGGCGATCGGCGCGACCGAGGGCCTCGACGACAAGACCATCGTCGAGCGCGCGAAGACCCAGCCGGTCGCGCAGATCGTGATCGTGCGGGTCTTCGACGGCGGGCCCGACGAGCCGCCGAGCACGCTGCTCGCGTTCTATCGACCCGACGGCACAGTCATCACGACGATCACCGGCACGGCGGGCACCGCGATCGCCAGTTTTGGCGCGCCGGTCGCGTCTGCCCCGGTCCCCACGGAGACGGTCGAGCCCGTGCCGGAGGTCGAGGCCCCAAAAGTGGAGGCCAAAAAGGAGGTCGAGGCCACCAGCGACGCGCAGGCCAAATACGACGCGGAGTCGCTGGTGTTCGAGAATTGGGCCGGCGGCGGCGCGCAGCCCGGCGCGGCTCGCCTGTCGAACATCACACAGGGCAAATTCGGCCTCGACGTGCGCGGCGCCAAACTCTACGAGATCGTCGGCCGCGACGATCTGCTGCAGCAGTACCGGACCCGCCGCGCCATCCGCTTCGGGGTCGGGATCCCGGTGGCGCTGATCGGCGTCGCGGCGCTCTCGGTCGGCGCGGCGCTGCTGGTCCACAACCTCAACGCGGAGCCCCCGAACTTCGGCGCCGACGACCCGCTCGGCTTGGGCCGCAGTCGGGTGCCAGGCCCGCTCAGTGACGCCGGTGCGGCGGCGATCCTCGGCGCCGGCGCAGGGCTTTGCCTCGGCGGTATCATCTTCGCCATCGCCTTCCGGTCGCACCCGATCGGTCGCGCCAAGGCGGTCGAATTGATGGACACTTATAATAAGGGCCTGCGCAAGAAATATGGCCTCGGCGATCCGCAAGCGCGGCTCCGCCTGATGCCCACAATCGGTGCCAGGCACACGGGCCTGGCGATCGGCGGCCGCTTCTAGCGGCCGAGCGCGCGCCAAGCTGACAGTGAGCGTCGCCCCGCCCGCCGCTCACTTCAACGTCTTCACATACGCAGCAACCGCCGCGAGCTCCTCGGGGCTCATCTTGGTCTTGAACGCCTTCATCTTGGTATTCTCCACGCCCAGCTCGAGCACAGCGACGACCTTCGCCAGATCGTGCCCGGCCTGCCACTCGGGGCTGCTCAGGTCAGGAATATTATTGGCCTGCATCGCCGCGCTACCCTTGCCATCGAGTCCGTGACAGCCCTTGCAGTACTTCTCATAAAGCGGCTTACCATCGAGCCCCGGCGCGTCCGCAGGCTTCACCTCGACGGGCTTCACGTCCGCGGGCTTGACCTCGGCAGGCTTCGGCGCAGCCACGATGACCTTACCGCCCGCGAACTTCTTGACCATGTGTAGATATACGAGATCGAGCTGCTCCTTGCTCGCCTCCATGCCGTTCTCCGCGAGCATGCGGATGATGACGTTCTTGACGTCCTCCGAGGTGGCGGGCGGCTTGGCCTCGATGTCGGCGAGCTCGTGGCATTGCGCGCACAGGGTCTCGTAGGTCTTGGTCGCCACCGCGTCGTCGAAGGGCGGCAGGTCGCCGGTGCCGTTGTCGGTGCCGCGGTCGACGCTGACGACCGCGGCCTTCATCTCCTGCTTGACCTCGGTGACCGCGACCTTGCGCCGATTCTCCTCGATGCGGCGCTCCTTGACCGAGCGCTGCAGGTCGCCGCTGATGGCGATGAGGTAGGCGGTGACCACGTGCAGGTCACGCTCGGTGAGCGGCTCGGCGAAGCTGGGCTTGCTGGCCATGCGCTCGACCGTCTTCCACCAGCCCGGCGGCGTGCGTGGCTGGGTGAGGATCGTCTTGAGGTCGTGGCAGAGCACGCACTTGCTGGCGAGCACCTCGCGGCCCGTCTGCAGCGCCGCCGGCGTCGCCAGCTCGTCCAGCGCGACCTCGGCCGGCATCTCGGCCTGCGGCAGCAACTTGGCGAGGCGCTCGAGGTTCTCGGGGCTGTAGACCCCGGTGCCGCCCGCCGAGCTGGCCATGCTGAGCTCGCGCAGCGCGAAGGGCATCGACAGGGCCGAGAGCAGGACCGTGCAGCCGAGCAGCGAGACGCCGAGCACCGGCATCCACTCCTCGAAGTGCCGGAAGAAGCGCAGGATGGCGAGCTTGAGCAGCAGCAGCACGCCGATGAGCATGCCGAGCAGCATGTGCGCCACGGTGCGCATCGGCAGCTCGACCTGGTACTCCCACAGGCGCGGCACCATCTTCCACATCATCACGAGGTAGAGGATCACGTAGATGAAGCCGAGCACGCGGTGCAGCAGCATCAGCGAGCGCGGCGCGGCGCTCGTGCGCGTGGCGTGATCGAAGGGATATCCCCACAGATGAAACATCAAGAACACGGCCGCGATGCCGACGACCAGGAACAGGAGGCCGAGGATCAGCGAGAGGGCCATGCGGCCGGGACCTTACCATGCCAGGCAGACAGGCAGCCAGGCAGACAGGCAGGCGCACAGGCCCATGCGTCGGGTGCTCGCGGCGACGATCCGGCGATCAGAAACGACCGCTGAGCACGAGGCCACCGAGGGTCGGGGCCACCCGCACGCGGGCCACCTCTGCGGACCGGGCCGCCTTCCGATCACGCGCCCCCTCGACGAGCAGCGCGATGCCCATCGCCAGGCCCATCGCCCCGGACGCCGCACCCGCGGCGATCATGCTGTCGGCCCGCGCCAGCGGCTTGGCCCCGAGGTCGTCGGCCCCGGACTTCTGCAGCAGGCCCACGGTCATCGCCGCGAACCCGCCGAGACCGAGGCCCAGCAGCACACCACCGGTGACGAGTTCCGCCCGGGCCCTTCGCCGGGCCAGCTTGCCCTGCTCGAGCACCTGCACGGACGGCCCGGGCTCCGGCGCCTCGGCCACCACCGGCGCAGGCTCGGCCGGCACCGGCTCGGGCGTGGGCTCGGGGGCCACCGCGGGCTCGGGCACCGGCTCCGGCGTGGGCTCGGGAACGGGCTCCGGCGCCGGCGCAACGACGGGCTCGGCGACGGGCCCGGGCTGCGCCGCAGGGGCAGGCTGGGCCGCAGGCCCGGGCTCGGCGACAGGTCCCGGCTGCGCAGCGGTCGATTGCCCCGCCGGGGCGTTTTTTTTGGCCTTCGGCTTCTTGGCGGCGGGCTTGTCCTTGCCGACCGCGGCGTCCCAGTTGGGCAGCGGCGCGGGCTTCTTCACGCCCTCCCACTCGGGCAGCGGAGCCGGGCCCGCGATGGCCGACTGCGGCTGCCCGAGGCAGGCGCCGCTGACAAAAACAGCCACGAGGAAGCGAGCCCCCCGCTGCGAGATCCACACGGTCGATCCAGTGCACGCCACGGGGTCCGAGTGGAGCATGGTCGCCGCTCGCGGTGCAAGACCCACGGTCGCGCGTGAGGCCGCCGATCGCCACGCCGAGGGGTCGCATTCGCGCATCCGTGCAGAAATGAAATGCGCAGTCGGGTGGCGCCCGTCGATCAAAGATGGATTTTCAGTGGGAACTTGGTCTTGAGATCCACCGTCGATTTGAAGTTCGAGCGCTGGTTCTTCAGCGCAGGGGTGATGGGCGTGACACCATACAGGCTCCTCGTCTCCGAATCGATATTGAACTCGAGCCAGACGTCACCGGTTTGCACGGACGAATTGGCGACTTGCGCTGCACGACGCGGCCGCGACCCGGCGGCGCGACGGGTGCTCGATGAGCCGGGCCTCGGGCCACGCGGCGCTGGTCGTCGACCTGCGCGACGATCCGGCATGATCGCGTGAAACAGCCGAGGTCGGTGTGCTGGAGGGCTTGTGGCCGAGCTCGCTCGCTTGCCGAGTTCGAGGCCAATGCTACGAACGCTCCTCAAGGAGCAATCTTATGCCGAGCAACAGCATATCTGCCGCCGACCTGACCCAAAAACTCAAGGGCCTCGGTTTCCCGGCGAACAAGCAGGACCTGATCGAGCAGGCCCGTGACAACAACGCCGGCGAGCAGGGCGGCAAAACCGACGAGATGGCCCGCCGCGGCGGCAAGCACTCGCACGACGGCGACGACCGCGGCCGGTCCTGAAGCGCCGCCTGACCCGAATCCACCGCCGGACCGCCATGGCCATCGACCCCCACGACAAACCGAGGCCGTCCGGATGCTCCGACGATCCGCCGGACCTGCCCCGTCCGGCGGAGCGCGGCGCGACGATCCTGGACCCGGCTCCGCGCACCGTGCTGGTGATGCGAGCATTGCCGGGCCTCGGCGATCTGCTGTGCGTGACCCCGGCGCTGCGGGCCCTGCGAGCCGCCCTGCCGCGGGCTCGGATCGCGCTGCTCGGCCTGCCCGGGACCCGCGGCCTGCTCGCCCGTTATGCTCACCTCGTCGATGAATTCATCGACTTCCCGGGCTTCCCCGGCCTGACGGGCTCGTCCGCCGCGCCGGTGCCGGTGACCGCCTTTCCGGGGCTCCTGCGGGCCGTGCAGGGCCGCTTCGACCTCGCCCTGCAGATGCACGACGATGGCACGATCAGCAACACCCTCGTGCAGCTGCTCGGCGCGCGCAGGGCCGCCGGCTGGTTTCCCCGGGCCCTGCCCTGCCCCGACCCGGCCAGCTTCACCCCCTATCGCGACGATCTGCCCGAACCGCTGCGATGGCTGGCCCTGCTGGACTTCCTCGGCGTGCCCGCACAGGGGCAGCAGCTCGAGTTTCCGCTCGCGCCCGGCGACGCGACCGAGCTCGGCAGCATGATGAACGATCTCGACGATCACGCCCGCATTGCGGTGCTGCACGTCGGCGCCGCCGAGCGGCCGCGACGGCTCGAGCCCGCATTGCTCGCGCGCATCGCCGACGGCCTGGCCCTGCGCGGCTTGCAGGTGATCCTGACCGGCACCGCCGACGAGCGGCCGATCGCCGCCGCCGTGCAGGCGCTGGCGCGCCGCGAGCCGCTCGACTGGACCGGCCGCAGCAGCATCGGCGCGCTCGGGGCGCTCGTGTCGCGGGCGCAGCTGCTGGTCTCGGGTGACACCGGCGTCTCGCACCTCGCCAGCGCGCTGCGGACCCCGAGCGTCGTCGTATTCCTCGCCAGCGATGTGCTGCGCTGGGCCCCGCTCGATCGGAGCCGCCACCGCGTGCTCGACTTCAGCGCCACGCCGGCGAGCGTCGACCGGATCCTCGCCGAGGTCGACGCGGCGCTGGCCACCGCCGCGCTCGCCGAGAGGCCATCGTCTGCGCCCGCCGCGTCGCCAGCGGACCTCAGGGACGCGCGGCGCGTGCTGCTGGTGCCGCCCGTCGACGGGACCGCGACCCTCGGGCCCGCGTTACGGCGGCTGCGCACGGCGCTGCCCGACGCGACGCTCGTGCTGCTCGCCGAGGGTGAAGAGATCGATCCTTCCGACCTCGTCGACGAGCGGGTGCCGTTCACCGGCTCGCTCGGCTTCAACCGCGAGGACCTGCCGGCGCTGCTCGATCGCCTCACGGCCGCGCACCTCGACGCCGCACTGGTCTTCACCGCCGAGGGCGAGACCGCCTTCGAGGCGGCCTACATCGCCTATCTCGCCGGGGTGCCGCTGCGCGCCGGGCTCGCCGCGGAGCTCGGCGGCGGCGTGCTGTCGTCCCCGGTGCCTCCGCCACCCGACGGCTTCGCCGCGGCGGAGCGCCACCTGTTTCTGCTGCATCGACTCGGCCTGTGAGCGCCGGGCATCGGACTCCTATCATTCGTTCGACCCGCCCCGAAAGGACACCCCGTGCAACCGACGGATCCATCTCCAGGACCGACCGATCAGGACACGGCCGGTCCATGAGCCTGCCCGACTGGACACGGGTGCGTCGATTGCTCGTGCTCCGGCTCGACAACCTCGGTGATGTCGTGATGATCGGTCCGGCCCTGCGCGCGATCAAGGCCCATCATCCGCAGATCCACCTGACCCTGCTCGCCAGCCCCGGCGGGGCCCCTGCCGCCCCTCTGCTGCCCTGGGTCGACCAGCTGCGGGTCCACCGGCCATCATGGCAGGACCTCGGTCGCCTGCCCTTCGACCCCGCGCGCGAGGCGACATTGATCAACGCGCTACGTGGTGGTCATTACGACGCCGCGCTGATCCTCACCAGCTTCAATCAATCACCACACCCGGCCGCCCTCGCCTGCGCCCTCGCCGGCATCCCCGTGCGCATCGCCTCGTCGCACGAGCGCGGCCAGGCCCTCACCTTCGCGCTGCCTTCTGCCCCCGACCCGCTGCATCAGGTCGAGCGTTACCTTCGCCTGGTCGAGGCCGTCGGCTTGCCGGCCACCGACCGCCGACTCGCGCTGGCCATCCCCGAGGCCGCCCGCACCGGCGCCCGCGAGCTGCTCGCGGCCCGCGGCGTGACCGCGGACTATCTCGTCCTGAACCCGTTCACGAGCTGCGAGGCGCGCACCTACGAGCCCGCGCGCTTCGCCAGCGCCGCGCGCATCATCGGCGATCGCACCGGCCTGGCGGTCGCCCTGTGCGGCGGCGAAAAGGACCGCAGCCGCGCCGCGGCGCTCGTGGAGCGGCTCGGGCCCCGCGGCGTGAACCTCGTCGGCGCCACCGACCTCCCGCTGTTCGCCGCCGTGATCGCCGGCGCGCGTTTGGTGCTGACCGGCAACACCGGCGCGCTGCCCATCGCCGACGCGCTGTCCGTGCCGCAGCTGATCCTGTATGCGGGCACCGACCTCGAGAGCCAGTGGGCCCCGCGCGCCTCCCCGCATTTGTTATTGCGACGCGAGACCCCGTGCAGCCCCTGCTACCGGTTCACATGCCCCTATCACCACGAGTGCCTCGCCTTCTCCCCGGTGCAGGTGGCCACCACGGCGCTGCAGCTGCTCCGCCACCCGCGCTCGCGGCCCGCGGCGGCGCCGACCGTCACCCCGACTACAGCTGGCATACGGTGATCGAGGCCTCGCCGACCAGCTTGAGGCCGCCGCAGGCGCTGCCGCACAGGCGAATGGCGTCGAAGGGGCCCTGCGGGTTGGTATACATCCACCCGTCCTGGGTCGAGCAATCGGTGACAAAGGGGATCGGCGCGCCGTCGACCTCGACGCCGGTGCCGCCCGGGGCGATCTGGCTCGACTCGAGCGGGATGATGCAGGTCAGCGCATCGAACGCGATCTCGCCGAGCGCGGCGGCCAGCTCGATCTGATTGATCGTATTGTAGAACTTCTGGGAGGGATCGCTGCGCGGCTTGCCGCCGTCGGTCGCCAGCTCGTTGAGCCGGGAGAAGGTGTTGGTGCTGTCCGGATTACCGTCCTGCTCCGTCGAGCTGACAACATCCGCGATGCCCACGCCGACGACGTAGGTGGGAATGCCGTCGATCGTGAACGCGTCGCCGACGACCGTGTGCACGTTCTCGTCGTAGACCTCGAACAGCTCCGGGGCCTCGGCGCCCGCGGCACAGTTGGCGGCGCCATCGGTCACCAAAACGATCGCCCGCGGCACCAGGGGATCGAGGGTCTTGAGGTGATCGACCGCGACGATCACACCGGACGCGATCGGCGTCCCGCCGCGCAGCGTGACGTTGTCCTCCGCCGGGATCCCGGCGAGGATCGCGTCCTTGTTGCTCGCCGCGACCGCGACCGTGATGTTCGCGTCGACGATGCACGACTCGAAGCTGTACTGCGCGGTCGCGTTGACGCTCGGGAACAGGTGCGCGCCGAAGTTGATCGCGTCGCCGAAGTCGGTCGTCAGCGTCTCGACGACCGTGTGCAGGCTGCTCCAGCGGGTCACGGGGGCGGTCCCCGGGTCGTTGTCGTGGTCCCAGAAGCCGTTCGGGTCGGAGTCCATCGAGCCCGACTTGTCG
>Ga0116158_10001803_pt1 | contig 19144 bp, 27 predicted proteins | sample AD_UKC052_MetaG_FD_89883 | JGI IMG/M metagenome (GOLD analysis project Ga0116158, IMG submission 89883) | Active sludge microbial communities of municipal wastewater-treating anaerobic digesters from USA - AD_UKC052_MetaG | ecosystem: Engineered > Bioreactor > Anaerobic > Digestate | place: USA... | reverse complement strand
TGTGGTCCCGTGGCTCCAGTATCACCTTTCAATCCTTGTTCACCTTGAGGTCCAGCAGGTCCCATCGGTCCCGGAGTGAGTTCGATTGTGTTCACAGTCTGAACAAGAGTATTAACTTGGGTTTGTAAATCTACCAATCCAAGCCAGACATCAATAAAAGGTTTTCCATTAGGATCATCAGGCATTACAATTTCAGCCGAAACAGAGAAGACCGATAATATAGCAAGGGCTAGTAATACACAAATTATTTTCCGTAACTTATTCAAATTAACACTCCCCCTGAAGCGTTAGTCGAATTATACTCTGAAAAGGTCGAAGTCTAATTCAGAGCAGTGATACTTTCAATCTTCAATTAATATTTTTTGTGATTATTATCAGACCTGCTAGCTTTATCTTCTCTCTTTTCTTCACTCGCGAATAAGCATCAGTGCAGGAGCAGTAGCAACAATACAGTTGGCGATGGCAATAAGATATGCCCAAATATTCAAGCCACAGGATGATGGGTCGATTGCAAGTTTCTGGCATACCAAAGGAACGAAAATCATTATGCATGAAAACAATATGGCCTTGGCGATGATTACTAACCATAAAACAAAGTCAGGTATCTTAATTCTATTTCAATCTGATTTCATCCAATATGACGCTATCCAAATGCTAGCTGTGGAAATGCCCACTCTCCCGCCCTGCGTCGCGCCGGGGGATAGGCAAGTATCCCCCTCTCTCCGCTCCCTTCGGGCTGGGCTCCTCCTCTCCCATGGGAGAGGCAGTGGGCGTGATAGTTATGGAAGAATGAATGCTTCTCCCCCTCATTATTTCATTAAGTTCTTCTTGAAATTCGGGAATGGATGTAGTAATGACAAAGAAACAACGATCCAATGACCAGATATCTAAATCAGAACAGCCTCCGAATCTCAAATCAAAAAGAAACGGTCGAAAAAAGAAGGCAGAACCTTCATTTATGATCTCGCAAGCTTCGTTTCAGACCCTTTCTCCTGCAGAGAAAAACCAGGCAAAAGAACTGATCAAAAAAGGAGAATGGAATATTATAAGGAGTCTCGATGATGAAGCCCACGATTTTTTAATTTATATGTTGATGCAGGACTCACTCAAAGATGATCTGCTAAAAAGAAGGATAGAACGAATGGTAGCAGAATATCGAAAAGAAAGACCAGAAAACTACATGAAATTAATTCAGAATATTGGGAGGATATTAACAGAAACAAAGTTGCTCGGTGCTTCTCTTGATGCCTATTTGGCAAATTATTATGAGAGATTGAAAAATAGTTGACGAGCGAACACCAGGATATCAGAATTAAGATAACGTCTTAATACAGAGTTGTATATCGACCGGGTCCGGACCGGCCTTGAAATACTGTTAGCCATGGTGTTTGGGGCTGGAGATCTCCCGGTCACGTCTGATTTTCTTCAATAAATTGCCGTATATGGTCATCGGTGACCCGATATTCATTCCCTATCTTTACCGCCCGTAGTCGTTTTTGATTAATCATGGCCCGGACCGTTTTAACGTTCAGATGCAGGAGATCTGCAACTTCTTGGGTAGTGTAAAATTTAGGGGTGGTCATCAACCTTCCTCGATCAACTGACTTGCCATTTTCCGAAGCCGGATAGCCTCCTTGATCCGCTCCTCAAATTGTGGAGAGTTTCCGAAATCGCCATAGACCTTGATAGCTCCTCCCTTCCCCGGAGTGCCGATTTCTATACTGTCCTGAAAAGGGGAATTTTCAAGGATTTTCTTTACCACGATCTCTTCCATAGGTTAATCCTCCTCTGGCAACATGATGGTTATCACTGGTTCGCCCCCATCTCCCGGTCCGCAGATAGCCTTGAATGTCGCGAGGGTTCGGGAAGAACGAACACGGTTCTCATCGTCTAATATCACAAACTCAGTCTTGAAGAAGACGATTGAAGAGTTCCGACTCTGTCGAGCTGCACAAGAAAACATCCAAAGGAGATCCCATATTCGGCCGGGAACATCCTGGTCTGCGAGTTCAGAGAGGTACTCAGGGGCAAGGTATTCGTCCCAAATCGCCCGGGTCACGGCAACTGAAACGACGATGCCGGCATTCCTGCAGAGGTCTCCGGGGAGTTCAACAAGAACACCATCCTGGAGAGCATCGGCCCTTGTATAGGCAAATATGATATCATCGTTGGAGAAGGGGGAGGAGAGGGTCATAGTTACAGTTCCCCCTCGATTCCAATTCTAAAAGTCTGCTCCTCACTCATGTACATCTCGCGGGAGAGTTTCCAGATCTCGTTAATGATTGCACCCTCGAGGATCTGCTCGATCGTCAGGTCCTGATCAAACCGCCGATTGAATTCTTTTCGCATTGCCTCAAGCCATTCAAGGTTGTGAGAAGTGAATGAAACAACAATGGGCAGGCGTTCCTGACTCTGGATGAGGACCTGGGTGCTCATGCCGGCACCCCTGAGGTAGCACATCCCATGGTTGGCGATGCGGATTGTGCAGGTGAAAGATATTCAGTGATAATAGACAGGTGTGCGTATTTCCGCTCACCGGAAAGAATCCCCTTTATTTGGGAGAGGGGAGCGACATACGAAAGGCCATCGATGCGGAGCATCACAGCCTTGCCGGACCGGCTGATCCAAGCCTGACCGATTGGTTCCGGCTGTCCGCACGTGCTGATTACATTGGCGATGTCGTAGATGCTGACCGGCCACCGCTCCATTAAGCGGGGGACATCGGTGCGGGCAATCACGCACTGCCTGGTCTTGATGTCGATGCGGAGCACTCCGTCGGATTGCTTGATGCTCCCAATGTGTGCAAGGGTTGTTGTGTTGTTAGCCATGGTGTTTGTCACCATAATATCATCGACGGCAGATGGCATTAAAGGGCGCCGAGCGGTGTGAAAGTAATGCCAAGAGCATTCAAAATGGTGTTTAATATATAAACTTTGGCCCTTCGGGACTCGGCCACGGTTCGCTTCCGCTCACATCGAGACCTCGCCCTTCGGGGAAGTTGTTCAGGGCCTTCGATCGCTCCGCTCCGGCGACGCCCTCACTGCGTTCGGTGGCGGCCTCCGCTTCGCTGGCTCTTTTTTATCAGGGGAATATCATGTCTCTCCGCCTCGTTAGAGGCGGTAGGTGACCGAACGGTCGCCCTGGCGGAAGGCCTCTGGAGCCATTGGAGGAGCCGCGAGCGTAAGCGAGAGGCAAGCATATAAGAAATTTAATCTATTTGTTATGAAATACAGTACCTTATTGTGCATCAATCTCCACTTTTAGAGACAATTTTTGAGATAAAATGGGAAATTGAAAAGAGAGGGACAAGACCACCTTTCGATCCTAATTACAAGATATTTATTGGAAGAATTTTCGATCGAGTCATGGAGGAATATCCTCACCATATAGCTTTACCGAGCTCTACAATGCCAGATGAAATATCAGCGTATATTATTCAACACCAATTTAGAAAAGACAAAGATCAATGGCCATTAATTCAAGTCGGCCAGGGAATAATTACTTTAAATGATACAGGAGGGTATTCGTGGAAGGATTTCCGTGCAAGGGCAGAAAATCTGATTCGGATTTTATTTGATGCATACCCTAATTCATCAAAAATGAAAATTAGTAACCTTTTACTGCGTTATATTAATGGAAGATCTTTCAATTTTAAGACAAATGATCCTAGGGACTTTTTAGAGCGATTACATTGTAATGTAAATTTTAACGAAGAATTTTTCGAGATAACTGGCGCTAAAGATAATATTACATCTTTTGACATTGGTCTTGTGTTCCCAGTAATGAAACCCAAAGGTGTTATCCAGAATCGTTTTACAAGAGGCATGGTAAGAGGTCAGGAAGCGATAATTTGGGAATGTGGCGTTCATTCTATGGGAGTAGATGTCCCAAAACAGAGTAATGAAATCTTAAAATGGCTCGATATAGCTCACGAAATCCCACATAAATGGTTTGACCATATTAAAGATAAAATCGGAGATTAAAATGGAATTATCAACAGTATCCTCTGCTATAACAATATCGGTTCCTAATTATTCCAGGTTTTGGAAAAAAGACAACGATTTTCTCTACTACTATCAAGGTCCACCGGTAGTAATTACTTCAGTGTTAGACGCTTTTCGTGCTGCAGTTCTAAAGATAGAGATGGATAATACTACAATTTTCTTCCCAAAACTATCATCACACGAAGAAACCTATCAAAATATTCCTGAGTATTTCGATAGAATTACTTCCCCAAATCCACAAGATCTATACAAATTCCTCGTTGAACATCATGATTTAATAGACATCATTGCTTTTTCGTGTGGGCAAGTCTGCAAGCGATTTGATGAAACTACATCTCTCTCATTAGAAATTTGTGATGACGACGGTGAACAATATCTGGCGCTGTATGTTAGACAAGATGAGTATCAGGAAGGTTTGTTAGAAATAATTGATGAAATCTCAATTAAATATGAGGACTTGTTATCTTCTCGATCAGGTTGGTTTATGGTCACAACCGATTTCAATCCCCCAAGGTAGGATCAAGAAATGAGTTTTAGCTGGCCCGATTTCCTCCATATCTCTAATATATTATATGGTTACGCAAATAAAAGGAATATATCGCCAGAAAAGAAAGAAGCAGCATTCAGATGTGTTGTTAGTAGATCTTATTATTCAGCATTTGGGCATTCATTTGAATATGCAGAAAATCATCTAAACTTTCCCAGAACAAATACCGGTGAAGATCATAAAAAATTAAGAGATTGGTATAAATCTCACGGTTATCCTCAAATTAAAAGGCATCTCCTTGAATTATGGAAAATTCGACGTGAATCAGATTATGACTCTTTCATTAATAATGTAGATACAAAAGCAAAGGAATCAATCAGTAGGGCAACACAAGTAATTGCGGAAATTGACGGTCTACAACCCGGAAATCCTTAATACCCCTTATTAGGATTATTAATAACAATATGCTCCGAGTTTCAAAGTTGTTATTTTTTATAATTATTTGTTTATTGTGCATTTTTTACATCTCTCCTGTAATCGGTATTGAGGAAGACATATCTCAAAAAAAATTGCCACATATTGTTCCAATCAAGACGGAAAATAGCAAAATAACTAACAATTACTCTTTTATCTTAATTTCACCCGGGATTTTAAGCCACCAAAAATCTTATCAATATTACAATGATTCGATAATTTTAGGAACATTACAAAAAAAGTACGTCTCAAATTTCTCGCTAAACGCTTCTATAGCGGATTCAACTTATTATGGAGCAAAGAAATCGGCGAGAAACACCATGGTATCGCCTAAGCTAACTAAAGAAGAAAACTATCGGAAAACATTACCGGAAATCATCAACGATCCTTATCAGAATGAATTTTATGAGCAATTATTGGAACAATTTCGAATAATCAAGGAACAAAAAAATTTGGATGATGATGAATATCTTGAAATAATATCAATCTTTGTTCAATCAATTCCATATAAAACAGACATTGTCCCTCCGAAATACCCGATAGAGACGTTTTTTGATGGTCGTGGGGATTGTGATGACAAAAGTCTTTTATTGGCCGGTCTTTTAGAGAGAGAAGGATATGACATTTGTTTATTCGTTTTCGATTCAGGACCTGTATATAGTAAATATCCTCATATGCTACTAGGTATTCGAAGTAATAGATTAACCTATAATAATTCTGGATATTCCCTAATTGAAACGACCCAGAGGAAATATATCGGTCAAACAGTCAATGATTATAAAAATGCGAATTCTTTGGTGATTAAAATCGGAAACGGAAGTAAAATATATTCAAGCGCAAATCAAGTGAAATACATTGATGATTTTGAACGAATTATGTCGAGAAAAGTCAATTTTTACTTGAATATTAAAGAAAAAAATGCCTATGAAGTTGAAGAATTTCAAATATTGAATACTAAATTTTCGTTTCTAGGTTCTGGAATAATGCCTCGCGAATCTGCATATTATTGGAGTATCCAAGAAATGGCCCCATATCTTTTTACATATACGAACACACCAAATAATCTAGGGTCTGCGCGCGGGTAGATATTTCATAATAATTTGCAAGTGATTTGAACTCTATTTCCTGCTTCACGGCTGGGGCTTTAAACATAATTTGGATAGACGATAAATTACCTCTTATTTCGAAAAGGAAGTCTAAATTAAGAGATTATTTTACCTTAAATCCCTGATGGGGATTTGAACATACCTACAAATCCTCCAAAATTATGAGGAGCTGTCCCCCCATGTCGAGAAGTGGTGAGGAGCAGCTGCCGGTGAGGAGTGAAACGATGAAACCGGGAGCGTCATCATCAACCGTCGCTGTGAAAGAACAGGACCGGTATGTGGGGGGAGCGAACTGGAGGAGCATCTGACGAGAGGAGGAGCGGCTGGAATGTAGCGGAGACAAACATTCAGGGCCGTCTTCCTCTCAATAAAGAGTTAGGTCATATCATGAAGTGGATATCGCTGGACCTCCACGTGAAATGAAAGGATTTTATTTCAGCTCAATATCAATCGCCATCTCTTCCAACATCTCTTCAGGGGTCCTTACGCACTCCTTCATCGATTTCCTGAAATTATACATCATCATAAGGAAGATCCCGATGCTGATGATAAGAATGGCCCAGAGGAACCAGTCCTGATGCTCCTTAAAGATCGGGAGCGATGCAACAATGTACCCGAAAATGACAAAACCGGTGACCCAGAGCACCCCCCCAACGACATTATAAACGAGAAACACCGGGTATTTCATCTTCACAATTCCGGCCACAAAGGGTGCAAATGACCGGATCCCTGGGACAAACCGGGCGAGGATAATCGTCTTCTTGCCGTACCGGTGGTAATATTGCCGGGTCATATCAATATGCTTCAGGTCCACCAGGCACTTCTCCCGATTAACCAGCCAGTTTCCAAAGGAGGTCCCAATCCGGTAATTGACCGAGTCCCCGAGAATAGCAGCGATGGAAAGAATCACAATGATTACCCAGACACTCAGACCCTCTCCAGCGGCGAGAAAACCAAGGAGGAAGAGCAGGGAGTCTCCCGGGAGAAACGGGGCGAACACCAGCCCGGTCTCGCAGAAGATAATCGCGAAAAGGATAGCGTAAATCCAGATCCCGTAGACTTCCATCAGCTGCGGAATCTGCTCCTGGATATTCAGGATGATGTCGGACAGTGACAGGAGGTCCGGCAGAACCATGTCAAATATTGGGCAGTGCGTGATAAATAGGCTGGTATAATGGTAGTTCGAAAGCCCGGGGGAAGGTCTGCTTTTAAAACAATAAAAAAGGACGGGGGACCGGTCGCCACTTCAGGCAGATTACGAACCCTGTCTTCCTGGAATCCGCAGAAATGTAGTACTCCAACTGATGAATGGCCAGAGGAGGAGGACCGGGGCGGTACACAGGATGATGAACCCCCACTGGGCTGCCGTAAGCGGTACCGTCGCAAAGAGAGCACCACCGTACTGAACGATCAGGACCTGGATCACCACGATCCCGGCCATGATCCCAAAGAATGCGGGATTTCCCTTGAAGAATGGCGGCATGATGCCATTGATTCCGCGGCAATTGATCCCATTCCAGACCTGTGCCACGACAAAGGCTGCGAAGAAGGCCGTTGCCTGCTGTTCGGGGGTCTCCATTAACGGGAGGCCGAACATCACGGCCACCATCCCGACCAGGACATAGACCGCTGCGGTGATGAGGATCGCCCTGAGCATGTACGGAGTAATCACGGGGGCGTCCCGCGGGATGGGTTTCCGGTGCATCAGGGCTGGATGCGGGGCCTCTGAACAGAGGGCTAGGGCTGCGAGCGAATCCATGACAATGTTGATCCAGAGCAGCTGGATGATGGTGAACGGTGGAGGGTATCCGAGCACTGGGGCAAGGAACGAGAGCATCGCCGCCGAGATGTTGATGGTCAGCTGGAAGATCAGAAACCGCTGGATGTTCTCGTAGAGCGCCCTTCCCCACCACACAGCGTTCTTGATGGTCGGGAAGGAATCATCGAGCAGGATGATATCGCTTGCCTCCCGTGCAACTTCGGTCCCGGCGATCCCCATGGCGAGCCCGACATCGGCATTGCGGAGTGCAGGGGCATCGTTCGTCCCGTCCCCGGTGACTGCGACCACTTCGCCGTTCCCCTGCAGAGCCTGGACCAGGAGAAGCTTATCGGAAGGCTCCGACCGTGCCATGACCTCCAGGCGCCGGGCGGCTTCGGGTCGTGCTCCATCGGGCAGCGACCGGAACTTGCTCCCGAGCATGACCGCACCGCTGGTAAGGATTCCCGTCTCCCGTGCGATTGCCGCGGCGGTCTCAGGGCTATCCCCCGTCACCATCTTCACGGTAATGCCGGCCTCGTTGCAGGTCCGGACCGCATCAGGGACATCCGGCCGCACTTCGTCGCGGATACCCACATACCCGTCCCAGGTCAAGTGAGGAGGATCGGATCCCTCGGCGGGCAGATCGGCATGGGCAAATGCCAGCGTGCGCATCGCCCGGCCAGCGAGCGTCTGGATATGAGAGAGATCTGGCGGGGGATTACACTGCCTGGCAACAATCTCAGGGGCACCTTTGACCAGGAGGAACGATGTATTCTGGAGGGAGACTATCGTCGCCATCTGCTTCTTGTTTGAATCAAAAAGCTCCTGGGTGACGGGCGGGTGAAGGGCCCTGATCTCCTGGTAGGAGAGCCCGGCCCGGTGGAGCCAGCGGAGCAGGGCTGCCTCGGTTGAATTGCCCACCGTCACGAGCCTTCCTTCCCGGGACTCGAGATCGGCAGTGCTGTTCACCGCTGCGTTCAGGGTGACCCAGCCATTCGGTGTGGTGGGGATTCCGGTCTGGAGATCCGGAAATTCAACCGATGACGCCACAACATCCATCTGGTTCATGGTCAGGGTGCCGGTCTTGTCCGTGCAAATGACCGTGACCGAGCCGACAGTTTCACACGCGATCAAACGACGCACGAGACTGAACGCCCTGGTCATCTTCCGCATCGTGAGCGCCAGTGAGATCGTGACACTGACCGGGAGGCCCTCGGGGACCGAGACGACGATAATAATCACCGCGAACATGAAGCTGCCTAGGACGTAGTGAGCGATTTCTCCCGGACTTCCTGTGAAGACACCGGTGAATATCCCCTCGATCATCAGGGTTGCGATAATCAGCCCCGCCATCAGGTACCCGAACTTGCTGACCAGTCCCGCGAGACGGCGGAGTTTCAGCTGCAGCGGGGTCTCGGGGCGGTAGCCCTCGGCGAGATCCGCGGCGATCCGGCCCATTCGGGTGGCATCCCCCACTGCGCCAATGATCATTCTCCCCCGGCCGGCGGTGACCAGGGTCCCTTTCAGGACCATCTCCTCGACTGCTTTTCCGAGTGGCTCGCTCTCTCCAGTGAATGCGGATTCGTCCACCTCGAGATTCGATGCCTGGAGGAGATACCCGTCGGCCGGGACCACATCGCCTGCTTCAAGGAGGATTAGGTCGCCCACTACCAGGTCCCGCATGGGAACCGTGGCAGCATGGTCATCCCGGATCACTTTGATCCCGGTATCTTCCCGCATCGCGTTCAGGGCTTCGAACTCCCGGTTGCTCCGGTATTCAGTGAAAAACGAGATGCCGGTCGCGAGCAGGACGGCCATCACGATCCCGATGGTATTGATGAGGCTTCCCCCTTCAATGACTGCAACGATCGCCGAGATGAAGACCGCGACAAGTAAAATACGGATGATTGGGTCGTTGAACTTTGAAAGGTATTGTATCCACAGGGGTATCCGTCTCGGGGGAGTCAGCTCGTTCCTGCCGTGCTGTTCCCTCATGATGAGAACAGATTCAGAAGAGAGCCCATGGGTACGGGCAGATTCTGGGAGGTCCCGGAAGGGGATCATTTCAGCAGCTATTATCCCTGAATGTTTTTCATCCTTTGGGCAGAACACCAGCGGAGAGAACTGTGGAGGAAATAGCTATAATGTATCATCTGGCATAGTATTCTCGAAATGTCCTACCTGTTCGAGATTGCGATCATCCTCATCCTCATCGTTCTCAACGGTATTTTTGCACAGACCTTGATTCGATTGTTGGTATGGTTTCCGTCAAAAACGTCCTTTCCAGGATGGCGGAAAAGGGCTCGCCTGATATCCAGGGAGCAGTAACAAAGCCATTCTTTATGCCTGAAACCATCTCAGTCCTGAAGCTCCTCGAATCCTTCAAGGAGACTGGGATTCACAGTGCTCTGGTTACGGACAAATACGGCAGTATACAGGGGCTTGTCAACCTGCATGATATTCTCGAGGCTATCGTGGGGGATGTCAGGACTGCTGGTGAACCCGTGGAGATGCCGATCGTGGTCAGGGAGGAGGGATCATGGCTGATCGATGGGAGCATCCCTGTGGAAGACATCAAGGAGATATTAACGGTCGAGGCATTTCAGGGGGAAGAAGAGAGGCAGCACCATACGATTGCTTGATTGATAATGTACATCCTGAACCGGATCCCCAGGACCGGCGATCATGTCGACCTCGAAGGGAAGCGCTATAAAGTGGTTGATATGGATGGGAACCGGGTAGACAAGGTGATGGTCATGCGTATGCCTACTGAACCCTTAAAATGACCATTATTAAAAGATCCGATGCATGCCGCGGGTCAATTTACTATAAAAACCACCTTACACATTTTCAACGGCATTTCTGCGCGAGCACAAAAATAACGGATTTACGGGCTCCGCTGAGAACCCGGCTGGGGCTTTTCCGGCTTTGAATCTTGGACCGTGAACTATCCACGGGCTATCGCGTAATTTCAATCCCCACCTCATTCCTACGCATAAATCCCGGAGTATAGGGCGCATTATAGCGCATTAAAAACGGTGTTCCCATGATAGTAATTTTTGCCTCTTCGAGTTTTTTAAGGAGCCGCTGACGAACCCGGGAGACGTCACTCGCCAAGGCCTTTCCGCTGAACCGGATGACCGCCAGTTCCCTTGGGGGTATTTCCTGGATGCGAATCCGGGTATCAACTGGTTCGGGCACTTCCTTCATCCTGTAAGCCGCCGGCAGCACAAATGACATCGCGTTCGTCTCTGAAATCACAGGAGTTGTCATGGCAATCTTCTCGGGAGTTATGACCGGGGAGGTCATGGGCACTTTCGTTCCGGAACGGTTATTCCCCGTGATATACCGAAAGAGTATCCAGAAGTTTTCATTTTCATTCGGGCCAGTAACTGTGGCAAGGATTATGGAAGGATACCTCCGGAACTCCACCTCTCCTGCACCCCCACTTTCTTCATACCGGATTGTCTCGGTCATGATTCCTCCATCACAGGAGTAATTATCTTAGATTATATAATTTCGCACAAGGCAATCTCCTGTAATTAGGCCGGAGAGAATTAATGTGGCACGAGGGCACATGCCCCAATGGAGATCAGATATCGTTCGGCCTTTTGGATCAGCTGGTTCCGTTTCTCTTCCGGCGTGCGGACGATATAGCTGATAAAGGGCGCCATACGTGGATTCTTCTGAAACAGGTCCTAGTGGACATAGAGGAAGCGCCAGTAGAGTGCATCCCAGAGTTCACCCCAGGGACCTTTCTGATAATCACTCATTTTCAGAATATACCTGGATCCTGAAATGTAAGGTTTGGAACTCATCATACCCCCATCTGCAAACTGGCTCATGCCGTAGACATTGGGCACCATCACCCAGTCGTAGGCATCGATAAAGAGCTCAAAGAACCAGTCATAGACCCGGCCAGGATGGAATCCGGCAAGGAGCATGATATTTCCAAGCACCATGAGCCGCTCGATGTGGTGGCAGTAGGCGGTAGCGAGGACACGCCTGATTGTGGTATCGACGGGTTCGATCCCCGTTGAAGCATCCCAGAAGCAGTGAGGTACCGGATGGGTCTGCTTCAGAATATTGGAAGCCTGCTCCTTTTTTCCCGCCAAGAGATACACCGCCCTGATAAATTCCCTCCAGCCAATAATCTGGCGGATGAATCCTTCGAGGGATTCGATGGGGACCTCGTGATCCTTTGCATACGCAAGCGTGGCAGCGACCACATTTTCAGGGGTGAGAAGCCCGATATTCAGCAGCGGACTGAGTACAGAGTGAAAAAGGACTGGTTCATTCCGGTGGATCGCATCTTCACATCGTCCGAAGAAGGCCAGCCGGTTCACGAGGAAATCCTCAAACAAGCGGTTCGCATCCCCGAAGGTCACCGGCCAGAAAAAAGGGATCACGTTGCCATAGGCATCCGGGAAATGATCTTTCACATAGCTGGTGGCTTCGTGTACATACTCGTTCTCAGCAGGATGCCAGACAGGAGGTATGGGGAGATCCTTTGGCAGAGGGCTGCGGTTAAGGGTATCAAACGTCCAGCGCTTTCCAACCGGATTCCCTGCATCGAACAGGCCTTTTCAATCTCTTCAATCAGGCCGGTTTCCAGCGCAGAGGTGGATTTCTGAAATGCCTTTCCGGGCCAGGTGGACGATAAGGTCCGTACTGGTATCAAAATCTGCTGCTTCGATATAAACGACCCCGAATCCTCCTGCAGCGAGATAGTCGCGGTATCTCCTCATTGAGGCACGGTGTAAGACGATCTTCTGGGCATGAAACTGGAATCGCTTGAAAAACCACGGATCTTCAGCAAGGACCACCGGACGGTCCACAGCCAAAGCAGGGCTTTCCACTAAAAGCTGGTGCGGATAGACAACCGTTGCTTCATGGCCTGCCGTGAAATCCGCTCTTTTTTTTCGTTGAGAGGCTCTCATTTTTTACCGGGATTCTCCCTCTTTTTTTGGGCATTTGATGGTTTCAGGTACTTCCAGACATCCCGCCCCCGCTCGATCATGTCGGCAGGCAGGTCTGCAAGCTCAAATGGATACGGCGCAAAGAACGTCTGATCCATCAGGCTGGATTCGTTGAACCGTATCACCCACGAGCGGAGGAGGTCCCGGGGTTCAGCGAGAGTGGCATTGCCGTTCTTGTATCGATCTATCAACCTGAGGCAATACGCTTTCTCCTCGCTGGTGACGCGGTTGCTGAAATGTCCGAGAACATGCTGGAGGACATTGATATTGTTGGTATAGCGGGGAACATTTTTGAGCGTAAAACAGAGCAGCTCATGATACTGAACAAACAGGTCTTCTGGCTCTTTTTTTGACCGCATCGCGACAAGCTGTCCCATTTTGTGCAGATTCTGCTGATGGCATGCCATAAGGATAAGCTTATTGGCTGCGTGAAACCGTGCAAGGGTTTCCCGATCCATGGTCTGCTCCACCTCACGGAATGCTGCATGCGTGAAGATGCCCGTAAGAAAATGGTCACGGATCCGTGCATTAATCAGGCGAAGTTCATCTTCGACGGGCAGGTAAGAGAACCGCTTCAGTACTTCCCGTCCAAAAAAGCCTGCAGTCCTCTCAATCGCCATTGACTTTTCCGCCGAGGGATAAACTTTCACATTGCTGATCCCTGACGTGGGTGAGCCGCCTTTCAGAATGAAACCATCGATGGGAGGGAGGTTATCGAGGAATTGTCTGGCGAAACTGGTCATATCACTGGTCACATCACGACCGGTCGCAGGCTGGATAAGGTGGTCAACTTCCTCTCTCCTGACAATCCTGACCGTTGCCCGCGGTATCCCAAGGCCAATCTCAACCTCGGGACATACAGGAATGAAGTCAGCATGGGGTTTCAGGCGGTCCACTACCGGAGAAGGTATTTTTGAACCATCATACCGGCACGGATCGAACTCGATGCACCTGCTGACAACAAGACGGGGTCGTGTAAATTTTCTTGCCATACTATCCCTCACTTTTTCTTTACAATGACAAACAGGAAGCCTTTGGTTCCCGATCACCATTATCAACAACCCAGGACATAATCAATGCGAGGAATCGGGATATGACGACACCGGTAAAAATTCCCAGGATGGCAAAGGCAGAGTATGACTCCCTGATCAAACGGCAGCATGTATCTCGGATTGCATTTGCTGCGGCAGAGCATCCCTACATTGCTCCGTTCATGTACGTTTTTGATGGAAGATACCTCTATTTCCTTTCCACAAAATATGGCCGTAAGATCGAATATTTCAAAATAAATCCGAAAGTATCTGTCGAGATCGAGGAATATGCACCCGACCTGTCTGTATTCACGTTCGTGAGTCTTCAGGGCACCCTGGAAGAGGTTCAGGAATCCGCAAAGAAGAAGGAAGTGCGTAGCCTCTTTGTCGATATGATCAGGAAGAAAGGGCTCTCACCGCTGGTGTTGAGTGCACTGGGACATTCACCAGGCGAACCAGTAGAAAAACTGGCCCAGGAAGAACGATCGATGGTGTGGAAACTCGTGGGAGTAAAGGATATTGTTGCCCTGAAAAACAGTTGAATACGAGAGGATCCACATCTTAAAATTCAATGGTGGGCCCTTTCTTTTTTCGTGAAAAAAATTGGATGTTCATTCGGTTGGCACAAAGGCGCTCTTGCCTATCTTTGCATAAACCCCGCAGACAGGGCAGACATAGCTATCAGGTAAATCCTCAAAAGCTGTTCCCGGTTTAATCCCGTTCTTGGGTTCTCCCCGCTCGGGATCATACATGTACCCACATGCGATGCAGCGATACCGTCCCGTTGGGGCTTCCATCGCAGTGAATGCAGTCTTCCCTATCTTTGCCTTTCCGCATACAGGACAGGTGTAGTCTTTTGGGAGATCTTCAAAAGCAGTTCCTGGGGGTATACCATTCTTTGGTTCTCCCCTCGCCGGATCATAGATATAACCGCAGGCTTCACATCTGTAAGGCCTCATCTTTTTCATAGCTATTCCCCAGATTTCACGTTGCTCCAGGCAACACAAGGGTAAAGATCCGGTGAGGTGATAAAGACACCCTTCACGGAACCTCCCACTATAACTATCCTTCGATAATTACATTTGTTCGATTAAACACCAAACATTCAAGATAGGTAATGGAATGAGTGGAAAAGATCTTGTCCTCTCTTCATTGGGGTGTCTTAACTTGCCTACCTCATTCAGAAACAGGAATCAGCCTGCCATCCAGCTGGCCATCGAGATTGAGCACGACAAGCGTGAAAGAGCAGGATCTATCCCCAGATGGGATCATCCCCAAACCGCTCCATCCAGAAATCAGCGGGGCTCTGCTCAAGGTCTCGCGAGAGATCCTCGATCCGGAACGAGAAAACATGGTTCATACAATAATCGACCAGAAGATCATATGCCTTCTTTATCCGAATCGTCATATCGTGCGATACTGCCGGATCGAGATTTGAGATATCAGGATGCCATTTCTTGATCTGTTCATGGTAATTCTGCTTGATCTCATACAGTGAGGCATGCTCCTGGATTCCCAGCACCTCTGCTGCTTGCCTGAGAACCGCAGGAGTGACATCGGCCATGTACTCTTTGTTCCTCTCTTACCGCGATAATGGTTCGTGGTACAACCGATCCCTTTTTCCGGGTGCTAGTCAGATCTTAAAAAAAGATGGTCCCCGATCAAAAACCACTTATTTATCTCAACAATGCAGCAACCAGCTGGCCGAAACCTCCCAGGGTGCTGGCAGCGATTGCGCAATCCCTCTCACTCCCGATCTTCGGCTTAGGGAGAACGACAGGTACCCAGGGTGATGACTACCTCACGCTAGCCCGGGACAGGCTCTCCATGTTTCTTGGAGGAGCACCTCCCGAACACCTTGTGTTCACCCATAATGCAACGGATTCCCTGAATATCCTCATCTCTGGGTTTCTTGCGGGAAAAAAGGAGGAATGCCATGTCCTTACCACGGCACTGGACCACAACTCGGTGCTCCGTCCTCTGCACGAGTATGAGCAACAATGCCGCATACAGTTGGACATCATTCCCTTTAAAGACTGTTCAGTCAGTCCCGACGCCGTTCAAGCTTCCCTCAAGCCCGATACCTGCCTCGTGGTCATGACTCATGGCAGCAACGTCCTCGGATCGGTGCAGGATATCAGGGCAATCGGGGAAATCCTGCATGACCATGGCATCTACTTTATCGTGGACGGTGCCCAGACTGCCGGCCATATTCCTGTCGATCTCAAGGACCTTCCGGTCGATGCCTTCGTCATCACCGGCCACAAGGGTCTCCTTGGCGTCCCTGGGACAGGGGGATTTTTCCTGCGGGACCCGGAAACCATTGCACCGATCCGGTTTGGCGGGACCGGGACGGACTCGTTCTCGCTCCTCCATCCCCGCGGGATGCCGGAACGGTTCGAGATCGGGACCCACAACTACCCTGGCCTGGCAGCGCTTGCAGCGGGAGTGGAGTTCCTCAACGAGACGGGACTGGCAACCATCATGGAAAAGGCGGAAAAACAAACATTGTTTCTCATCAGGGAGCTGAAGAAGGAGGAGAACATCATGATCTACGATGAACACCCGGACCTGCCCATCATCGCGTTCAATATCGAAGGAGTCCAGAACGATGACGTGGGATTCGTGCTGGCCCGGGGATTCAACATCATCGCCCGGACCGGACTTCACTGCGCCCCGCTTCTGCATAAGGCTATTGATGGAGGTGAGGGGTGTGTCCGGATCAGCCCCTCCTGGTTCACGACCGATGAAGAGTGTCGGCTTGCAGCGGATGCTATACGGGAGATAGCCAGGAATGCGGATTCTACGGTCGGTCAGGCATAAGGTCTGTGCTGATGGATCCTTTATGAAGGAGTTTCTCCTCGACTCCCCGGTATCAGCAGAATTTTTTCGCTATCTTGGCACCTTCGGGCATGTCGAATCACTCCACCGTGTGGGTGAAGGATTCTACAAGTTCGAGAAGCCTGACTGGTTCTCCATCAAGGGGTTTGCCGGGGATACCACAGTAGAGGTCAGGTTTAAGAAGGAGGTGATGGACTTGACCGTGGACTTTGTCTATTCCCTCTTCTCTTCATTCCGCGAGGGGAATGTTGATCTCTCCAGCCTGAAGCAGAGAGAGCAGGCCATCGGAGAACGGGTCCGGAAGCGCCTCTACGGGACATGAGAGGGATTCCATGTCGCAGGACGTGTTTGAAGAGTATGCTGAAGACTATGACCGGTGGTTCGATGAGCACCGGAATGAGTATCTCCAGGAACTCTCGCGTATCCGGGAGGTGCTCCTTGCACCGGACTCCCGCTCCATTGAAGTAGGGGTCGGCTCCGGCCGGTTTGCCGCCCCCCTGGGAATTAGACTGGGGATCGAACCCTCTCGTGCCCTCGGCCGGATGGCACGTCAGAGAGGGATCGAGGTCATCCGGGGCAGGGTCGAGGCACTCCCACTCATGGATGGCTCATGTTCTTCGGTACTACTAGTGACTGTTATCTGTTTCCTTGAGGATCCGATTCCTGCATTCAGGGAACTCCACCGCATTCTTGTGCCAGGGGGCCCTCTCACCCTCGCATTCATCGAACGCATGGGACCTATCCATCAGAGATACCTTCAGGAAGGTGGAAAAGGGCGGTTTCTCTCCCTAGCGAATTTTTATTTGCAGGAAGAGGTCTGTGCACTCCTTGAGGAGACCGGGTTTATTGTGACGAAGGGAGATGCAAGGGCTGGTTTCTGTGTGATCATGGCACAGCGGGATTATTGAGATTCTTCGTGCTTCAGTGGTGGCCTTTTTAAAAACCAGCATTGGGAGTCTGGCCTGCTGCTGGTGCAGCTTTTTCACGGGCCCGCTGTTCCATGATCGGTTTCAACAGGGCCCCAAGGACCAGGGCGGTGGCCACTGAGGTCACGATAAGTGCCGCAAGGTAGGGCGAAGGATTGCTCACTACTACCACAAGAAGGATTGCCGTCAGGGGAGCACCGAGAGCGAACGCGATGGTTGCAGCCTCAATACAGAGGACAAAGATACCGACCGGGATTCCAGGGAAGGCGAGGGAGAGCGCAAGGCCGATCAAGGTGGAGGCAAAGAGGATGGGGAAGACAGGACCGCCAAGGAAACCGCCCTTGAAGGAGAGGGAGAAGAGCACCAGCTTGAGGATCGCAAGCATGAGGAGCATCCCAATCCCGAATGCCGCAGGGTTCTGAACGATGGCATGGATCTGGGCTTCACCTGAAAATAACAGCTCCGGGAGGAAGTAACAGACGACCGCAATCACGATCCCTGCAGCGACAGTCCGGAGCACAATTCTTTTCCCGAACCTCTTCTCCATGAGTTCCCCGGCTCCTTTCAGACAGAGTCCGGTAAAGATCGCAAGAAAGGACCCGATTATGCCGAGGACTATGGCAGAAACCACCATCATGGCAGAAAGGTTCTCGAGAGGGGGGAAGGGAAGCAGGGCTGCAAAGGAGGTAAATCCAAGGGAGAGGTAGAAAAAATATCCCACGAGCCCTGCCACAAGGTTCCAGATGAGGAATTTGAACACATTCTTCTCCCCCATCTGGAACTCTGTCGCAAGGACACCGGTAAAGGCCGGACTCCCGATGATGCCGTTGAATGCCGAGGCAAGGGCTGCCATATCAAATCCCAGGGGGGCATCATGGGAATCGCGAACGATCTTCGCTTTTGTCCGGATCCATATCGCAATTTGTGAGACCATTGTGGCGATGGTGCCCTCTGGTCCGATGCTTGCTCCAGAGAGAAGAGAACAGATTGACGAGAGGAAGGCACCTGGAAAGGTCCGGTAGTCGCTCCCGGCCTGCCCTTTCCTCATGGATTCCATGACACTTCCGTGAATTACGTTTGGGGCATGGAGATACTTCTGGCAGAGCCCAACGAGGAACGAAAAGATCAGCACCCCCGCTGGTATCGTCCACCTGTTGGACAGGACAAAGTCATTTTCCAGCCAGATCAGCTTGTCCAGGTATCCATACAGGGTCATGAAAAATGCGGTAAAAGCGATGGCAATCAGAGCGATGGCAAGAATAGCAATGAGGAAGCCCGGCTTCCACAATCGCTGGTAGTCTTCTTTTCCTGATTCTGCCAGCGGGGGGATAATAGGGGGTTCTTCATGCACAGGCATACGAGATATGTATCTTCTCATCCTTTCCCTGAGATATAAGCATCGATCTTCAGTGTCTTGGATTTGGAGGGCAGATCCCCTCCGAACGATGGGAAAGAAAACCGGAATAATCTGAAATACCAAATTTTAATTATCGTGCCTCTCGTAACGATTGTAACCTCTTTTCAAAAAAACGCTTCA
>Ga0116158_10001799_pt1 | contig 19181 bp, 11 predicted proteins | sample AD_UKC052_MetaG_FD_89883 | JGI IMG/M metagenome (GOLD analysis project Ga0116158, IMG submission 89883) | Active sludge microbial communities of municipal wastewater-treating anaerobic digesters from USA - AD_UKC052_MetaG | ecosystem: Engineered > Bioreactor > Anaerobic > Digestate | place: USA... | reverse complement strand
CTGCAAATACTGATTAATAATGGCGCCGATGCAAAAAAAGACGCATACGCCGCCGAGGCTGTAAACGCAAAATCAGCAAGCGTTATCCCCGTATTATTTGCTGCCGGGGTTGATTTTACCAAACAGGATGCACAAGGCAATACCTTTTTACATACCGCAGCAACCAATAACGATTTAAATACACTTTCAGAATTGATTAAGGCAGGCGTGCCACTTGATGCCCAAAACAACAAGGGGAACACAGCCCTGCATGTGGCAGCCGACCTCAAAGATCGTGTTCCCATTATCCTGGCACTGGCCAAAGCAGGCTGTAACCTGAATATTAAAAATGTAAAAGGCAATACGGCCAAAGATGTTGCTCCTAATTTCTCGGCAAACAAAAAGGCCTTGAAGGATTTGAATGCGGATTAATAAATCGTTTTTGAGCCACACTGTTTCCTTGCTGTTTATTCCCTGTTTTAAAAATAATTATATGATTATAACAAAATATCGTTTGGTTGGGGTATGTATACTGTGCCTGTTTTTGATGCCGGCTTTTGCACAGGTTAATTATAAAATAACCATTATGGCCGACCCATTGGTAAAAATGGTAAATGGCAACAACGTACAGGGCGAAAGTGCCGTACGCATTAAAATTTATGGCGATAACGAACAAACCCTGCTTGGCGGCAAATTATGTGTTGGCGACCTTACCACCATCATCATCAGGGACAAGCCTGATATTGGGGGCGTAATTGGTTTAGACATTGAACTTACCGGGAGGAACTGGACCAACCCGGTTAAAATCAATAACATCAATGTAAAAAAAGAAACTGCTGATGGTGATGAAATCAAGAAATTCAGTTTTACCTGCGGCTGCACGCTTACACCCGGCAACAGCCTCGTAAAGATTGATGAGGCCGGCGCGCTTGATTTTGTAGAAGCCGAAATTGCTGCCCCGGAGTTTAAACTTGCCGGCGATTTCAGCAAGGATGATATTACCTTTAATGCTGCCGATAAAGTAAAAGGGGAGGTAAGCAAAACAAGGGCGCCAAAGTCGGAACAGGTATTGGGTGCACCTATGCCAGTGCCATCGCCACCCAACCAAATATGCACCGAAGAAAAAGTGCAGGCATCCTCTTCGTTCGACATTAATTTTATACAAAACCCCAACGAGTCGAATATTTTTCCCGGAGCCATGCTCTACTCCGAAGACATCGCCGACGGCAGCTATTCAAGCTATGCATCGGGAAGCGATTTAAACCCCATTAACCTTACCACTACCATTGCCATTGTTGGCGGCAACCCAACCATTACTGTAGTGGACCCCGACCTTGGCACCATCAATACTGCCATCAATGACCTCCTGATCAATCAGTCGAAAGGGGAAATGGAGGTTCAGGCAAGTTTTGAGGTTTCGGAAATTAACAGCATGGAGGAACTAACCCTGAAATTAGGCGCACATTTTAACTCGGCCACTTTTGATGCCAACCTGAGCGCCGACCTTGCCAAATCGAACCATAAAAGCATTAAGATGGTAAAATTTGTGCAGAAATATTATACGGTTACCATGGTGCAGCCACGAAAAGGAACGGATCTTTTTAAAAACAAACAGAAAGCCCAGGAAGCCTTTGAAAGCGGCAAAACACCCTTGTATGTTAACTCCATAACCTACGGCCGGGTGTGTTACTTTTTTATGCAAACCGATAAAAGTATTTCGGATATTAAAGCGCATGTTGACGGCGAATACAAAGGCTCCTTTAATGCAGGAGGAAGCCTTGATGTAACCAAAAAGGATGAGCTGTTTACCTCTAATTATTCCGCTACCATTATTGGTGGCAACGGGGCAAATGGTATGAGGGCAGTTGATGGTTATGAAGGCTTTATGGAAATGCTGAGAGATGGCGGCACCCTGGATAAATCGGCACTCGCCCTGCCCATATCCTACAGTTGCAAATTTTTGGCCGACAACAAGCAGGCCTTTGTAAACCTGTACTCAAGTTATACCAAACGCACCTGCAAACCGGTTAAATCCGATATTGTAAAAGCCGTTTTAAAAATAGTGAAAATGACTTCGCTTGAGCAGGGAGAAAGTACAGCAAGCTGGGGCTACCTGGTAGAAGCAAGAACGGCCAATAACCCGAATATTTTTGCAGAGCCCTTCCTCATCAGCTTTCAGCGGGGCTATTTTGACAACGACCGGACAAACTATGTGAACCTGAAAAAAGGCGATATTCATGAAATGGACCTGACTTCAAAAACTTTTGAATTCAATATCAACGATCTCAGGTCGGGGAAACAAGTTCTATGGATCAGCGCACGCGTGGTGGAAGTTGATTACACTAATATTTTAGACCCGGATGATTTTAGCCCGCTTGTGCAAAAAACGGTAATGCTGCGGGAGGTAGTAAACCTTGATATGAGCGGAGTTCCAAAAGAAAGTAAATTATATGTACAGTTTTCGGAAGGCAAACTCGAGTTCACCTTTATGGTAGAAATACTTGAATAGGTTTCATAAATTCCAAAATATTACCATGCAAAATTTTTATAAAAGTACTTTTTCGGCATTTTTCATTTGCCTCTGCGCATTTGCCTATAGCCAAACGCCAACCGAAAAAGCATTTGCCGCGCAGGCAAAGGCTTTGGCAACTAATGGAGGTGCCGAAGTTGCAGGTATGGATGCAGCAGGAGCCATAAAATATTGCGCGGTGGCTGCAGGCATCATTTCGGATGCACAGGCGGCCAACCTTGCACCCAATATGATTATTTCCCCGCAGGAAAAAGTGGTTATGTCGGTTAAGAATATTCCGGAGGGTCAGGTAATTGGCTTTATGGCCAACGGCCGCATGGTACATATGATGATTTCGGTTGGCGGAGGACAGGCAGCCGGTATCAACAATTTGCAGGGAATGGGTATGGGCACCAATGGCCGGTGGGAACTGATTGACCTGAAAAAACTGGTTGTAAACCAAACCGGCAATGGTTTTGCTTTTAAAGGGCTAAACATATCCGTTTTAAGTAAACCGGGCGATAAATTGGCAACCGGGGTAAATACAAGGGGTACGCAACCATCCACAGCCGGTAGCAGCAAGGAACCGGTAAAACCTACAAGGCCGGCACCCAGCCCCAACAATGCGGCTTCAGGCAATGATGGTTATCAGTCGTTACCCGCCAATGCGCAGGGACAAACAAGTAATGAACCGGTAAAGCCTACAAGGCCTGCACCAGTTCCAGCCAATGCGCAAGGGCAACAAAGTAATGAACCGGTAAAGCCTACGAGGCCGGCACCCAGCCCCAACAATGCGGCTTCAGGCAATGATGGTTATCAGTCGTTACCTGCCAATGCGCAAGGGCAACAAAGTAATGAACCGGTTAAGCCTACAAGGCCTGCGCCAGTTCCAGCCAATGCGCAAGGGCAACAAAGTAATGAACCGGTAAAACCTACAAGGCCTGCACCAAGTCCAAACAATGCTGCTAATGCACAAGGGCAAAAAAGCGATGAGTATCAGACGCCACCAACTTATGGAGTGGGCCAAAAAAGCAATGCAACTGCAAAAGCAACAAATCCTGCAAGCGGAACAAGCCAGTCAAAAAATACGGGTGATGTGTACCGCGCCCCTTATCAGGATGCATCAGGCGCTAAAAAATCCACTTCTAACAGCAACAGTGAATATGGCAAACTGGAATTGCGACCCGAAGATGAAACGGACGCTTATCAGCCACTGCCCGTAAAACTAATTGAGAAAAAAGGTAAGAACGGTGAAATTGAATATTATCACCCCGACAACGGACAACGCATTTACCCGGTATATGGCAAAACCAACAATGTATCGGTAGGCAACTACCAAACCACACCTCCACCCAATAAACAATACCAATCACTTGGTACGCTATGCCTTACGGTTGTAAAAACAAGCAGTGGACAAGTGGAATACTTTGATGCCGCTACCCAAAAAACTTACCTTGTGTATGAAGCAGGGGCAAACAGCAACAACAATAATGTGGCACAAAACAAAAGCCAGTCAACAGCAAAACCCAATAATAGTGGCAATTACCAGGGTATAAATTACAAACCGGTTAATGAAGCCGACAATAATATTGCGCCAAACAAACCACTGAAAACGACCAAGGCCAACCCTAATGCAGCCAATAATCAGTATGGAGAACTAGAGGTAAAACCTGATCAATACGATGCCCCACCTGTTTCAGGTGGTGCGCAGGCCAGCAATGGTCAGCAAGGCAATGCCAATAAACAATACGATGCGCCTCCTGTTTCAGGCGGTGGGCAGGCGAGCAATGGTCAGCAAGGTAATGTCAACAAACAATACAATGCGCCTCCAGTTACAGGCGGTGCGCAGGCAAGCAATGGCCAGCAAGGTAATGCCAATAGCCAATACGGCTCCCCGCCTTCGGCCGCAGCAAGGGAAATTAATGGCCGGAGCGACCCAAGGATAAACTTTGAAGGTTTAGGATCGCTTACCGTAAAAGACTGGGCTCCGGACGGGAACGCTACAGCTATTTCCAACGCCAACGCTCAATTCAGAAAATATACCCAATTTGACAAAACATCCATTACCAACGTTAACCAGTATGTAATTGTGGCCTATAATTTTAAAAATAACCAGGATGCAACTGTAAAGCAATCCATTATGCCAAACGGTGACCTTGTGCTGTACGATCCCGATTTTAACCTGTTTGCCGTATATACCGTTGCCGGTTTACCCAAACAAATGTTTTGTCCTTCCAACCGCATCACACATTACGAAAATTATATTGCAGGAGAGTAACCATAAAATGTATTGCCCAATCAGAAAAAATTATCGAATACTCCTCGATAAAATGAACAAAGCCTGGATCTGCCAGCCATAATCAAGCAAAAAATGATGGCCTCCATCATGGAAAGCAATTTAAACCTGCATCCATCGGGCAACCTGAATTCCTAATTCCTAATTCCACATTCATAATTCCACATTCATAATTCCACATTCATAATTCCACATTCCTCTTTACACCCCCTTCCCTCCAACTCCTAAACGAAAAAACCCTTCCCTGAAAAAAATATCAGCGGTCAAGCCATTTTTTAAACTCCGGACTTTTCAACCGGCTCATATCAATATCAAGCTTATGGTTGGGCTCTTTCAGCCGGATAATCAGTTTTGAATTTTCAACCGGTTTAACGGTTTGAACCGCCTCGATATTGATGATAAACTGACGGTTAGCCCTGTAAAAAATCCTGGGATCGAGTACTTCTTCCAACTCCTCGAGTGTAACAAAATCAACCATATATTTTTCGCCATTGAACAGGTAAATATAATTAAGCACTTCTTTGCAGAAACAGGCGATGTCCTTTGTATTTACCGGCATCCATTGGTTACGGATATTTACAATAATCTTCTCCTTGTACTTATTTGCAGCCGAAGGATTGGCAAGCGATTTCACCAGTTCAATAAAATCAGCAGGTGGTGCATCCTTTTTTTCAACAATACGCCTGCATTTGGCAATTGCGGCTTCAAGTTCTGCATCCTTAACCGGTTTCAGCAGGTAATCAACCCCATTTACCTTAAAAGCCCGTATGGCATATTCATCATAAGCAGTCGTAAAAATTACCGGGCATGAAAGGCTGAAATCATTGAAAATATCAAAACTAACGCCATCACCCAACTGTATGTCCATAAACATCAGGTCGGGTTCGGCATTTTCCGCTAACCACCGCCTTGCTGTTTTAAGGCTTGGCAAAATGGCGAGCACCTCTATATCCGAAGCCACTTTCCGTATTTTATTCTCAAGCACCTTGCTGATGATGTCTTCGTCTTCAATGATTACCGCTTTCATATTCTTTATTTTTTTGTAGTTTATAGTTTCGGGTTTGTTGTTTCGGGTTTGAGGTTTTGCTGCCGCCTCACACACCCACACTCTATTCATAATTCACAATTGCTCATTGACTCATGCGCTTTTGGAATTTGGCGCCGCACTGAGCCTGCCGAAGTGAATTATCTTTTCTTGGAATTTTTAAATCATTGGGATTTTCACCCAAAAATATTCTCCATCCTCCTCAATAATTACAGGGTGGCCACTCAGATATTTATACAAAGATGCAAATTGCAACAGGCCTGTTTTATTGGAGGTTTCCACTACCCCTTTCCTTTGCAGGTTGTTACGCACCACCACATATTCATTCTCCGTAAAAACATCAATTACCAGGGGAGCACCAACATCAATGATATTATGCTTAATGGCATTCTCAATCAGGTTCTGCAGGCTAACCGGTGCAATTTTAAAATGAAGGTAGTCTTCCGGTATATCCATATGCACCTTTAACCCTTCGCCAAAACGTGTTTTTTGCAGGGTGATATATAACTGTACAAAATCAATTTCATCTTTCAGCGAAACTGTTTCATTGCTGCTGTTTTTAAGAATGTACCTGTATATGCTCGACATCTGCTCGAGAAACTCTCCGGCTACCTGCTGATCGGTTTCAATAAGGCCCGAAAGGGAGGTGAGCGAATTAAACAAAAAGTGCGGATTCAGTTGCTGCTTCAGGCTTTCGTACATTACCATGGCCTTTTCCTTTTCAAGCAACTGCGCCTTACTCTCTAATTGAAACATTTGCCCTTGCTGAAACGAACGGTTTCTTAACCATGCATACAATGCCACGGCAAGTAACAGGAATATCAGGCCCCAAAACCAAAGTGATTTATAAAAGTGGGTTTCAAGGTGTACGTAAATCTTCTTTAATGCCAATTCCTCCCAATTGCCATTGGCAGTAGCTGCTTTGTATAAAAAAGTATAGTTACCGCCAGGTACATTTGTGTACACTGCTTTGGGATCCCTTGTGTAATGCCATTCCTTTTCAAAGCCCTCCAATTTGTAAGCAAACCAGGTTTGATCTGCATGCACATAATTCAACGCAACCAGGTTGAAGGTGAAAAAGTTTTCATTGGGCCTCAAGGTAATTTCAGTTTCAGTTTCCCGGCCTTTTGGCGGATAAAAAACCTTATCGAAAACGGAATAGCTTTCAAGGTAATACCGGATGTCCTTCTTTTCTTCCTCAAAGTCCAAAGGATTAAACCTAATATAGCCATTGTACGAAGGAAAAATAAAATCACCATTAGCCAGTTGAACGCCGGCATGCTCAGAAAATCCAATGGATGGCAAACCGTCGTTCATTGAAAACCGGGTTACATTTTTTCGGTCGGCGCTAAGCATAGTAAGTCCACCGTTTACACCCGCCCATACACGGTTGCGGGCATCCACAAGCAGTGAGGCAACCCAATTACCCGGAAGCCCGTTAAGCCTGCTAAATGACAGGATGCTGTCTTTTTCGACATTAATACCCGAAATACCGTTAAAACTTGAGATCCAGATAAGGCCATCCATACCCTCCTTAATATCCACCACCTGATTACCTATAATACTGTTGTTCCCGTTTTCTGTAGCCATAAAGCGCTTTACAGAATCGGTGCGTTTATCGTACATCAATACCCCGAGGCGCGATAACGATATCCACAGCCTTGATTTGCTATCTTCCAATACATAAGAAGTAGGCGATATGCCGGCATACTTCTTAAGAACCGGGTGTTCGCTTATGTCGAAAAAATTCCTCCCTTCAACCGAATACCAATGCAGGGAGGATACCGAGTTATTGCAGAACCAGATATTGCCGCTCCGGTCGCCGGTAATGGAATTATAAAAAGCCAATGGCAATGCAGTACCGGGAATAAATTCCATTATTCCGGTTCTATAATTGTAACGGTTAACTCCCGAAGCAGTACCAATCCAGATATTGTTTTCACTATCGCAATACATGGCCCTTACAACATTGTTGTATATAACCGGGGCCTTGCCCTCGGTATTACGCCAAATGGTGTATTCTCCGGATAAAGGGTTAAAGCGGCTTACCCCATCATGGTTACCCATCCAGATATTTCCTTGTTTATCCTCGGTAACAGCCCTTGCTACCCCCCTTGCCCTTTCATTCAGCCTGTCGGGAAAAGCATGAATGGTTTTAAAAAGAAACTTATCGGGTTCAAAAAAATTAATACCCTGAAAATCACAGCCAAGCCATATTACCCCGTTGTTATCCTGAAAAATGCTGCGGTAATTATTGCCCGACGGACTCGAAGGTATATTGCCATTGTGCAGGTGACTGATAAACCTATTGGACAACTCATCAAATTCAAGCAATCCATCAATAGCCGTAACCACCCATTTCCGGTCTTTACTATCCACCAGTATGTCCATTACATTGAGTGGTTGTGTATTTAGATCCGAGGTAAGAAACCGGTCGAAAATTTCAACCTTTTTAAACCCGGCATGCAGTTTTACCAGCTTAATTTTCTGGAAAGTACCCAACCATACGTTATTCCCTTTATCTATAGCAACAGAATTTATGGGAGATTCTCCTAATTCTGCAACAGGTATGGGTATTGCTTCATTTGATTGCAGCGAAAGCATTACCAGGCCAAGCGAGGTGGCAAGGTATAATTGATCGCCTTTTTGCTCAAGGTCGTATACGGCACGGTTAAATAAAGCTGCATGAGCAGGTAACTCAGACCGGGCATAATAAAGCGTATCGTGTGTGTAGGTATTGTACCGTATAAGACCCCGCCGGGTAGCGAGGTACAATATGCTGTCGCTTGTGCTTACTATCCCGCCTACAAAAAAATCCCTTACCTCTGGAATCTTTTTAAAAACGCCTTTATCAAGTTCGTACTCCATCAGCCCGGTTTCGTACCCAATCCAGAATCTCCCCTTTTTATCGGAATGAAGGCAACGCGGCTGACTACCGTAGGGTGAAGTACTGTCGCCGGGTATATTGGTAAATTGCACCACATTTTTACCATCAAACCGGTTAAGCGCACCTACTGTTGCAATCCAGATATACCCGTATTTATCCTGCCCGATACTTCTAACGGTACCATCATGCAGGCCATCGGCAACCCCAAGTTTGTGAAAACTGATGGCCGTTTGACCGTGTGAAAAAGCACAAATGCTACACAAAATAAAAATAGAAATGATCCGCATATTGAATATTCCGCCTGAAATGTATAAAATCCGTCTAAATAAACCTGCAGGATTATTGCTGCGGAGGCAAGCTATAGAAATAGCAGGAAGGAGGCAATAAATAGGGGTCCGACTGCCGAAAAGCAGGATCGAAATGTAGCAGTGGTCAATTAAAATGTAAGAAATGCCAGCTCCAAAAACCTAAAGTCAGTAAATAATAGACCCATCTTTATAACCACCCTGACCTAAACTGCACCCAAATGTTCTATTGGGCCACCTTATTGTATCCAATCCCTGCAATAGAAGCTACCGTTTATTTTTTCACCACAACCATTCATTTTAAAATGTACACCATCCGGCAGAAACAGCTTTTAAATTGGATTGGGCTGGTTCAATTTCGCCTTACAAACATTCACACATTAACAATGAAAAAGAATCTGATTCACTTGCTTACCATTGGGCTGCTGACTTCCCAATTTACAATCGCACAAAATATTGGCATTGGCACACCTTCCCCCCATTCAAGCGCCATGCTCGATGTAAGCAGTACCACAAAAGGCATGCTTGTACCCCGTATGTCTGCTGCCCAACGCACTGCCATTGCCAATCCGGCACAAGGCCTGCTTGTATACGATACCAATCAAAAAGGCTTTATGTTTTACAACGGAACCGCATGGGCATCGCTTGACGCGGGGGCTGCAAACGGTGTTTTTAAAGTAACAAACGGGCAGGTTCACAACACAGGCGATATAAGTTCAAATAATTTCATTTTTGGCAGAAACAGTTTACCTCAAAGCAACGAAGGTGTGGAAGATAAATTCATGTTTTTCCAGAAAGAAAAAGGTGCCCTCAGGGCAGGCGCAGTGGCACAGGAAGATTATAACTGGGCCCCGGAAAATATCGGCATTTCATCCGTGGCCCTGGGCTATAATAATATTGCATCCTCCAACAGTTCGGTAGCCCTTGGAGCAAACAATACAGCATCAGGCTCCTATAGCACCGCTCTTGGGTATTTTACCAAAGCAACCGGCAACAATAGTACCGCCATAGGAAACAATACAAAGGCTTCGGGAAATACCAGTTTTGCCGGTGGTCTTTTTAACAGGGCCAACGGTCAGTCTTCATTTGCCATTGGTGAAAACACCACTGCAAATTCCTATGCCTCTATGGCAATTGGCCGGTACAATGATTCGCTAACCGGCAGCAACACCTCCGCCTGGGTTGAAACTGATCCGCTGTTTACCATTGGCAATGGCACTTCCAATGCAGGCAGGCGCAACGCCCTTACTGTGCTGAAGAATGGAAACGTGGGACTCGGCACAAGCAGTCCGGCTTCCCTCTTTCATTTAAAACGCAACAGCAGCCAGGGTTATGGTCAAATGATTTTGGAAGAAACCGGGAATGACGCGGATGGCGGCCGCATCACTTACAAAAATTCAGGGACAAATTTTTATTGGGATTTGTACGGCTATCCGGGCAGTGATTTACCGGCACAGGCACGGTTCAATTTTAATTTTACCAACCCCAACCCCGGCGGTATTGGCCGCGATGTACTCACCCTTACCGGTATTGGCTTAGTAGGTATTGGTAATAATAATCCTTCGGCATCACTTGATGTGTTAAGCGGCGCAAGTGCCTCGCTCCCCCAAATAAGGGCAAGGGTAAACACAGCAGATTATGTAAGGATGCGCATGGCCAATACCGTTCACACCAACTCTTACTGGGATATCGCTTCCATTACAAGCAATACCTCCACGCCTTCAGCCAATATGAATTTCTTTTATTTCCATAATAATACGGGAGGCTGGAACATTTTTACCCTGCAGGGCAATGGCAATGCAACGCTGTATGGCACACTCACCCAAAACAGTGATGAAAGATTAAAAAAGAATATTAAGGCTATTGAAAATCCTTTTGATCAGTTACAGCAACTTTCCGGTTATCATTATCAATGGAAGGATGAATGGCGAGATGCTGACACCCAAACCGGTTTGCTGGCTCAGGAAGTGGAAAAAGTAATGCCCGAACTGGTGAAGGAAGATGAAAAAGGGGTTAAAAGTGTAAACTACAACGGTTTGGTGCCTTACCTGCTTGAAGCCATTAAGGAATTAAAAGCCGAAGTGGATGCTTTAAAGAAGAAATGATCCAACTATCGGAATGAAAAACAGCAGGGAGGGTTCCCAAACAAAACCAAAATGCAAAATCTACAATTCTTTTTACAAAATGTGTAAAATAAATGGCAGGGTATTTGGTTAAGTTTGCCAGAGACTGTGAAAAAATCATTTTCACAAAAAGGAAAAATTGATTAATCAGCATATGCTAGCAAAAACAGAAGCCAAAGGATACAACCTTACAACAATGGTAAATAACTTCAACCTTTCCTATGATGATGTGGGAGAAGGAAGAATACCAGTTATCTTTCTCCATGGGTTTCCTTTCGATAAAACAATGTGGCATGTGCAACTGGATTATTTAAAATCAAGTTTCCGTGTGATTGCCTGTGACATCAGGGGATTTGGAAAATCAACAGATGAGGAAAGTTTGCTAAGTATTGATTTGTTTGCTGATGACCTTGTAAAGTTTATGGACAATTTATCCATTGACAAAGCGGTTATCTGCGGATTGTCCATGGGTGGGTTCATCGCTTTAAATGCAATGAAAAGATTTCCAGAACGGTTTGTGGCATTGATTTTGTGCGATACACAATGCATTGCCGATACCACCGAAGTGAAAGAAAAACGCTTTTTAGCTATTGAGGAAATTAAAGCGAACGGTGCAACAGGATTTAATGACGGGTTCATAAAAAAGGTTTTCCATAAAGAATCCCTGAAAACAAAAAAAGCACTGGTTAGCCAATTGAAAAGTATTGTGTTTGCAAACTCCCCGCATATTATCTGCGAGGGTTTGACAGCCCTTGCAGGCCGATCTGAAACATGCGCTGTACTGGATAAAATAAGCATACCAACCCTGATAATTTGTGGAAGGGAGGATGAAGTAACCCCCCTTGCCCAGTCAGAATTTATGCATGAAAATATTAAAGGATCCGTTCTTCAGGTTATCGACCATGCAGGACATGTATCAAATCTTGAACACCCCGAAACCTTCAACAAGTACATTCGCGATTTTTTGAATGCATTGGGTAGTGTTTCTGTTGAATACTTCAGTTGGAATTAAAGAAGCATAAATAATCTACCGAATGTTGTAATTTTTAATTAATAATACTCACACCCCAACCATTACTTATGTCAAGTTCAGCAATTATCCAAATACAGGAAAATTTACATTATCCCCCACTTAAAAAAGTTGACCCGAATACACAAAAGGTAATCAGTATAGAGGACAATCGGGCTGATCATTCTTTCGGACAGGCTGCCATTCCTTCCATTCTTGCCTCTTTTTGTAATTATGGGCAATCTGATGAAGGTGCATTGAATATATTGAACACCCATCAGCAAAAAAACTGGTTAAAAACCATTTTTGGGGAAAAACAGCAGGAAGCCATTCAGCATGTTTGCGACTATTCGGGAGAATCAGGGCAATTTACATTATTTCATATGCAGGCCATAGCTAAAGAAGTGGTAAAGATGGTTCAGGAACAATTGCCTGAAAATGGAGGTACAGAGGATATAAAAGTTTTCTTTAAAAACGAAAAAAATGATATTCTTACCTATTTACCTGCCAAAATTCAAATAGGTAAGTTGCTGAATGATGATTCGCTTGACGATGAAACCAATAAGATGACAGGAGGATTATCAGGGCTTGTGCATAGTATCGGCAATGCTTTTAATTCAACCGGGGAAAAGGCAGATATTACGGATATTACAAAAAACTAATCGCTGTTATAAAGGGAGTATTCTCATTTCAATATCCAGCATAATGGCAGCAGGTATCCTCGAAATTATACCCTCAATACACCACGAAAACCCCTTGCAGCATAGTAAGATTCCGCACCATTGTGGTACACGAATACCTGATTGTACCGGTAATCACAAAATATTGCGCCACCCAGTTTCCTGATTTCAGGAGGGGTTTTTATCCAACTCGATGTTTTGGCGTCAAAATGCCCGAGCTTTTGCAGTTCCCGGTACTCTTCTTCCGATAAAAGCTCAATGCCCATTGCAGCGGCTACATCCAACACACTGTTTTTCGGTTTATTCTCCTTTCTTGCATCTAGCGCCTCCCGGTCGTAGCAATAACTTCTGCGCCCTTTGGGGCTTTCGGCCGAACAATCGTAAAAAAGGTACTCCCCCGATTTTTTGTCAACCCCCACCACATCGGGTTCTCCACCGGTGATTTCCATTTCATTAAGCGACCACATTTTTTCATTACTTGCTTCGAGCTTTGCCTGAACTGCAGCCCATTCGATGCCCTTGTGGCGGAGGATGTTTGTCTCAAAACGCTCCTTTAATGCTTTGAGGAGTTCTTCACGTTGAGCAGGTGATAAATTGTTATTATTTGCCATAAAAGGGTACTTTGTTGCTATTCCAGCGTAATGATATTGTTTAATTTTCAACCAGGCTGAACAGTTTCAGCGCATTTTTTTCAAAAATAGAAATTTTGTGGAACCCTTACAATGTATTTCCTTGCAAAATATTATCCATAACTTCCATAGTATACTTCTAAAAACTCACCCAACCCATTTCCGCCATAACAAATAGTTTTGCACCTAAACCATTCCGTTTTGGGCGCCACCGTTTTACTGATAACACCCCCGTTTACACAACTGAATACGCCGTACCCGGCTACCGCTTACCTCAAGGGGTTTTTGAATACGAGGAGCATTTCGGCTTTTCAGGCAGATCTTGGCATTGAAGTAACTGTTGCGCTTTTCTCAAAACCCGGACTTACCGCGCTGTTTGAAAGGGTGGATGCCCAAAACCCCGAAATGACAGAAAACGCCCGCCGCATTTACACCCTGCGGCAGGATTACCTTGATACCATTGAGCCGGTCATCCGCTTTTTGCAAGGAAAGAACCCTACGCTCGCCCACCTCATCTGCAACCGTAATTACCTGCCCGAGGGGGCACGTTTTGAACATACCGAAAACCTTGAGTGGGCATTTGGTACTATGGGTACACAGGACAAGGCCAAACACCTTGCCACCATGTACCTCGAAGACCTGAGCGATCTGATTAAAGAATGTGTGGATGACCACTTTGGCTTCAGCCGCTATGCCGAAAGGCTTGGCCGGTCGGCAAACAGCTTTGATGAATTGTACGAAGCCCTGCATCAGCCCTATACTTTTATAGATGAACTTTTGATTGACAAGTTAAAAGCGCTTGTTGAAAAAACAGACCCCAAACTGCTAGGGCTATCGGTTCCCTTTCCGGGCAATCTCTACAGCGCTTTCCGTTGCGCGCAATGGATCAAAGCAAACCACCCGCACATACAAGTGGCTATGGGCGGTGGCTTTCCCAATACCGAACTGCGCAGCCTGAGCGATGCGCGGGTTTTTGAGTTTTTCGATTTTATTACCCTTGATGACGGCGAAGCCCCGCTGGAGAATCTGGTAAAATTGATAAATGGGGAAATAGGAGTAGAGGAGTTGAAGAGGACGTATGCAGCCCCCCAACCCCCCGCTGGGGGGCATAATGCATCTCCAACGTTTCGTGTTGTTAAAACCGATATAATAGCAAGTAAGGAAACCGAAAATGGCGGTGTTGCTTTTCTCCCCCCAGCGGGGGGCCGGGGGGGCTTGGGCTTAGGGGGCAGCGGTGTCTTATACATCAACTCCGCCACCTGTAAAGACTACAAACAGGGCGACATTGGCACCCCCGACTACAGCGACCTGCTGCTCGATCAATACATCAATGCCATTGAAGTGGTAAACCCCATGCACCGCATGTGGAGCGATGGCCGCTGGAACAAGCTCACAATGGCGCATGGCTGCTATTGGGGGAAATGTACCTTTTGCGATATAAGCCTCGATTACATTAAGCTGTACGAACCCATTGCGGCATCCCTGCTTTGCGACCGTATGGAACAGATGATTGCCCAAACCGGCGAAAACGGCTTTCATTTTGTGGACGAAGCCGCCCCGCCCGCGCTGATGCGTGCGCTTGCGCTGGAGATTTTACGGCGCAGGCTAACCGTGGTTTGGTGGACCAACATCCGGTTTGAAAAAAGCTTTACCCGCGACCTCTGCCTGCTGCTGAAAGCTGCCGGCTGCATTGCCGTAAGTGGCGGGCTTGAAGTGGCAAGCGACCGGTTGCTTGAGCTGATTCAGAAAGGCATAACCGTGGCACAAGTGGCAAGGGTAAACAAGCATTTTACGGAGGCCGGCATTATGGTGCATGCCTACCTCATGTATGGTTTCCCCACCCAAACCGCACAGGAAACCATTGACTCGCTCGAAATGGTACGGCAGATGTTTAAGGCAGGGATTTTACAATCAGGTTTCTGGCATCAGTTTGCCATGACGGCGCATAGTCCGGTTGGGCTTAACCCGAAAAAATTTGGGGTAAACAGCATCATCCCCTTTAAACCAACCTTTGCCGACAATGATGTAATACATGAAGACCCAACCGGGGCCGACCATGAAACCTTCAGCTTTGGGCTGAAAAAATCGCTGCTGAATTACATGAACGGGCTGAGGCTTGATGACCCCCTGAACAAGTGGTTTGATATGAAAGTGCCGGTAACAAAAGTGGCGCCCGATTATATAGTAAATGCCTTAACGGAAACCGAATATATTTCCGCCAAACCAACCGCTAAAGTAGTATGGATTGGTAACCCGCCTGCCATTGAATATTTCACGAAAACCAAAAAAGGCAATAGCTGGGAAATGGCCTCCCTCACTTTTCAAAGCAAAAAAACAACGCTGAACATTAAGGTGGGGCAAAATGAAGGAAAATGGCTTGCGGCCATGCTGGAAAAGCTGTCTGTTTTCAACCCTAAAATGAATACCCTTGAAGAACTACGGACAAGTTACGAACAGGAAGGGTTGAAGGATTTTCCGCTGTTTTGGGATAACAAGCCGGTGAATACGCTGTACAAAATGGGTTTGCTGGTGTTGTAAAATTTAGTATTCAGGTTATTTACTTCTGCCCTTCAGTTCCATTTTCCCTCAATTCAACAGGTAAATTAATCAATTGAACAGGGTATATTTCTTTGTTAGGGACTTGTTTTTCATTTTTATGATTCGAAATCAACATTCAAATGAAAATACCGTTCCTTCTTTTCGCGGCACTTATTGTTTATGCCTCATCCTATGCCCAAAATGTAGGCATAGGCACCCAAACCCCGCATGCAAGCGCACAACTTGATGTAAGCAGCACTACGCGTGGCCTGCTTGCTCCGCGCATGACCACCGCGCAACGCAACGCTATTGCTGCCCCGGCCAAAGGTTTACTGGTGTATGATACACAGGAAAACAGCCTGTTCCACTACAATGGCTCGGCCTGGGCAAACCTATCCTCCGGGGGTGGCGGGGGAGCATTGAGCCTTCCTTATACGGCTTCAGTAGATTTAAATACCAATACCTTTCAAATTACCAATGCAGGTTTTGGCGCTGCCATTACCGGTATTACAACCAACGAATTTGGATACGCCGTATCCGGCATTTCAAACAGCGCTTACGGGTATGGTATTTATGGCTATGCCAATGCGCCCGATGCTGTTGCCGTGTATGGGAATACAGGGGCCGGAACGGCCGTAAAGGGGTATTCAGTTGGAGGATTAGGTGTTGATGCCAGAAGTACAAATAATTCCGCCATCAAAGCTTCCATCATCCTTGGCGCCAATCCCAATCCTGCTATTTCCGCTTCACATGCAGGCGTTGGTAACGCCGTTGAAGGAAGCAGCAATACCGGCACCGGTATAAAAGGAAGAACCAACTCTACCCTAACATCGGAGGCAGGGGTCTATGGAATAAACAACAGCGCTACTACCGGGTATGGTGTACTTGGACAGGCCAATGCCGCTCTTGCGGTTGCCGTTCAGGGAAATTCTTTTAATGGAACAGGTGTTTATGGAAATTCAGGCAACGGTACAGGCGTTTATGGATTTAGTTCGGCGGCTGGTACTGCACTGCGCGGACAGAGTGCAACCGGATTAGGTTTGCTGGTATCGGGAAATGTAAGGATTGCCGGTGGAAATACCAACCCCGAACCCGGGGCCGTGCTCACCAGTACAGATGGCATAGGCAATGCGGTATGGAAACAAAATGCCGTAGCTTTTAAGGCTTATGGCATCTATTCCAGTTTTATAGGTGTCCCAACGGCAAACTCCTCCCGCAAAATGCACTTTGCATCGGAACTATACGATTATGGCAGCAATTTTACACCCACCACAAACGGCAGTCCTTCTGCAGATATGAGCACTTTTGAAGTGCCGGTGAGTGGTTTGTACCATTTCGATCTGGGCATTAATATGAAACTCGATGATACCTACGACGATTTTGAAGTGGTGTATGCACATATGCAGGTGAACAGGGGCGGCAATGTGTTTACCATACTTTATATTACCACCGAGTGTTGTAATGCCAATCTTGGTTATGAGGTTGGCTTATACGGATCAACCGATGCTGCATTACAAACCGGCGATTTGGTAAGTATCCTCATTTACCAAAGAAACGATGATGATGCTACCGGCAAATTAGATAACTCAATTAACACCTATTTCACCGGCCACCTGGTTTTTGCCAATTAACCAGACAAGAAGTTCCGCGCAGGAAAATGAAAGATATCCGATTTCAACCCCGGCAAATATGACTGTCAAAGTTTAAGCTGCTGGTAAAATTTTCCTGTAATTCCATATCCTTCCGTTAGCTTCGGCCATCAAACGATTGTTATGCGATTGCCAGCTATTAAAATATTCTTTTCGCTTTGGCTGCTATGCAGCATTACCATGAATGCGGCAGGAAAATCAAAACCTGAATATTACCAGCTTGAAACCCTGTACTTTTCTACCAAACAACAGGAAGCATTAATTGACCAATACCTGGAGAAGGCCTATTTGCCTGCCCTTCATGGGTATGGCTTAAAGAATATCGGCGTTTTTAAACCCATTGCCAACGATACGGCTGCCACCAAATGCGTTTATGTACTGATTGCTTTCAGTAGCTGGAAACAGGTTTTGGAAATTGGTGAAAAGCTGCAAACCAACAAGGATTACCAGGCAAAGGGGACCAGCTTTCTTGGCGCCGCTTTTGATGCGCCTGCCTATAAGCGCAAAGAAATAACCCTGTTAAAAGCATTTTCCTTAGCCCCTAAAATGGCTTTCCCGGCACTTACCGCCCCTTTGGCCGATCGCGTGTATGAATTGCGTAGCTACGAAAGCGCTTCGGATAACCTGTATCGCAATAAAGTGCAGATGTTTAACGAAGGAGGCGAGGTAGCCCTGTTTAAAAGACTTGGTTTCAATGCCATTTTCTACGGCGATGTGGTGGCAGGGGCCAAAATGCCCAACCTGGTATACATGACAAGCTTTAACAGCATGGCCGACCGTAATGCACATTGGGATGTTTTCAGAAATGATCCTGAATGGAAAGCATTATCAGGTAACCCCAATTACCAGCACAATGTTTCAAAAGCAGACATTATTCTTACCCGACCGGCGCCGTATTCTGACTTGTAAGCAACCTGCCTTTTCCAAATATTAGCGTGGTGTATTTGCCGAAGTTATCAGCGGCACACAACTGGTAAAATCCACCATTAAACTCCTGGATGCAGATGCACCGCAGATGTTTACTGCCGATACTTTAACAGAACCTGCAACGCTTCCCCAATTTACCGTAATGGACGCAGTACCCTGCCCGCTTGTGATTGTAGCCCCATTGGGCACCACCCAGTTATAGGTTAAACATGCCAAAGCATTAACGCTGTAAACCAGCCCTGTTTCCAACGGACAAATGGCTGCAGGGCCTGTAATAGCAACAGGAATACCTGGTTTGGCAGCAATGGTCAAACTCCTTGCGGTACTTGTTGTGCAGGCATTGCCCGCGGCGGCTGTAACTTTTCCACTTACAAAGTTTGGCGGCAAGGTTACCGAAATGGTATTGGTTCCCTGTCCACTTTTGATAATGGCATCCGGGGGAACCGTCCATAAATAAGTGGTAGCCCCTGAAACAACCGCGCAGGACCAGGTTTGTGTTGATCCTGCACAAACTGCCGATAAAGGCCCGGTAATACCTGCAGGCATTACCAGTTTTCCCGGAAGGTAAATAACCTGCCTACAGGATGCGGTGGATTGAACGCAGT
>Ga0116158_10001789_pt1 | contig 19247 bp, 13 predicted proteins | sample AD_UKC052_MetaG_FD_89883 | JGI IMG/M metagenome (GOLD analysis project Ga0116158, IMG submission 89883) | Active sludge microbial communities of municipal wastewater-treating anaerobic digesters from USA - AD_UKC052_MetaG | ecosystem: Engineered > Bioreactor > Anaerobic > Digestate | place: USA... | reverse complement strand
GATAAATGCAGCAAGGAGAAATCATTATGTTCATTGCCACGTCATTTATGACGTGGTAAATTTTATAATCAAAAATTGACTTTAGTCAAATACTTGTTTAGGCTAAAGCCCTGTTTTTGCTTTATTTGTCCCACGACCTGAAGGTCGTGGCAATGATGTGATTAACCCGAAAACCGGTTCTCGGGTAGAGATTCGTCTCAATACGTCCCGAAAGGTGAAGCAACGGGACTACCAGATGACCGGTCAGGCAGATGATACGCAGTCCAGGCTGTCCATCTTGTCAACATTTTGATCGCGCCGGGATTCACATCCTGGCGCTGGGAAATAGGCCAGGGTTTCTTACCCTGGAACAAGGGGCTGTTGCCCCTTGTTTTGTTTTCTTGCCGGACAACATGTCCGATTTTAACTTGCGGCATGGGGAACATCCCCATGCCGAGCTGCAATCAGGATGAAACCGGCTAAAGCCGGGACTACAAACATGTCCCGAAAGGTGAAGCAACGGGACTACCCGATGACCGGTAAAGGTTTGGAAAAGTACGGTCGTCGAGTAGACCGTCCCGCCAAGCGGGACGGACGTATCGAGACGACATTTTCTGGTCAATACGCAGCAAAGTGTAGTCCACCTCGCCGCACATATAGAACATGATCGGTCAGGTTCGGAGTCATAGGGTTGTCTTTATAGCAGTCCTGTGCCCCAGGTGGACTCCACTGAAATGCTGGCAGGCCGCAGGCACAACCTACAGGCTTGACTTGGGGTGAGCACTAATCTTTTTGTTCATTGCCACGTCATTTATGACGTGGATTACTAAAACTAAAAATCGACTTTAGTCAAATACTTGTTTAGGCTAAAGCCATGTTTTTGCTTTATTTGTCCCACGACATGAAGGTCATGGCAATGATGTGATTAACCCGAAAACCGGTTGTCGGGTAGAGATTCGTCTCAATACGTCCCGAAAGGTGAAGCAACGGGACTACCCGATGACCGGCCCAATTCACTTTCGTAATCCGTTTACAGCCCTGCTCGACGACCGTCTCGCTCACGGGCTTGTAATTCCAGGAAGTATGCACCGGGGGCATGTCCTTGTATGAACTAGGAAACTTTTCGCTATTAAAGTATTTAATGTCCAAAATGCGCAGCACACAAGTTTTTTTCACCGGCAAAGTCTGGTTAATCCGTATGCGCCGAAAATAGTACCGGCGCCAGGAGTATCATTTTAACAAACCGAGTGTGAACACCACGCCCTGGTCGTTATAATCGTTGAATGTATGGGTAAAGGCCAGGTTCAGCAATACCTGAACATCATAGGTACGAAGCAATATCAAACCACTGTTGATCGTCAATTCAAAGCCGTCGCCTTTTTGTTCTTTTTCATGTTCATAACCATAGGAATCATAATAGATATGGTTATTATGCGAAACCCAGTGAAAGCCAAAAGCGCCGCCCAGGTACGGACAAATATCTTTTTTGGAGAATAAAAAGTTGGAGTAAATATTCATCGCAAAACCTTTGCGAAACGCCAGCAGCATGCCCATATTATAAGTCGGCATTTCTGAGCCGGTGCGGAATTCCATGGTAAAGGCATTTTCCACCTCGTCATAACCGTTTTGCGGATAGAGATAACCAAAGGCAAAGCCGCCGAATTTGTTCGACCCGCGGTGATATAAATCCTTTGATTCACTTTGCATAACCACACCTATTTTTGCGCCCTTTTCAATGGGTTCCCGGTTGACGATACTGGCGGCCACCCGCTGCATGACCGTTTCCAGGTCTTCTATCGAGGCGGAGGTGGTTTTATCCATGAAAATGGATTGTTGGGCATTCACATCCACCAACTGGTAAGTTACAATCACTTTTTCTCCCAGGGCATCCAGCCGCACCATAATTACCAGGTCGGCCGGGGCTTGCGCTGCACATTCCAGCGCGCAAGACAACTCAAAGCAGGAATTGCCGCCGGTTATCTCCAGGGTGCGTTTTTCCGGGAGGATTTCCAGGACGGTCAGTTTAGTCGTTTCCAGGCGCAGCAATGCTGCGGCGGTTTGAGCGGTAATTTCGTCTATGCCATTGGTGGCAAAGGGCAGAATGGCAATGGTTTTTTTAGTGAATTGTCCCTGAACCTGGGAAAAAGCTGTAATTAGCATCACAACCAGGCAAATCCCCGCTAAAATGCGCTTGTTCATGTGTTACCCTTAAGTTGGTTCAAAAGGTAAAGGAATTAATATAACAGTTTGTTCTATTGCAAAGAATGTACCATGTTCATGTTATTTCTGACCTGTTACGTAATTTGTTGTAAAATATAGAGTTGCTAAAATGCTGCCGTTAATTTGTAACAACACCATGAACTAAAGTGCTATGAAAATCTTGCATGGTGCGCAATATTTGCGGGGCAGGTGGTTTGAAGTATAGCTTCTCGTTCCGGTAAAAGAATTGCCAGGCCTTGTCGAAAAACATTGAAAAAGGAGTTGCAACCCCTTGTTCAATAATCAATAAATTTTATATCTATCGCAACTTGCCCACAAATCCGATTGAATAGACCATCCCCTCGTCATGATAATCATTAAAGGTTCCGACGTATGCCAGGTTCATAATGAAGCGGACATTGTAAGAACGAAACAGGAGGATGCCAAGATTGCCGGTCAGTTCAAGACCGTGTTCTGTCTTTTTGGGGTTATAGCCAGACTGATTAGAGGGAGAAGTTATTATATAATTATCATGATTTACCTTGCCATAGCCCACAGCGCCGCCAATATAGGGACATACTTTACTTGTGGAAAATAACCAGGACGAAAAGATATTTATAGAATAACCGTCATATTTACCCAGCAGGAAGCCGGTCATATAGTGCGGTTTTTCGAGACCGATGCGATATTCAACAGCAAATGCCGCAATATCCTCATGTGAACAGAAAAATCCCGTCGCGATACTAGTGAAATAGAAATTGTTTTTAGGCGCTGTTATAAAAACCCTATCCGTATCTTCACCTATACTATCCGGTATGATAAAAGCGGGAGGAATTGTGAGAAGAGAGTCCGGGGTTTGCCCCAGGCTTGCGAATGTTATTAATAATACTGCCAGGCAGATAAAAGACAATGTGACTTTGTACATAATGTTACCCCTTATCTTGTTGTTACCTGTTTAAAGGGTGTTTAATTTAAAAGTGAGAGTAAAGGAATAGAAATCTTGATCTTTACAGAACGATGGGCAGTGTCCCACTAGTGTTATCATGGATTTGGTAATTATTGATATCATAAAGTTTATCAAGGTAACGATAGAGTGGGACGCTACCCATCCTACATTTTTAAAAAAAAAATATTAAAAAAATTTTAATTTGTGAAATTCACCGGCAATTTTTTGTATCAGCTCCCAGGCAGCGCACACATGGCTTTCTTCTGTGGTGGTTTGACCAACGCACAGGCGCAGGGTAAAACGATCCGCCAGTACGGTATGGGACAAATAGAGTTTACCGGTTTTGTTCAATCGCTCGAGCAACTGTTTATTGACATCGTCGCCACCATGGTGACGGAAGCAGACCAGGTTCAGCGGGGCCGGGGCCGCCAGTTCAAAATCTGCCGAGGCTTTGATCCATTCGGCAAATTGCTGAGCTATTTGCACATGCCGGCGGATATGGTAGCACAAACCCTCTAGGCCATAATGGCGAATAACGAACCACAGTTTCAGCGCCCGGAAACGCCGGCCCAGAGATATTTGCCAGTCCCGGTAATCGATCACCGCGCCGGATTCCGTAGCCTGGTTGCGCAGGTATTCCGGCAGGATGCTGAGGGTTTTAATGAGCGCAGCGCGATTGGCTACAAAAAAGCAATCGCAGTCAAAATTGGTAAACAGCCATTTGTGGGGATTGAAGCAAAAGCTGTCCGCATACTCGATGCCGTTAAGGAAATGGCGGTATTCGGGACAAATCGCCGCCGTGCCGGACATGGCGCCGTCGACATGCATCCACAAGCCTTCGTCGCGGCAGATACGACCGATTTCTGGCAGCGGATCCATCGCGTTCGAGGATGTGGTGCCGACCGTAGCGCAGACAAAGAACGGGACAAGTCCGGCATGGCGGTCGCGTTGAATTTGCCGATGCAGGGCGTCGGGCCGCATGGCAAAGTATTCATCCACTGTAATGCGGCGTAGATTGGCGCTGCCGATACCGGCGATTTTCACCGCCTTTTCCAGCGAAGAATGAGTTTGCGTGGAAATATAGGCGATCAGCTTGCCGTTAGCGCCGTTGCTATTGGCGGCAAAATCCGTAGCCTGTTCCCTGGCCGCCAGTACCGCGCATAACGCTGCCCCGGAAGCGGAATCCTGGATCACGCCGCCGCCGCTTGCGGTTGAGTGGAACTGCTCCGGCAGCGCCAGCATGTCCGCCAGCCAGTCCATAACCCGGGTTTCCAGTTCGGTGCAGGCGGGACTCGTCAACCACATCATGCCCTGCTGTCCCAGTCCGGCGGACAAGAGTTCGCCCAGAATCGACGGCCCGGAGGTGTTGGAGGGAAAAAACGCGAAAAAGTTGGGGGACTGCCAATGGGTTACGCCCGGCAGGATAATATCATTCATATCACGCAATACATCGGCAAAGGGTTCACCGCTTTGTGGAGCGTGATCCGGCAATTTGGCGTAGATATCGCCCGGTTTAACCGTCGGCAGTACCGGGAATTTTTCTACCTGCTCATAGTAATCGGCAATCCAGTCGATCACTTGCTTGCCGTAATGGCGAAATTCTTTTGGCATCATGTGGTAATTGTGAGGTTCGGACATATTTCCTCTTAATAAATGAGGGTTGGGAGATTTTAAAAAGGACTAGCTGCGGGAGTTAAACCCGCAGCCATCGGTATATATCAATCAGTCTATTCCAATACATGGATTTTGATATTACGGAACGAGATCGGCGCATCGGCGTGTTTGCCCTGGAAGCCGATATAACCACGCGTGGGCAGTTCCGCAAACGGCGTGCTGAGCCAGGACGGAATTTCGGTGCTGTCCGGGTTCATGGTTGCCGAGGTCCACAAGCTCATATCCATCGTCGTTACCATTTCGCCGTTCAGCATGATATAGATCATTTTATCCTGGCAGGTTATGGTATAACGGTTCCATTCACCGGCTTTTTTAACCAGGCTTTTTGTGGCGCCCAGGTGGCCGAAAATAGCGCCGCATTGCCAGGTTTTACCGGCGTTGGCCCATTGTTCCGCATAGTCATCCGCTATCTGAATTTCCACGGAATGGGGAATCCAGTTTTCCGTATCCGTACAATAGACGATCACGCCGCTGTTGGTGCCGGGATAGGTCATGAATTCCAGGTCCAGTATAAAGTTGTCATATTCCTGTTTGGTCCAGATGCAAGCATCATAAGCGGCGGTGAGCACGCCATCTTTAATCGACCAGACCGAATCGGCATAAACCGCGTTGGACAGATCAGGGGCGAACAGATCTTGCCATTTGCTGACATCGGGATGGGTTTGCGGCGGCACGGTCATTTTTTCGCCACAACCGGCAACCAGAATGACCAGGCCGATGACGACGTACAGAACAGAGCTGAGTTTCATTGGTTCTCCTCGTTTGATAAAGTGATTAGAAAAGTATGTATATAGTTATAAAGAATCTTCTACAGTAACCGGTTCGTTAAGTTCCTTCATCACCAGCAAGCCGAACCAGGTTGGCGTATAATTCCAGTCCAGTATTAATGACGGCCCGGCGGAAACATGAAAATCCCAAGCTGTCCAGCAAAATTTATTATAGCGCAGATAATTGGTAATGTTGGCGCCATACTGTTTATTGACGGCGGTTTCTTCAGCGCCCCATTCGCCCACCAGCAGCGGGTATTGCCGGCCAACATCGCCCCATTTACCATCCCAGTCCGTGCTTTTCCAGGGGTATGGATGGGTATCGTAAACAATATTCACTCCGCTTACGGCAAAGCCTTTCAACACGCCGGACAGATCGTACCCCCAATCCAGTCCCCCGCAGACAATGAGGTTATTGGCGCCGGTGGCGCGTATGGCGTCGTATAATTTTTGCTGACCGGGAGTGTCAAAGTCCAGCGGCGTGGTTACGCCATTTTGTTCAAAGTTTTCCTTTACCTCGCCGCCGTTCAGCCAAACCGTCCAGGAGACGTCGTGCGGTTCATTATAAGTGCCGATCAGCACCGAAGGATTGTTAGCATAAGTGGTGGCCAGGTCTTCTAGAAACACCTGCGAAAGCGAATCCGGCATTTTATGCTGACCGATATACTGCCCCCAGACATTGCCGTTATTCCAGTGCAATTCCAGCAAGATATAGGTTTTAGATTCCATGCTCTTTTTCACCAGGGCATTCACAATATTCCGATATTGGAGACCTCCGTCCGTTTGTCCGGACGCCTTGCCAAACCAGCGATCCTGAGACAGCGGGATCCGCGCCAGGTTTGCTCCCCAAACGGTAATAACATGATTCAGGGATTGCAGCACATTCTCGCCGGTATTGGTCCATTCCAGGCTGGCAATGTTGACGCCGCGCAGGATAACCTTTTCATTGTCCTCATTCAGGAACCAGCGTCCTTCCGTATGCAGCGCAGAAGGCCCGGTGACGACCGGATTTTTCTTTGGTTCGGTCGGCGAATCCTTGCTGCACGAAGCCGCCTGTAACATCAGTATTATAGCCAGGGAGAAAATAGCCAATCCCTTAACGGTTTTATAATTTTTAAAAAATAGTATACTTTTCACAACGCATCCTTAATTTTTGGTACAGATACAGTTAGTTACAAATAACGTCTCAATCCGCGGCGGAGAGAATATACTCGCCGCCGGGTTGGGTCGTAAAGTCATATACATAGGTGTTTTTAATATTAATAACCTCAATTTTACTGCTATCGGCAATGATCGGCGCCGGGGTAAGCGGCGTTTGGTAAAATGGATTGGGGTTGTCGCCGCTGGCGGAGTGCAGTCCGGTTTTGGCGGCGCTTTTAAGCGGATCATAGACCCTGATGCGGCAATTGCCGCCCAGGTGCGATTTAATATGGATTTTACGCGGTTTGCCTTCTTCCCAGTTAAAGGAAATTTCAAAACCGCCGGGGGCGCGCAATCCGGAAACCGAACCGGTTGGCCAGGCGGCGGGCAGCGCCGGCAGAATAAAAATATCGCCGTCATAACTTTGCAGCAGCATTTCCGCAATCCCGGCGGTGCAGCCCAGGTTGCCGTCGATCTGAAAAGGCGGATGGGCGTCGAACAGGTTGGGATAGGTGCCGCCATTCCCGTAAAATACCCGATCCCCGCTAACCAGGCTCAACTGATCGGTGAGCATTTTGTAGGCATGGTTGCCGTCTAAAAGTCGCGCCCACAGGTTGATTTTCCAGGCCATGGACCAGCCGGTGGAAACATCGCCGCGGTATTCGAGCGATTTACGGGCGGCGGCAAACAATTCCGGGGTGCGCCGGGGTGAGATCAAATTACCGGGGTGCAGACCCCACAAGTGCGAAACATGACGGTGCTTATCCTGCGGATCGTCCTTGTCTTGCAGCCATTCCTGAAGCTGCCCGTATTGACCGATGTGCATCGGGGACAACCGGTTACGGGCGGCGGTCAGTTGTTGTACATATTCTGAATCCGTTTCCAGAATCGTTGCGGCCTGAATCGTATTGCTGAACAGGTCATAGACAAGCTGGTTATCCATGGTTACGCCGGCGTCGATGGCAATGCCTTTATCGCGAACATGTGTATTTTCTGGCGAGATAGAAGGTGAGACCACCAGCCAGCGATGAGTGGGCTCCTCGATCAGCACATCCAGAAAGAATTGCGCCGCGCCTTTTAAAACCGGGTAAACGGTTTGTAAATACTGTTTATCCCCATTGTACAGATAATGGTTCCACAAATGCTGGCATAACCAGGCGCCTCCGGACGGCCACATTCCCCAGGCGGCGCCGTCGATCGGGGCGGTCATGCGCCAGATATCGGTATTGTGATGGACGACCCAGCCGCCGGCGTTATACATTCTACGGGCGGTTGCGCTGCCGGCTTGCGCCAGTTCGGCGACCATCTGGATAAGCGGCGCAACTGTTTCCGGCAGGTTGGTTGGTTCCGCCGGCCAATAGTTCATTTCCGTATTGATGTTGATGGTATATTTGCTGTCCCACGGCGGCTGCATTTGTTCATTCCACAGGCCCTGCAGGGTTACCGGCTGACCACCCGGCTGCGATGCAGAAATAAGCAGATAGCGGCCAAACTGAAAATACAGGGCGGCAAGCTGGGGATCATTGCCGGCAGCAAAACCCTTTACGCGTTCATCTGTGGGCAGGTTGACGGCGGGCGATGAACCGAGATCGAGCGTGACCCGGTCAAAGTATTGACGATAAGCGGCGCTATGGGCATTGAGTAATTGCGGATATGCTTTCGGCGCCGCGGTTGCCAGGTGATTCTTGGTTAACGAATCCGGATCGCCGCCGAGATCTTGGTAATTGATGAAATTGGTAGCCATAGCGATCATGATCGTCACGTTGTCGCCGTGCTCCAGGCGCAGTCGGCCGTTTTCGGCATACAATACGCCTCTTTGTGGAATAATTTTAGCGCGTGCCTGGAAGGTTATTTGTCCCGCAACGCCTTCAAAATCGCTACCGCGGCCGTTCATCACCAGCACATCCGGCGCTTCAACAGTCACGCTTGTCTGCTGGGGACTGGCAAATTCAGCCGTAAAAGTGATCTGGTCTGGCTTGTCCGCGCTCAGGCGGATAATGATGACCTGGTCTGTAAAGGAGGCAAAAACTTCGCGGGTATAAGTAACCTCGCCAACCCGGTACGATACCGTAGTGGTGGCATTGTCCAAATTCAGACGGCGATGGTAATGGCTGCACGAGTCATGACCGGGGAAATGCAAAACCAGGTCGCCCACGGTTTGATACGGCATACCATGCGCTTGCCGGGCGATCATTTTCTCGTTGACCAACCGGTGCGCCTGTTCATATTTACCCGCAAAGATAAGTTTTTGTACCTGCGGCAGGGCCCGGTACGCTTCCGGGTTTACATTATCATAAGGCCCGCCGGCCCACACCGTGCCTTCGTTCAACTGGATGCGTTCCTGGGCCGCGCCGCCAAACACCATAGCGGCGAGCCGGCCGTTGCCAACCGGCAGCGCTTCAACCCACAATTTTGCCGGTTTGGTATAGTGCAAAAACAGCGACGAACTTTTGTTATGATTGCCCGGTTTGCTGCATTGCGCGGCAATCAGTAATACGGAGATCATCAGTCCGACTAGTAAAGAGTAAAATCTGGTTCGCATATTCTTTTCCTTTAAAAAAACTTTTTAAATTTTAGTACTGAAAATGATAAAATTAATTTACAAGATAAACGGCAGTTCTCTCTATTTTTATTTGTTGTGTTCCGGGCCATAAAAGCCTTCCAGGTTGTACCATTGACGCAATATATTTTCAACTCGTTGATAACCAATCCCTTTCAGGGTATGCGTTACAAAGATCCAGCCTTTGCCGGGGACGAATGTGGTCATGCGGTCCTTGCGCGGTAGCGAGGAGTATTCGTTGGGTGTAAAGTACAGGGTCAGAGAAGCTGCTTTAACCAGCGTCAGGGAATCGGCGGTAAATACCGATAAACCAAACCTGTTCAATATTGTAAGCCGGTAAAGACCGGTAATGTCGGAAGCAGGAGCATTCAGCTTTGGCAGCGCACTACCGGCCGATAGATGTAATTCACTATAAACGGAATCCAGCCCGGAAAGCGCGCCGGGAGGAATTGTTATCGTCGCCGGTGTTGCATTTCCGGCGCAGGTTATTATAACCGGTTTTTTATCCGTGGCACGCGCCCACTGCCCGGAATGGTCGCCAAAACCGTTGTTTCTTTTTTCAAACGACCACGAGGTAAAGCCGCCGGTCATATTGAAAATCCGGGTAAACCCTTTGCCTTCCAGGAATAAAGAAGCAGATTTGCTACGCCCGCCGGAGCGGCAATATACTATGATATCCATATCCCATGGCAATAGCTGATAATTCGCTTCCAACACGCCGCTGCTCCAGGGCATTAAAGCCGGGGTTAAAGGCAATTGGCCTTCCGGTTCGGCGATGTGGCCGGCCCGGTATTCGGATTGTTCGCGGACATCGAGCAGCAACAGGGTATCACCCCTAACCAACCGGGTGTGTACATCTGCCGGCGTTACATCGGTATAGCAGAATAGCAAACCGGTGGGTAAAAGTATTACTGTTACTACCAGGGATAAAAACGTCAGGTTTGTTTTCATTTTAATGCCAAATAGAGCTATAATGTTAAGTCCTTAACAGCACAAGTAATTATAATTGAATAAAGTATAAAGTTCCGGGTTAAAATGCAATAAAAAGAAAAATCCTGCTATCCTTATATAAATAGCCGATGTTACGTGCACAGGTTACATGGATAATATTGCCTGGATTTGTGTTTTAAACAAAGAGGCGCCGCCAAATGCCGGGTGACGAACGGCAGCAGCCGGTATACCCATTTTATCGAGAGTGGTTTTGGCGTGGTTGCCAACCGCGATGATTTGGGTGAATTGATGAGAATGCAGTAAGGCCTGTAAAACAACCCGGCCCCTGGCAAGCTCTGTCGGCAGCGGGGCGCGATTGGAAAGAATGCCCCGCGCCGCATTCCAGGGATGCCAAGGGAAAGCGTTCCAGAAAATAAAGTCTTGACAATTCAGACGCTGTTCCGCCATAAAGCCCCACACAATTGTCGCGGTGTTTTCGCTAAAACCGTTTTTTTTGAACGCCGGGGCGCTGGTGCGACGTGGCACCAGCCCGGAGAATACCATCTGCGGGGTAATGCCCTTGTGACGCATTCCGCCCAGCAGAATTCGTTCCGAGGTCATGGCAATACCGGTAAAATGGCCGCCCTGGTAACTCAGGCCTTCACCAAGCAGCATATAGCGGGCATTGCGGCGTTCCGCCAGGTAGCGCTGCAATTGTTCGCGGCGGATGTGAGGCGCAAAGCTATCCATATCATGTTCTTTATCAACATCCCGCCAGGGATTAAAGACATTCGGTAAGGGAGCGGTATCGAGTAGTTTTATAAATTCTAGCATTGGTTCACTATCATTTTTCTTATTACCTGACTTTCTAAAACGAACTTTATCTTTTGATAATGGAGTTTTAATAATGAACTGTAGGATGGGCATCGACCCACTACAGCGATAACTTGCTGAATAATATAATGTTAATCATTACAAAATACCTGTAAAAGAATGGTGGGACAATGCCCAATGTTTAGTAATAGTTAAATTTCAATTTCTATAAACTCAATTTAGAAATTCAGGTATTATAATAAGCGAATTTATCGGGAAAATTGCAACAGATAAATAGAGGCGGAAAAGGGGAGCTGCTGCTTAAAAGGGGGGGACGCCGCTGGCACATCACCTAGGGGGATCAGTGACTGCCGGGGGATACGGCGTCCCTTTTTTATATTCTTGTTATTAAAAACCTGTAGTCAAAATAATCAACCATTTTGCAACTGATATAACAAAAAATAAACTTTTGTTTATTCCATCCCGTCGATAACCGTATCTATAGCATCTGCACCGCCCCAATCTGTTTAAGTATATTAAATTAAAATCATTAAAGCAAGAGAAAAATTCAAATTTTTGAATTCAATTCATTTTTTTACAAACAAAAGCGCCACTATTGTACTTACAGAGCGACGCATAAAAATAAAAACTCCGGCAGCCAACTTGACGGTTACCGGAGTTGTAATTTTTTTGTTTCTTTAAGAAACCTGAATACCCGCTTTATCGCTTAATCACTGGTTATTTCAGCAGCGTCATGGTTTTTTCCTGCGTCAGCCTTTTCTGGTTGGTTGTAACGGTGAGGCGGTACAAATAAATACCCGAAGCGGCCGGGGCGCCGCTGTCGCTATGTCCGTTCCAGGTAATGCTATGAGAGCCGGTGTCCTGTTTTTCGTTGACCAGGGCGGCAATACGTTGACCATTCACATTGAAAATATCCAACCTGACGTCGGCGGACGATTGCAGGTCATAAGTTATATTGGTAGTCGGATTAAAGGGATTGGGATAATTCTGCCGCAGGGTAAATTGCAGCGGCGCCGCGGCTGGGTTTTGCCGGGCTATATCCGTATAATCCGTTTGCGCCTGTACCAGTTCGATGCCGTCGCCGGTACCGAGGTTGCGCGAATACTGGCGATCCTGTGCATTGTTCCAGTGTTCATGAACACCGAGGCTGGGCAGCGCTACTCCGTCGCCATCCGGATTATAGTTGAATCCTTCCGGCCATTTGGTGGGATCGGCGGCCTGGTGCAGGTAATCGTCCACGCCGTTGTAATGGACAAAGATATGACGCATCGGCGAGATCGTCGAATCGGCTTCGGCGAACTCGGCCTGCATAAAATCGAGGCAAACGGATTCAATAGCCACCGGGTCCATCGATAGGAACAAAGAGTTGCACCAGTCGTCATTAAACGGCGCCATGCGGAATTTACAAGGCGGATCGTGTTCATACGAGGTTGCCCACAGGCCGTCCATAACGTATAGAACAGTCTTGCCGCCGAGGTATTTACTGCCCATCAGGTCAACGAACACGCGGTATTTGCCGTAACCGGTGCGCGCTTCAACATTCCAGTCCGGCAAAATTGTGCCGTTATGCAAATGCGATGCGCCGGAGCGGGTGTTGGCGCCGAAAAAGTTTTTGGCGAAATAGGAGGTGCCGGCCCAGCGATGCCCTTTTAGCGCCGGCAGGTTAATGATGTATTTGGCGTTATTCATAGCGGAGTACAGGCGATCGTAGGTTTGCGTTAGCACCTTGCCGCTATCGGAATAAAAGATCACCTTTTTCGTATCCACTTTGAGCGTTTCGCGGCCGTCCTGGCTACCATTAACCATGTAATGGGCATTGGGGAACTCGGAATGCCACATATCGTAACAATGCTTGAAAATTTTGCGATAGGGATCGCCGATATAAATATCTTCCTGGGGCACGCCGGCGCGGTAAACCAGTTGCCGGATGACTGCCAGCGCCGCCTGGGGCGAGGTGTCGACACAGCCGTAATCTCCGTTATATTGGATAGAACCGTCGCTTTTAAAACTGTTGGCATGCACGGAATTGATCTTGATAAAGATTTTTTCCCCGGCGGTATAGCCGGTTACGCCGTTGCCATGCTGTTCGTTAAAATATTCAAAAATTGCTTGCCACGCCTGGGCGTCGGTTTCTTTATTGGTCAGGGATTTGATAGCGCCGGAGAACATGGCGTCGATGACCCGCTGATCGTTGTTTTTTTCCAGAAAATAGCCGTCGTTATTGGTGGTGGGCTCGCAAAATTCGTCCGTGGCATCCTTGTCATGCACCCACACCACGCGACCCGGTACAACGCCTTTGGCTTCGCCTACCGGGTTATTACGGCCCAGCGGATCGGTGTTGGTATACAGATCCTCGTTTATTGCCAAAGCCGGTGATTTTGTATGCAGAAAGGTGAACGAACCGGCGACAAGCGCGGTTACCAGGCATAAGGTCGCCAGAATATAGCGGGAATTGCGGTATGATAATTTTGCTTTACGGAGTGCAAAAATGGTTGCGAGCAAGCCCAGCAGGTATGTAACAAAGGTCGAGGCCAGGGGCGCGGCAACTTTCATACAGGGATACGCCGCCCGGCTCGGTTTGGGGATGACCCGAACCAGGAACCACACCAGCGACGACACGCCCAGCGCGGTAAACAGCCAGCGTCCGGTATGACGCGCGCCGTTCTTGCCAGGACAGGTTATTTTTCGGTTATGTTCGTGGCATTGTTTTTTCATCTGTTATCCTATAGTAAATGATTACCAGTTACTGTTTACTCTAATAACAGAAAAAAATGGGTTAAATACAAGAGAAAAATTTGAGGGCGGGGAGTGGTAACCGGCAAATTGCTGATTTTGGGAAGGCTGTCAGGCGGTAGCTGTCAGTTTTCAGTTGTCAGCTATCAGTTGGTAATTGTGAAACGTGAGACGTGAGATGTGAAACGGGAAAAGTTGTTGGTTCATAGCTGTCAGTTTTCAGCTATCAGTCAGATTTGCAGAGCTGAATTTATTTTGTGTAACATGGTACTGTCGCCTCGATACGTTCCGCAAAGGTAAAGCAAGCGGAACACTCGGCGACCGTGTTAGGGCAATTTCTAGGTGAAACGTGAGACGTGAGACGTGCAAACCTGTTGGTTCATAGCTGTCAGTCGTTAGCTTTCAGTTATCAGCTATCAGCGAAATGAATTTGATTGTACCAGGGTACAATCCCGGCGTGTTCTGAAGATAGACCAATAACCCCGGTCGTCGAGTAGGACGGTCGAGCATGGCGAGACCGGACGTATCGAGACGCACCGGGGTAGCAGGTGCGTCCAGGTCGACTGGGGCTGCGCTTCTGTAATATTTTGGAGGGCAAACTTTCCCGGTTTTTTCGCACTTGTCGCCTCGATACGTTCCGCAAAGGTAAAGCAAGCGGAACACTCGGCGACCGGTTTAGATTTATCTTTTTGATCGTTCCTGTAACCTGGGATGTAAGCAAGACAGGGGCTACGCTCCGGGTTATGCCTTGTTGAACATATCCTATGTTTTAAAGTGTGTTTGAAAAATAAATAATATATTGCTATTATAATAAAATTTCATTATATATAAGATCATATTCGGGACGATAAAAACAGGGCGAATTTTATAAAATTATACAAACTGATCGTTCCAGGGTTGTACCCTGGAACGTAAAAAAGACCGGGGCTGCGCCCCTGTAATAGCAGGAGGGCCAAGCCCTTCCGGTTTTTTCGCACCGGGGTACAACCCCGGCGCGATCAGGAGAAAAAATACTAATAAGGATAACTATGTTTAAAGAGATATCATTTATTAAAGCATATAAATACCTGGATTCCTATTGGCGTAATAATAAAAGTCATGATTTGTCATCATTGTTGGGTGACATGTCTCCCAATTGGTATTTTGATGACTTGGAACTTCAAGATGTCTGTGTTTTGGATGATTGGTATAAGATAGTAGAAGGGAAAAAAATCACGGCTGAATTTTTCTATCAGGCTCTCATTACTTTTATAGAAATGGAAGAAAAGGAATTCAAATATAAATTTGATAACCTGATATTCGATGTAACCAATAACAAACAGAGAATCGTTGATTTTTGGGAAGCTGAATTAAAACCAGGGGGAGAAACTCAAAAAGCAATGTCTTATATGGTTCTAGTAAAATATATGAAAATTTTCTATCAGGATAAATTGGAAAATGATCACTTTTGGGATTTATTTGAACCTCTTTGTCCTCATTGGCAATTTGATTTAGAAACATTAAATGATAAATCGATATTAAAAAATTGGTATGCCATTTTACATGATAAAAAGATTGATGCTGAGGTATTTTACACGAGTATGATAGAATTTTTAGAACGAAATAATAAGAGATTCGATTTTCAATTATTTATCAATCATGTTATAAATAACAAACCTGAAGTTATTGCATATTTTGAAAAGACTTTTAATGAATAAAGTAAAATTCATTTTTTAATTAAAGTTGAATCCTGGCTGCCTTGGGCCGCTGGTATGTACCCGTCCCGCCAAGCGGGACGGACGAATCGCGACGATATTTTCTGGTCGGTGCACAATTCAAGTGTAGCCCACCTCGCCGCAAATACTGCAAAAGTTTGCTCAGGTTCGAATGCATAGAATTTTCTTTTTAGCAGATTCGTACCCCAGGTGGACCACACTGAAATCTGAAAGCCCCTTTGATCGTTCCAGGGTTGTACCCTGAAACGTAAAAGAGACCGGGACTGCGCCCCTGTAATAGCAGGAGGGCCAAGCCTTCCCGGTTTCCCAGCACCGGGGTACAACCTCGGCGCGATCAGGTGATGAATGAATTAGATAAATATAAGTTACAACAATTTTTGTACATAGAGGATTCTAATATGAAAAACTTGATTTTATTAATTCTGGTTTTGTCAAGTATTAGCAGTTGTATACACGATAATAATAAGGATGGTATTACAGTAAAGGTGGAAGTTGTAAATAAGAAACCATATTATTATACGGATGATCCAGTACCAATAAAAGTCAAACTTACTTTAACAAATCATTCAAATAACAATTATTATTCACGAAGTTTTATTTATAGTAGCTTGAATATAAAAATTCAAAAAAAATCTTTTTATTTTTTACAATAAAAGCATTTGGGAAGGTGATGATTACGTTTCATGGCAAGATCCAAATTATACTGAAATGGATCGTTGGAGTGAAAAAAGAGCAGTTACAAAAAAGGATGAAACTGTACCAGATTCAGTTTTAGAAATAATTTACAATACCAGCATTAGTCAAGAAATATTATATAGTCATGAAGTATTGATAGATTTATACAAGAATATATTGGATCAAACTTTTTTTCTAGAATCTGGTGAAACAAGAGAAAATGAATTTTTAATATCAATTATTCAAGCATTTAAAGGTAAATATGAAATACAATATATATATTCGCCGGAAGATGATTTTCAAGACTATAATAAATCAATTGAAATTCTTTCTCAATATGGAATAAAACCACCCAAAATACCTGAAAAGTATATAAAAATTAGGAAAGAAATAAAATCAAAACCAATAATACTCGAAGTAAAATGAAATTATTATATGAACCCTGGTTTGCAGAATTCCCACCAGCAAGTTTCTGCATCCAGGACGGCTATACAGTTTTTATAAACATACTTTGTTTATAGCCCTGCCTTCAGACGGGCTTTTTTTCCGGCTAAAGCCGGGACTACTAACAACAACCGGGGTATAATTTATAAACTATTAGCCTCCGGCGCTGTTCTTTATTATATTCACAATCAATCGTTACGGCTTTAGCGCACTCTATCCACGCTGGGCCGCTGGTATGACCTGAACCGGCGGACGTATCGCGACGACATTTTCTGGTCGGTGAACAATTCAAGTGTAGCCCACCTCGCCGCATATACTGCAAAAGTTTGGTCAGGTTCGAAGTCATAGAATTTTCTTTATAGCAGACTCGTACCCCAGGTGGACCACACTGAAAACCCCGTGTTCTGATTTTGAACTGAATCCCTAACGCAGTAAAACCATTTTGCACATACCGGTAAAAGATCCGGCTTTGATATAGCCCAGGTATACGCCCGAAGGCGCGGGTAGACCCGCCGCGGTGGTTCCGTTCCAGGTCAGGGTGTGCTCGCCGGAGGGGTGTGCGGCATCGACCAGCCGGACGGTCTCTTGTCCCGCCAGGTTATAGACGCATAGCAGTACATGAGCAGCGCAGGGCAGCGAGTAGTGTATGGTGGTGGTTGCGTTAAAGGGATTGGGATAATTTTGCGCCAGGCAAAAGCCGCGCGCCGGTTTTACCGCATCGTCAACCGCCGCCCCGTTATCGACAACGACCAGTAATTGCGAGCCGGCTGCGGGGATGGCGACGCCGTCCTCGCTTTGCGCCAGCGCCTGAATGTAATATTTCCCGGTGGCGGCGTAGGTGTGAGTAAAAGTGAACAGGGAGGCATTAGCATTCCAGTCGCTGCAAGCCGATTCATGGCCGTCGCCCCAGGCAATTTTTACCTGCACGCGGTTTTGCTGTGCAGTGGTTGCGGTGGCCTGAACGGTGACCGGCTCGTCGAGGCGGGCGGTGTCGGGTTCGACCCAACAGATCACGGCGGCGTCCGGGTCGATGCCGCAGACGCCGTCCCACATAATATCAGCGCAATCGAGTTTGGCCAGGCTGTCCGCCAGGGTTTGCACGGCAGTGCCGCTAAGCATGCCGGGATTATTGCGCATCCGCAGGGATTTGAGTTTATCCAGGACGTACAAAACCGGCAGATCGCCATGATCGAGCCGATTTTCTTCCAGGTAGAGAATTTCCAATGTGGGGATAGCGGGAAAAGTGGCCAGGTCTTTAAGATGATTTGCGGATAAATCGAGGCGTTTTAAAGCCGGCAGCAACCCCAGCGGAGCCAGGCTGCCGATCCGGTTTTTGGCGGCATTCAGCTTTTGCAGAGCCGGCAGGTTTTGAATGCCGGCAAGAGAAGTAACGGCATTGTTGTAGCATTCCAGGGTTTTAAGCATGGGCAACGATTGCAAGGGCGTTAAATCCATGATCCGGTTATTGGCAATATACAATTCCTGCAATACGGTCAGGTTGTGTAAAACCGTCAGATCGGTCATACCGGTTTCGGTGAGATACAGGATTTTAATATGGATCAAAGTGAGCAGCGGCGAAAAATCGCTGATCTTGTTGCGGCTGAGTGATAATTCTTCCAGTCCTGCCAGGTTTTGCAAGGGCGAAATATCGGTAATTTTATTATCGAGCGCCCGTAAACAGACTAGAGCCCGCAGGTTTTGCACAGGAGTTAGATCGACAATTTTGCAATTATTGATATTTAACGAGGTTAAAGCGGTCAGGTTTTGCAGAGCGGCAATGTCAGTGATTTTATTATCCTGCAATTCCAGGTTGACGAGGTTGACCAGATTTTGCAAGGGGGCAATGGTTGTAATACGGTTGGATTTAAGGGAAAGCATGGAAAGATTCACTAATTCCGCCAATGGGGACACGTCGGTAATGAGGTTATAACCCAGGAACAGAGAGTCAAGATGGGTAAGCTTGAGCAGAGGGGTCAGTTCCGTAATGCGGTTGTGGGTGAAATCCAGTTTTTGGAGATTAACGGCAAATTCCAGGCCGGACAGGTCGGCAATACTGTCATTTTTTGCCACAAGCGTGGTTAAACCGGCTATATCGGTATCGTGAATATCGCCGGTTGGTCTGCCCAGGGCGTTGCGAATAGCCAGTTCCAGGCGGGGGTCGTTAAATTGAATATTAACAAAAGCCGAATGAAGGCGGTGAGACGGTGCAGAGCTATTAACTTCACCAAAAGCCAATAAAAGCGCTCCGTTTGGCGTGATCATCAATATGCCGATATAAAACCAAATAAGCGGCAATGAAGGCCTGGTAAGTTTTGATACAAACATTCACCCTCCCCGAAAAGTCTGGTTTTAAGTGTAACTCCCATTTACCCACCCCGCTAACCACCCTGGCGCCCTCTAGATCTGGTATTAACAAGCTATCCAGGAACCGGGGCGCCCTTTTTTAAGGCTTTTAAAAAGAATTTTCCCAACCATATTGAGTTAATGTCAAGCGATTGTCTCCTCGTTCCTAATCTCCTCAGACTGTATGAAAACGAATGTAAATGCCAGGTTGTTAGAGTTTGGAAGTAGCTCGGATTCTACCGGAACCGGAGTGCAGTCCCTTTATGGACTGTGGCCGCCGCAGGTGGCCTCGAAAAGCTTTATTGTTT
>Ga0116158_10001783_pt1 | contig 19272 bp, 10 predicted proteins | sample AD_UKC052_MetaG_FD_89883 | JGI IMG/M metagenome (GOLD analysis project Ga0116158, IMG submission 89883) | Active sludge microbial communities of municipal wastewater-treating anaerobic digesters from USA - AD_UKC052_MetaG | ecosystem: Engineered > Bioreactor > Anaerobic > Digestate | place: USA... | reverse complement strand
TAAATGAAGAATTAGCAACAGGATGTACCCAAACGGCTTGTGATGCTATAGTATCATCATAACACAAACCATTGCCAGAAGAAACAAATAACTCTACCGCATACAACCCTGGCACTTCATACGTATGCTGTGTTACAGGGAGTGTTGAGAAATTTCCATCTCCAAATCCCCATGATACTGAATCGCCATATTCAGTTAGATTTAGAAAATCAACCTTTAAAGGTGCACATCCCTCAATCGGAATTAAATTAAATGCAATCTCTGGCTGACCAACAACACGATAAGACTTACTAGATGTATCGGAGCATTGATATTGATTAGTTACTCTTAGAGATATTGCATGTAAACCGGTATCGGTAAAAGTTATTTGAGGAGTGCTTAATGAAGAAGTTCCTCCTAACCATTCCCATTGAAATGTCAAATTATTGGCAGATTGATTAATGGTTTGTACACTAGAGGGTGGTCCACATCCCGCCTCAGCAGAAAGTGTAAACAAACTTGTTGGAGTCGGGTTAACCCAAACTTGTATTGAAGCGGTATCAGGACAATCAATTAGGCTTGATTGATAATTATGAGCAATCAATTCAGCCGAAAATGTGCCCAAACCAGAAATAAGCAATGAAGGCTCTGCTTGAGAAGATCCAGTTCCATCACTAAAATTCCATTCATATGCATTAGCATTTTGAGTGGCATTCGTAAAATTTGCAAGTAATGGTGCACATCCCGTATCAGGATTTGCGGAAATAATTATTGTTGGATGTGCCCATACACTTAATGGTTTATATAGTGTATCAATACAGCCTGTTGTTGGATTTTCTCCAGATAATCCAATTGTATAATTACCTCCCTGATTAAATACCTGATTTAATGGAGATGAATAAATAGTAGTTGGTGAATTATCAATTAACCAAGAATAATTAACACCAATTGAAGAAGTATTATTTAGAGTTACTTCTGTGTTTTCACAAATACTGGAAGAACTTAAATTAAAATCCAACGAAGGCCCTTCCAATAAATTTAATGTACTATAAACGGTGTCCGAAAAACAGAAATTAGAAACAATTAATTGTAAAGTATAATTTCCTGCATTGGGATATAAGTGAGTAACCGATTCCCCAATTGCCCCTTCACCGTCTCCAAAATCCCATAAATAAAATGTCTGTCCAGTTAAAGGTGATTGAAATGAAAACTCATAAGGAGCACAAGCGGTTTGTGTTAGAACTGAACCAATTGAAAAGCTGTTTGGATAAATAATAACACTTGCTGTATCTGTGGAAACACCACAGGAATTTGTCACGACTACTGATATATTAAAGATCTGAGGGAAATTAATTGCTTGGAATACAAGTGGTGCAGGTAATGAATCTGTTGATGTAGTTCCATTATCGAAATCCCAAAGAAATGTATCTGGACTTCCGTAACTAATATTCTGAAATACAAGTGTAGTTGGAGAACAACCTATTGAATAATCTGTAGTGATAACAGCCACTGGTAATGGCCTTATGGTGATAGAATCTAAATAGGTTCTAGTACCACATAAATTAGTCAACGATAATTCTACATAGAATAAACTATCACCAATAACTGGTGATGGGAAAACAGGTAATTGCGGAGAAGTTAATGATGAGGAAGGAAATAAAGGGCCGAAATTCCAATCATAAGTTAAGTTGTACCCTAACGAATTATTCAAGATTGATCCTTGATATGGAGCACAGGCTAAATCAGCAGAAATTGAAAATTGTGGGACTGGAGGCTCAACTACTATAAATGACGAACTTGTGGATACAGAACATCCATAGGGAGAAATCGAGTTTAAAATTAATTGATAATTTCCAGCAGTAGTTATATTAATTGTTGGTGCTGCAGCTGTACTATAAAAAACGGTATCATTTTGTGCTTGTTCAATAATAATCCATTCAAAATTTGAGGCAGAACCGGAACTCTGATTCCCAAGCGTATAATTAACATTAATGCACAATACTGGGTCAATTGTTAAACCTGGAATTGGCATTGGAACTACTAATACACTTAATGAATCTTCATTGAAACAAGTTGATTGTAAATTCTGATAGGTATAAATTGTATCAATAACATAATTGATTGTTTGCGAACCTTCTCCAGCAATTTGAGAACAGAAAAGCCCATTACTATTTGTAATACCACCGCCACTCCAAATCCCACCTGTTGGTATAGGCGGCAATAATTGAAAACAAGGATCATCAAAACACCTAAAAGTATCTACTCCTGCTTCAACAAATGGTAATGGGAAAATAACCACTGAGGCAGTATCCCATGTTTGACAAGATCCTGATCCAACAGTAAAAATTACATCAGAAGTATCTGCTTGATTCAATAACACAGATCCATCCGTTAATAGCCATGTTGGATTCTGAATATCAGTCCAAGTTCCGTTTGAAGGCAGCCCAACTAAATGCGCGGTATCATTTAAACTGTAGCAATATGAAACATCAGGTCCTGCATCAGCATCTACTGGAGAAACAACTGTAATATTAGAAGTATCTGCATTTACACACTGATTAACATCTGAAAAAGTATAGTATGCTTGAAATGTCCCATTTACAGTTGGAATAAATCCAGCAGTATCTTGAACAGCATCTGTATTTAATAAAAAGTTAATATCACTCCCTGTCCAATTACCACCAATAGGAGTCGCTGTCAGTATAGTATTAAATGGTGTCAAACACACTTGAATAGGATCTGAAAAAACTTGAACTGGCGTTAAAGCATTAACCGTTATTATTAGACTATCTTCATTTACACAGCCAGTTGCTGTTTCGGTATAGGTATAAACTGAAACGTAATTCCCAGACGGCACTGATAAAGGATCAAATGTCCCTAACTGTGCGTCACTTACCCCCATTCCAGACCAAATCCATGTTCCTAATCCAATAGGGGATTCGCCAGAAAATGAAAATGGAGGAGAATTAATACACACACTGGTATCTGTTCCTGCTTCAACAACTGGTAATGCCATAACGGTGATAATCCTATCGTCGCTAACAGCACATGTACCTGTTCCTGTTGTATAGGTTAATGTTACTGCGCCTACTTGTGTTGCAGTAAATAATCCTTGTCCGTCTACTTGAACATCACCACTCCACTGCCCATTAATAGGACTTTGACCTGTCAATAAAAAAGGATCATATGTAACACAAACACTGGTGTCGTTTCCAGCATTTACAATGTCAGGATTATTTGATGTGATTAAAATACTATCCAGATTAATGCAACCCGTTGATGCATCTGTATAAGTATAATAGATAGTTTGAGTTCCTACTACAGGTGGAACAAACTCTCCATTTAAAACACCGGGTCCATACCATAATCCCCCTGAGGGAGATTCACCAGAAAGTACTGTTGGAATAGATGTAAAACATACTGTTAAATCGGCTCCTGCATTAACAATTGGCAATTGGTTGACAACTACTGGTATTGTTAGCTGATCAGTACAACCTGCAATATCTGTTAATGTGACTATATAATCCTGATTAACAATTGGAAATGCATTTACCGAAGTTCCAACAGTGCTTGATAAACTATCACTAGGACTCCAAATGAAATTATAATTTCCAGTTCCATTAGCTCCTGAAACAGCAAGTGTAACTGTATCAAATGCACAGATAGTAGCTCCTAAACCTGTTATTTCGGGAAGTTCGAGTGTTGTAATAACAAGTGTGTCGGAAATAGCACATGTTCCTTGACCAACAGTGTAATAAAGAGGATAAGTTCCAACTTGTGAAGGTGTAAATTCTCCTGTACTATTTACATAGTTACTTCCCGTCCAGTTACCTCCAACTGGTGTTCCAGACAATTGCAAGGGAGATGCATTTAAACAAATCGAATCATTTAATCCCGCGTTTACAGTTCCAGGATCGGTTACACTGATGATTAAACTATCCGAATTTATACAACTATTACCATCAGTATAAGTATACGTCAGAACAAAACTTCCTGTGGATGTTGGAGTAAAATCTCCTGTTCCTGTAACTCCAATCCCTGTCCAAGTTCCACCACTTGGAGAAAAGCCTGTTAATGTATTTGCATTAGGAGTATTACAAACACTCACATCTGAACCTGCATTTACAATTGGAATTGGATTGACTGTGATTGAACTAACATCCGAAGCCGAACAAGAATTAGCATCTGTAACAGTAACTGTAAAACTTGTATTTGTTAAAGGCGAAGTTGAAACTGAAGTTCCAGTTGATGATGAAAGTCCGGTTGAAGGAGACCAAGAGTATGAGTATGGTCCAAGCCCAGCAGATCCTGTGGCAGTTAAAGTAGTTTGCTCTCCTGCACAAATGATAGGGTCGTTTACTAAAACGGTTGGAAGTGAATAAACTGTTATAATTATCTGATCAGTAGCTAAACATGATCCAGAGCCAATTGTGTATGTGAGTGTATGAGTTCCGACAGAGCTTGGTGTAAAGACTCCTGTACCTGTTACTAAAGGATCGCCACTCCAATTTCCACTGGAAGGAGTTCCTGATAAGTTAATTGAAGCTGAATTTAAACAAACTCCTTGATCAACACCTGCATTGGCTGCTGTTGGATTAATAACAGTTACAATAATTTGGTCTGTTCCTGTACATCCATTCTGTGTTACCGAATAAGTTAATGTAACATTTCCAAGTGTACTAGGCGTGAAAACTCCTAATGATGTAACACCTGTGCCTGACCATGTACCATTAGCAGGTGAAAATCCTACTAATGTATTCTGCCCAGATCCATTACAAATACTCAAATCATTTCCTGCATTTACTATAGGAATTGGATTAACAGTTATCGAACTAACATCAGTTGATGTACATGAATGAGCATCACTTACCGTAACAGTATAGCTTGTAGAGGTTGCTGGCGATGTTGTAACGGACGCTCCCGTTGTAGAAGATAGTCCCGCTGAAGGTGACCAAGAATAGGTATATGGTGTTTGACCCAAAGCACCTGCAGCTGTTAATGTTGCTTGCGAGCCAGCACATATGCTAGGATCATTTACCGAAACAGTTGGAAGTGCGTAAACAGTTATAATTTTTTGATCTGTAGCCAAACATGAACCTGAACCAATGGTATATGTTAGTGTATGTATACCTACTGAGCTAGGTGTAAATACTCCTCCCGCTGTAACTAAAGGATCTCCACTCCAATTCCCATTAATAGGAGTTCCTGTTAAATTAATTGGAGCTGCATTTAAGCAAATACCTTGATCAAGACCTGCATTAGCTGCAGAGGGATTAATTACTGTTACAACTATCTGATCAGTTGCTGTGCAACCTGATTGAGTTACAGTATAAGTTAGAGTAAAATTCCCTAAATTACTTGGAGTAAAAACTCCTGCAGGAGTAACACCTGCACCTGACCAACTTCCAGTAGTCGGTGAATAACCTGTAAGTGTATTTGCACCAGAACCATTACAAATACTTAGGTCATTTCCTGCATTTACGATAGGAATCGCATTTACGGTAACTGTAACTGTATTTGTCCCCGTGCATCCTCTAGAATCTGTAACAGTTACTGTATAGGTTGTTGTTGTTGAAGGATTAGCTGTTACAGTTGCTAAAGTTGTAGAAGATAGACCTGTTGAGGGTGACCAAGAATAAGAATAGGGACCTAATCCACCTGCACCTGTTGCTGTTAAAGTTGTTGAACTGCCAGCACAAATAGCCGAAGGTGTAGGAATTGTAACAGTTGGATTGGGATTGACTGTAACAATAACATTTGCAGTATTTGAGCACCCAGTAATTGGAGCAGTTCCAGTGACAGTATAGGTTATAGTTGCAGTTGGACTGCCAGTAACATTTGCACCAGAATTAGAAGATAATCCAGATGCTGGCGACCAGCTAAAAGTACTTGAGGCAATAGTTGAACTCGCGGTTAATGAAACTGATAAACCACTGCATATTGCAGGAGTTAGTGGAGCAACTGAAACAGTTGGTTTTGGATTTATCGTTACAACTAATTGATCAGATAAAGAAGGACAGCTTCCTGCAGCTGGAATCGTGTAAGTCAATGTTGCACTTCCGGAAGCAGCAGGTGGGGTATATAAACCTGTTGGAGAGACTCCTGTGCCTGACCAAGTTCCACCAGTTGGAGAACCAGTAAGTTGAACTGTAGACCCAGAAACACAAACTGAAATATCTGAACCAGCATTAACAGTTGGCGCTTGATTGATAGTTACTTGGTGTGTTGTACTTGAAGCACATCCTGCCAAATTATTGACAGTTGCAGTTAATGAAACTGTATATATACCGACACTAGAAAAAGTAAAACTGGTATTTGTAGAAGAATCTGTCCCCGGAGAGTTAAATGCCCAACCTGAGGTAGGAGATACTGACCAGTTATATGCATAGGTGGTTGGAAAACATGCATTTGATGGTACAACCGTAGCATTAGTAGCAGAAACATTTAATGCGGGTGGGTAACAGCTTGAAGAAGGGCTAACTGAAAATTGAGGCTGAGGCTGAGCAACAACACAGAAATTAAGAGTTGTATCATCAATTCCACAAGAATTACCAATAGACAACTTCATCTGGTAACTTCCCGGAGTGGTGAATTGCATAGTTAGTGGCGAAGTACCTGATGTCCATGCGTTAATATTTGCAGGGAATGTTCCATTTGAACCTAGGCTTCCTGATACAATTGATCCAGTTGATGGGCCAGTGACGGCCCAATAGTATGGGGGATTTAAATTACAAGTTGAACCAGAATATGTGACCCCAGGATCAGAAATATTAGTGAATGTTATTGATCCTCCTGCACATACTGGAGTTGGTGATAAAGTAAACGAGGCATTTGGTTTTTTTGAAATTCTAATAGGCTGAACAGTACCTGCGGTAGAACCAGCCGTATTGGTTGCTGTTAATGTAGCTCCGTAACAATTTGGTTGCCCTCCAAATGTTTGATTACAAGAAATATTTGTATATGTGTGTGAAACAGTTGCTGGAATAGTCGTTTGCGTGAAATTTAATATTGGAGTTCCATCTCCAAAATCAAAGGCATAAGTTGTATTAGAAGTATTTCCAGAAAAGCTACTTAAATTAAAAACAACAGTATGAGGAGCACAACCACTTGCATTACCCGCTACACCTAAAGTAATTGCAGGTAATTGAGAAAACCCCTCTATTGTAGACAAGAGTATAATCAATACAATTAAATAAAGCCTACTAAACTTCATTTGAATAACTCAATTTGATAATTGGTTAAGTAAATTTCTATATAAGTCAACAAATGTACTTCTTAAAGCCTAATGATACAAGGGTGATATCACCAATGTCAACATATTTTACTGACCATAAAAAGACTAAAATAATATCATTACATACTCCTGATATTCAATATTCTACAGCCTAGAAAAGGAAAACACAATCAAAATAATAATTGATTTGCGCTTTATCCAATTCTCAATCTCAAACCCGTCAATATAATTTTCTGAAAGAACACGCTACATAATATACTTAATAGCAATACAACCCAAGCTTACTACTGACTCAAATAGTAGTAATATCGGTTCTTAATATTAGCGTGATAGTATTTACCATGAGATGGCGCATTTTTAAATTCATTCCAAACTTTTAAAGGAACGTCTTTGAAAATGTAGTTTTTCTGATCTGTTTTCAAAAAGAAAAAGCCAACACGACCATCACAGCTATAATAACTTGCTCCTCTTATCCATGAACTTTTAGAGGTATTTGTTTTGTCATTAAATTCAAAACGCGTACTTACTATTGCCTTATAAGCTGTTTCATAATTTGGAAATGAAGTTTTCATGCGCGAACAATGCACTTGAGCATTTGTTGACATGAATAGAAAAGAAATAAAAAACAAAATACATGTTACTTTTGAAGCTAACATATTGTATCTGTATGTAATAAGCGCCATTTTACTCAGAATTACATGTTGTGGTTTGTAATTTATATGAAATTACGATTAAACTTAATTTAGTTTACTTCAATTAAACTCAAAAGGAATATAAAATTCATCTAAGCCCAAATGTTCTTGGAAATTTAGTTTGCCGTAATACCCTGACAAAGCTCTAATTCTTTGTTTAATGCCATCCATTGAGTTTTCCGTATTTTGAATATGTATAGCTTTCATATCTGGTTTGGAGCCTAGAAAACTTCTAATCATAAAACTATCCATTTCTCGATTAAATATAGGAAATGAATAGCCTATAATTATTAGTCTTTCAGCTTCATGTAGAATGTTTTCTAAAGATTTAAAGTTAATCGTTATCTTTTCATCGTTGGGTAAATTTGAAAATTCATAATTTAAATTATCCCAAGAAAACTGAATTGTTGGTCTATATTTTCTTTTTAAAAGAAGAGTATTGAACCTATGAAGACTTTGATTCATATTTATAATTAATTCATCATTTTCTGAGTCAATAATCGAAGAAAATGAGTTATCAATAGGTTCATTCACATCATAATAATTTCCATTTAATTTTATAATATTCTTGTTAATTAAATTCTCATTTTCATGAAAATTAGAAAGATTAAAAACAGTATTAAGCATTTGTAAATTTGGACTTCTTCTTAAGAAATATTTGAGAAGAACATCTTCAATTTCTGAATCATAATTCCAAGTAAGAATTTTTAAATTATCTGGAAAAGATGGAACTCCTTTCCCAGGATTAAGAATAGATGCAAAAAATGAAGTATATCTAGAATCATTTCCTTCAAAATGATAATTAAGTGGTCTAGTGTCTGGAAGTGAAATAAAATCACCAATTCTAGTAAACAAATTTTGTTTCTCAAATTTCCATAATACGAAAAACAAACTTAAGGTCACTCTGATATTATCATAGTCTTTTGTATGTTGAACACCTTTTAAGTATAGGCTTCTTGCATAAGTATCTGGAGTACCATATTCTCTAAATTGTGTCGCCGTATATAATCCTTCGTTTCTAGCAAATTCAAACAGTTCTTTAGATTCATTACTTTCCTCAAAATTATTAAACACACCATTACTATGTGTAAATGAAAGTAGTGTTTCATAAATATAATCGACCAATGAACTTCGATTTTCATCCCCTTTAATAGTTGGGATCGAATTATAACTAGCACCAGCTCCCAATAAATAGATTATCTTCATAGAATTCAATTTTTAGAATATTTACTATGTATTTCAAATTTCAAGTAAATGAGAAAATGTGATTTAACTAATGTCACGCATCAAAAATAAGTACCAATTTTCGTAAACTTGTTTAAGAGAAGCATCAACTCTATGCGAGTTATCATAAAGCTTTGCAATTTCAAGAAATTCAAAGAGCTCCTTTTCTGTATATTTCGAATTAAGCAATTGAGCAATATCCTTCATTTTTAAGGAGACTTGATCAATTAAGTCATCAGAAAAATTCTCCCAGGCTTTATTATAGGTTATTCTATATTCTGGAATTGATTTCCTACAAATGAATAATTGCTCATTATCAAAATTATATGGCTGTGGACATTCCGAACCATCACCATAATCATTCTCAACTACACCAATTAAATAATAATCATCAATATTCTGAACCAATCCCATTAATCGAAGGAATTCGGCTAAGTGTTCGTAATAATAATCATTACTTGTAGCGAATATTTCTGTTAATTTTTCATACCAAAACAAATCCGTTTCACTTCTGAATGCACAATATAAATCATACTCAATTTGATAAATAGCTAAATCCACTATCTGCCATAAATCAGTTTGGGAATTTACATTAGGAAATGAATCGTCGTATATTTTTCTGATCAAATTATAAAATGGAGTGTATTTTCTTCTAGAATCAACACAAGCGTACTTGATGTATCGAAAGTTCTTCTTATAAAAGATGCTCCTTTGCTCACCTAAAAAATTAATCGAAGAATATAATGCATTCAAATCATTGTTTGCTGAAATGGCTTCTTTTAATACAATAACTAGATTATCTGGAATTTCATTCCAATTGAATGATTTCTCCAATTTTAATAATTGACCTTGCAATTGTTGGATTTTTGATTCTTCTTTCATGCCTATTTGTTTTAAAAACTTTCAACCAATCTAAACAAGTTAGTTCTCATTCTTTTTAAAATTCTCAGCCTGCTCAAATATCTCCACATATACTTCATCACGCTCCACAGGTGGATATCCAAATTCATCAAGAAGCAATATCAATCCAACCTTTAGCGATGATTTAATATCATCTCTCTTATTCCAGTCAGGGAATTTAGCTTGACCTTCAACCAAATCTTTTACCGCTTTTGCTAATTCAATCAATTTTTCCTCTGGATAATTGAAGTCATACTTTACACAAAGTTCTTTCAAGATATCATAAAATGCCTTTTCCTCAAAGTCAATACCTAATGCATCACCTGCCGAGAACTCTTTATGGACATCTAAAATTAATTGTGTAAGCTGTTCTGCCATTTCTTCAAATACTTCACTTCGAAGAATATCACTTTCATCACGTTGGTTATAACGATCTACAAGTATTTGCATTTTCTTAGTAAAGTCAACACCTTTTACTTTATTGACTTTCTTTATTTCACCAATTACTTTGGCAAGCAACTGCTGAAGCAATTTAATCTTTGTATGAGGTAATTTGATTTTATTTATCTTATCAATGTAATCCTGGTCAAATAAATCTTGTTCAGTTTCGCTCTCATCACCTAACTTGAAAATTTCTTGAACACCATCACTTTGAAGTGCGTCCTTAATCATTTCACGCACCTTGGCATTCATTTGAGACGTATCTGGTGCATTTCCTCTAGTTAGTTTAAAAACAATGGAACGCACAGCTAAATAAAAATGGGTAACATCTCTTTCTGATTGAGTTAAATTTTCGCTTCCAACACAGATATCATAAGCAGCTTTTAGTCTTTTTACCAAAGCCATAAAACGAGTCTCGGTATCCTTTGTTATTTGAACAAACTCAGCAGCCAAATTCAATGTATTAAGCTGCTGAAGAGTTGTGCCATTAAAGTATTTAGTTGAATCAAAAGTGTGGAACACATTTTTGAGAAGATCTAAGTGATTTCGAACTATAATCAACGATTCAGCTATATCTTCAAAGTTTTCTTCATCCCCTTTATTATACTTGGCTAGGGCTAAATTCATCTGTTTTTTAATACCAATATAATCAACTACCAATCCCTTATTTTTTCCTTCAAACTTGCGATTAACACGTGATATAGTTTGTATTAAATTGTGCTGTTGAATTGGTTTATCAATGTATATACTATCCAAGAATGGAACATCAAAGCCAGTCAGCCACATATCCACTACAATGGCAATTTTAAAATTCGATTTTTCGTTTTTGAATTCAGTATCAAGTGTCTTCCTATGATCAGAAGTACCAAGTAATTTGTATAATGTTTCATCATCGTCTTTCCCTCGAGTCATAATCATTTTGATTCGCTCCATAGGCTTGATTTTCTTATTCTCTTCCTCACTTAGCTCTTCCTCATCAGCCGATGCTTTTAACTCATTCCATTCAGGACGAAGGGCTATAACATTTTTGTAAAATTCATACGCAATTTCACGGCTACTACAAACAAACATTGCTTTGCCTTTTACTGTTGCCCCTTCTGAAATTCGGTTCTCGTAATGCGTTACAAAATCGTTAGCCAATGTTAGCAATCGTTTAGGATCACCCAGTATGGCATTCATTTTAGCAGACTCTTCCTTACTTTGTTCTATCTGATATTGATTGGCTCCAGCAAGGGCAGCTTCTTCATAGTATTTCTCAATTTTCTCCAATTCACTATTCTTCAACGCAACTTTTGCAGCTCTTCCTTCATATACAATTCGAACAGTAATTTCATCCTTAACAGATTCGGTCATGGTATATGCATCTACAACTTGACCAAAAACATCTAAAGTAGCATCTATGGGCGTTCCTGTAAAACCAACAAAAGTTGCATTTGGTAAAGAATCGTGAAGGTATTTCGCAAAGCCAAATGTTTTAGTAACTCCTTTATCTGTCACTTTTACTTTTTGGTCAAGGTTCACCTGACTGCGATGAGCTTCATCCGAAATACAAATAATATTTGTTCTGTCGCTGAGTAATTGAGTGTCTTCGGTAAACTTATGAATGGTAGTTAGGAAAACACCTCCACTTTGCCTGTCTTGTATCAATTCTCGCAGATTTGCTCTACTCTCAACACTTATTACAGTATTATCACCAATAAATTTCTTAGCATTTGTAAATTGACTTGAAAGTTGATCGTCTAAATCAGTTCGATCTGTTATCATCACTAATGTTGGACTAGCAAAATACTCACTCTTCATTAACAACCTAGCCAAGTATAGCATTGTAAAGCTCTTACCACATCCTGTCGCTCCAAAATACGTCCCCCCTTTTCCATCACCATTAGGTTTCTGCGCTCTCTTGATGGTATCAAATAAACGCTTTGCTGCATAATATTGCGGATATCGACATACTATCTTTTCATTCTTCTTAGAAGAATCAGGTATATAAATGAAGTTACGGACAATATCTCGCAATCGATTTTTGTTCAACATACCTTGAACCAGAGTGAACATACTATCAATTCCATCAACATCTTTAGCTAATCCAGCTATTCTTCGCCAAGCATAATAGAAATCATAAGGCGCAAAAAAAGAACCTGCCTTATTATTTATACCATCACTAATTACACAAAATGCATTGTACTTAAAAAGCTCAGGAATATCTCGTTTATAACGAACTGTAAGTTGTGTATAAGCGTCAAATACGGTTGCTTCTTCCCGAATGGCGCTTTTAAATTCAAATACAACCAATGGCAAACCATTGATATAAATTATTCCATCCGGAATTCGTTTTTCATTCCCAATAATTTCTAACTGATTAACAAATTTGTAAATATTATAATTGATAGGATCTTCAGCTGAAATAAAATCCAATTCAGAACTCATGAATTGAGCTTCTAAATCAGAATAATCGAGGAGTTCAATATGAATATCTTTCTGATTTCGATCTTCACGTTTTAAAATAAATCCATCGCTTAACCATCGCAATATCGTCTTATTACTCTCGTATAGATCACTTGATGGCAGGGATTTAATTCTCAATACAATTGATTTTGCCTCAGAAAGTGTAAGTTCTTGATATGCATATTTATTCAGTAAATAATTGATTAAATCATCTTCAATGATCACATCTTCAGCAGCTCGTATGATATTATTACCCGAATAATGAGGAAAACCCTCAAGACTCAATAATTCTATAAAAGCTTGTTCTAATTTATCTTCTGTGAACTTCATTCAGCTTAAAATTAATTATCCTTCCATTTTTTAGGATTGTTTTTATTCTTCGTCTTTATCGTATTCATTCCAATAGAATGCAGCACCCTCTGCATCAATAGTTTTGTAATACTCTAACATTTTTAAAAACAATACTTTACCAACACCTACATCGGTTAATGACAATAGGGTATCAAGTGTATTCTCAATGGTGTTTTTATCTTGATTGTTAGATAGAATTATATGGTTTAACTCTGCCTCTATTGCTGGCAAATGCAATTTGAGGGAATTTTGAAATTCCTCTATCGTTTGTTTTATATCTCGAAACAGTTTTTCTTCCATTTATTTCAAGTTAACTTATTATTTCGTAGTGATGTCCTTCTAGTCTCAAAAATTCGATAAAGTCTGTTTTAATTTTTTTCTGTGAACTTCATTCCTTAGTTTCAATTTTAATAGTCCAAGAAATCGTTTTCATTCTTTCTTTAATCATAGTTAAGGTTTTCAAAATAGCTTCATCTGTTGGTAATTCCCCATAAACCAAGTTCTTAAATCCACCGTTATAACTCGCTTTTAATTCAGCCCAAACTTTCTCTAAATCCCTAAATATAAGGGCTTCAACTGGGTGATAAATTAACCAATTATTATTGTTTTTAAAACTTGCCACATCATCATTTGCAACTTTCGTTAGCATCTCATCAAATGCCGATGATTGAATAAATGTTACAAACTCTTCTTGCTTTAGCAGCTGATGCAAATCGTAGGTGTGCCTTATCTTTTTCTTTAAATCCTCTAATGGATTTTCACCATAAGAAAAACGAACCAGACTCATTATTTTTTCGCAAATGGTTCTAACGGGTTTTAATGCTAGCAACTCAAAAGGTAGTAGTCCGTTTTCTTTAGCAATATCAGACTGGTTATTGTCCATCATCATTTGACCAACAAATGAAACGATGCTTTTTGTAGTGTATGGTTCATAATATCCAAGCCAAGTTGATTCCAAAATTATCACGTCTCTTACTTGCCCAAAATCGCCTTTAAATTCTTTCTTGTAGGAGTGTGCTGTTTTTCGATTCATCCCCATTTTATGAGTAATAGTTTCAATAATGACCTCAGGCATAACAGTTTCAACAACCTTACTTATTCTTTTTAGTTTAGCTTTTAATTTGTAGTCCGTTTCACCTTCTCGCCTCAATACAACCAGGTCAATATCTTCCGAAAAGCGTTCTATCATATTGTAACACTTGGATAGTGCCGTTCCACCCTTAAATACGGTGTCTTTGCCAATTTCATTGTTGAAAATCGTAAACAAAGCGTAGGTAACCCAATAGTCTTTTTCTACATAAATGGCAGGAATTTTCATCTGGTCAGCCGAAAATTGGACGGCTTGTCTGAATAAAGTTTTGTTCTCGTGCAGTTTCATACTATGTTCCATTTTTCGATGGTGGATATGGCTTGCGCTGCACCCGTTAGTTTATACTTAGTAATTGGATTCAGTGACTTAAAAAGTGGTTCTGTTGCTTTGGCGTATAGCAATGTGTCTAACAATGCTCCTAATAAAGCGCGTGTAGATGGCGGATATTTTAAAGCCAAGCGAACCAAGGTATTTACTTCTTTGTCTGTAAAGTTTTTGATAATAGCTAAAAACCGTTTGCAGGATGCTTCTATACTGGCATCAGGTATTTTTTTTATGTAGCGAATAGAATCAAGTAACTGTAACAAAGGAATGTTCTCTTTCGTGATGGTATTTTTTTGCTTTACAAAAGCAATCGTATAGCGCTCTCTTTTAAAATTGGGGCGAACTTGATTTTTTCCGATTTGGATCGTATTGCTTACCTGTGTGGTTAAGCCCAATTGATTGTAAATGCTGTAACCTGTGAGATAGCCCATTATTTTTCCGCCATCTTCCAATAGGTCCTTTACTACTTGTGACTGATTGGGTTGAAGGTTGCCAAAAGGTGTATTTTCAGGTTTGTAGTATTTGCCTTTGGACAGTTTAGCAATCTTGCCCGAAGCCACCATACGATTCAGGGCCTTTATCACCGCTTCTTTTTGGTTCACCTCAGTAGTAAAGTCGGCATAGGTGAATACATATCCTTTAGGAAGTCTATCAATTGTAATTGCTATGTATTCAGATGTTTTCATACTACTTAGTGTAGTTCAAAGATAATTATTTTGTCCAGTTTATTAACAAATAAACTGGACATTTTGAAATGTAATGAAGTAAGGTTATCTTTGTATCTACGGTACAAAGATAACCTTACTCAATATTGGCGGGATTATACTTAAGTTCATTCATTGGATATCATTTCCAATCACACTAAAAGTATTTCTTTGTTAATCCCTTTTAAACTTCCTAACCACACAATTCTTCCTGTTTTGAGTTTAAAAAATGAGTGAACAGCATCTCGAATGTGCTCCTGCAATTCGTTGAGATAGTTTATTGAAATGCCCGATTTGAATTAATCTTAAAGGAGAGAAAAGCCTATAAAGTTGTACTCTTTGAGCCGTTAGGTAGCCTCAATAAAAAGCCTATTGTTCCTTGAGTAGATTATAACGATAGCAAACAGAAATAAGAACATCCTAACTAAAGTCATTAAAATGAACATCTTGACTTTATAAGCAATTACAAGGTGTTGAGAGGTTATCCTTAAATTCCAGATAACCTCTCCCAGCTATTAATCATTTCCAATTTGCTAAAATGAATCGCTTAACCTTTCCATACAAGGCTACATTTGTGCTTGATCTGAGTTAAGCAGTTTCATATTCAATGCGAAAATCAAATTACATGTGACATCTGGGTGAATACTTTGCCTTGTATAAATTTCAATCCAGTTCATTAAATTAATCGGTAATAGTTGAAGGCATATTCTCTTTGATAAAAGCAAATACCTTTAACTTAAAATCCTCATTCCGTAATTCAATGTCTTCTTTGTTCCAATCGGATTTTGAGTAATTACCTAATTCTACAACTTGTGCTATTTGCGAATGAATGTACTTCTCCTTCTTTCTAGAAAAATAACCATTGCCTGCCTGAATGTTTAGTTTCTTTTCAAATACAATCTTATTACCGAACCAATCCAAATAGATTTTAGCATCTTTTTCATCCCAACCATTGTAATTGGTATTTTGCCACTTTTTGGGAAATATATGCTCAATCTCTACTTCTGTTTCTAATAAATCCGATTGCTTAGGATTGAGATATGCATATAACAGCAATAATGCTTTCGAAATCTTAGAGCTAGCATACTGATTGATTCTTTCGTCCAACATTTTTTGTGAATAGTCATAATCAAATTGCAATGGAAGACCTTTATATACAAGAATACAAGCATTATAGATATCATCCTTAATGGCATTTACAGATGGTTGATCTATAAATTTGTGCATGAGGTATGAAATTAATTGCTTCAAAAATTCCTCAAAACGGACACTGAAATTAGGGCTATTTCTATTCTTGTAATAGAAAACGGTAGTTACAAATTTCCAATAATCGTTGGGGTAGCTTACAAGAACATCAATGTATCGAAAAGCCGAAGAGCTGATTTGATATGGTTCATTTTCATCTGGATGATTTGCGGGATTCTCAAACTTATTAATATACCACCAAAAATTTACAAGGTCTTTGATTTCCTTTACAAAACCGTCTTGCTTTAATTTACTATATGAGTCCTGTGCGTAAAAGCGACGTAAACCAACTTCCTTTGTCTTGTCTGATGCCTTTGCGCGGATTATATGAGTATAATAGCGAAACACATCATCAATAGAAATTTTAGCTTCTTTAGTTACTTCAGCGATGTATTTCCAATCTTCATTAAATTTCTTTCGCTCTTCTGCAGTAGTGCTATTTTTATAAAGTTGAGCTTTGAATATGTCTGAGTCTTCAAGAGGAAGACCCCGATCATTTAAGGTGGAAAAAATGGTTAATGCTGTTTCTTCAGTGTTACATTCAATAGGTAAAATAATACAACGATTTAAAATTGTAACACAGAGGTTATACCATTTCAATGGCTGTTCCATTGCATAGGTATCGCATGATCTTTTAAAATAACGATAATTGACAGAGTAGTTATCCTCCTTTTTATCATCGGCTATTCCGTGAATTAAAATACTGTGAAATGTTTCGTTATCTTCTTCAGTGGCAACTTCAGAAAAGATATGTATTAAAGACATATCAGAAACTCTTCTTGAAATAGGATGAACATCCCATATACATTGACCGAGTTGCATTTTAAGACCTAAAACATCATCATTGGTATCATCCATGCCTTCTAGTTTTTTGTAGAAAGCTCTCAATAGAAGAAAAAATGATGTTAAGCGTTGTTGCCCGTCAATTACCTGTGGATTACCATCTTCTCTTATTGCAGTTACAATGGTGCCCATAAAATAATTTACTGTGTTGGCCTCATGCTCAAAGAAGTCGATAATATCTTTCCACAGGGTTTCACATTTTTCTTCATCCCATTTATAAGGTCTTTGATAATCAGGAATGATAAACTTCTTACCCTGCATATCATTTAACAAAGTGCCAATATTTTTATTGCTTACGTGTAGTTCTGCCATTTTTAAAAGTTTTATATGTTTGTATTAAAGAAATTCTTGAAGAAGTTTACAAGTGCTATTTGAAAAAATACAATTGTATCATCTAGAAAACTGATACTTGCCAATAACTCGGCAATCATCTTTTCAATTTCTAAAAAGTGAATTACAATGATCAAAATAACTGATAGTTTATACATGAAAAATCTGCTTTCTCCTCAAAATTTAGTTTCAATCCTTCTTTTGGAACAACAGTAGTGTATTTGCTTGGAGCTTGCACTATTTGTCTATCTGATCTATATGCTTCTCCAATACTATTGATGTATAAATTTACATTTGCAAAAATTACTTCCTTTGAAGGGTATGAGTTTAATTCATTTTCAACAAATCGATTAAAACTTTCAGAAATAATTTCCAAAAACACTCCTAAATTAGGTCTACCTTGATTCAATAATATTTTAGCAAAACGTTCAATTTGAATACAGATTAATTCTGAGAGTAACTCTGAAATAATTTTATTATCATATAGAAAGTAGAAATAGAAATAATTAACTTCACTTGTAATACCATCATAAGATGTGCGGTATTTATGAGAGATACCATCATTGATAACAATAGGAGGAGTTTGAGTTGAGGCTTGATTATCGATATCTAAGACAGGAACAAAGGAAGAATTCGGTATTAAATTTCCTACTTTATTTATAAATACCGTTTTCTCAGTAATTCGAGGGAAAACATACATAACAGACTTAGCCAGGATAACAGATCTATTTGCTAAGCTGCGTAATGTAGAATGTTGAGAGCCTTCTGCTGCATCATTAAATGTAAACATTACATGCTCAGGACTTATTCCTGCTGCCCTTGCTGTTTGTCTGTAGAACTTTGATGCTCTTTTGTTACTATAAGATTTTCTAATACCAGCCTTAAATTGTAAAAACATCAATCTACCTTCCTGGCCGTTTGGATGGTTATAATTAATAGAAACATCATATCCTCCTGTTAGTTTATTACTTTCCTCTTCTTGTGTTAACCCTTCTGCAAATAAATTAACATCATTCATAAATTGTGAAATATTATTTCTATATCGCAAAGGAGGCATATTTAACCGATGAAAGTGGTTTAGATACCATATTAATGATTTACTTTTATTTAGTAATTCATTGGTGATATTTAACTCAAAAGTTTTTTCGTTTATTTCTTTAGACATAGTATTAATTTTTTTGCAATAATTGGGTTAGTGTTTTCCCAATTTGTGTTTCGACCAATTATATTTTAGAATAATTAATTGGATTTTGCTTTAAGTTTTGGCGTGTTAGATACAGGTTTCTTAGCAGGTTCTGAAATCTTAATCAATAATGGCATTGGAAAATCTACTCCAACCAATAACGCTTCTCCTTCTCCAAGAATAGGCAGGAAAGATAATGCACTTCTATTTGCAGATGAGGCGGCGTTTTCAATTGATTTCTTATCAAGTTCATTTATTAGACGGTGCACAATGAAAGTTCCCATTTG
>Ga0116158_10001774_pt1 | contig 19301 bp, 16 predicted proteins | sample AD_UKC052_MetaG_FD_89883 | JGI IMG/M metagenome (GOLD analysis project Ga0116158, IMG submission 89883) | Active sludge microbial communities of municipal wastewater-treating anaerobic digesters from USA - AD_UKC052_MetaG | ecosystem: Engineered > Bioreactor > Anaerobic > Digestate | place: USA... | reverse complement strand
CGGCCACGATCTCTGCCTTAAAGGTGTCGCTGTACCGACCACGACGCCGACCGGCGGTGGGAAGATTGACTGTTGAAGCGTCCATGTGTCCTCCAGAAGATGGTGTTGGAGGACATGATCGTCGTAAGCGTCGCCCCTGTCCCGTCTTGATCCCATTTCTTTGATCCGCGAAGGTGTCCACCATTTTTGAGGGTGGACACCATGGAGATTGAGAAGGCAGCCCAAGGGGCTCGGCGTGGGGCCTATGTTCGGCGCAGCCCCGAGCTGAAGGCGGCAATCGTGGCTGCGTGCCTGGTGCCAGGCGCGTCGGTCGCCGCGGTAGCCCTGGCCCACGGCGTCAATGCCAATCTGGTCCGCAAATGGATCGAGAAGTCGCGCCCATCGACCCAGGCGGAGGCGGACGTGAGCTGGCTTGCGGTGGTGCCCGACACGCCCCCGCCCGCCACGCGGGCCTCCACGCCCCGTGGGGAGATCGAGATCGAGCTCCCCCGCGCCCGTCTCCTGGTGCGCGGCCCGGTGGATCTGGCGGTGCTCGAGCGGGTGCTGGCGAGTCTGTCCCGATGATCCGCCCCGGCCCGGGCACCCGCATCTGGCTGGCCTGTGGCTTCACCGACATGCGCCGCGGCTTCGATGGCCTGGCGGCGCTGGTGCAAAGCCAACTCGAGCAGAACCCCTTCTCGGGCCAGCTGTTCGTCTTTCGCGGACGCAAGGGGGATCGGGTCAAGCTGCTGTGGTGGGACGGCGATGGGCTGTGCCTGCTCGCGAAGCGGCTGGAGAACGGCCGCTTCATCTGGCCCCAGGCCAGCGAGGGATCGGTGGTCCTCACCGCGGCCCAGCTCGCGATGCTGCTCGAAGGCATCGACTGGCGGCGCCCCGTGCGCACCTGGCAGCCGGAGACGGCAGGATAGGGATTGGGGACTGTTCACCGACGGGCCTCTCGCGTAGACTCTCGTCATGCCCCAGCCCGTGACGCCCCCGCCCACCGAACTGTCCGACGAGATGGCCACCCTGCGCCATCAGGTCGGTGAGCTCGAGGCCGAGGTGGTGCGCCTCAAACTGTTGGTGGCCAAGTACCGCCAGATGCATTTCGGGCGGCGTGCCGAACCCTGGCGGGCCGAAGGGCAACTCGACCTGCCCTTGCCCCTGGCGCCGCAGCCCTTGCCGGAGCCCGCCAAGACGGCCGATGCGCCACCGGCCGCGGCCCCCCCATCCCGCCGCCAGCGCAAACCCTTTCCCGACGATCTGCCCCGGGAAACCATCACGCACCTGCCGGCCGACACCCGCTGCCCCTGCTGTGGCAGCGCCTTCAAGCCCCTGGGCGAGGAGGTCTCGGAGATGCTCGAGTACATCCCGGCCAGCTTCAAGGTGATCCGCCATGTGCGCCCCAAGCTTGCCTGCGCCCGCTGCGATCACATCGCCCAGGCCGAGGCACCCAGCCGGCCCATCGCGCGGGGCTTTGCCGGGCCGGCGCTCCTGGCCCACGTGCTGGTGGGCAAGTTCTGTGATCACCTGCCGCTCTATCGGCAAAGCACCATCTTCGCCCGCAGTGGGCTGAGCCTGGAACGATCCCTCCTGGCCGATTGGGTCGGGCAGTGTCACACCCTGCTCAATCCCCTGGTCGAAGCGGTGAAGCGCCACGTGATGGCCGCTGGAAAGGTGCATGCCGACGACACCCCGCTGCCGGTCCTCTCCCCCGGTCGGGGCGAAACGAAGACCGGGCGGCTGTGGGCCTATGTGCGCGATGACCGACCGGCCGCCAGCCTGGATCCACCCGCGGTCTGGTTCGCCTACTCGGAGAACCGCAAGGGGCGCCACCCCCAAGCCCATCTCGCCCACTTCAAGGGCGTCTTGCAAGCGGACGCCTACGCGGGGTTCGACGCGCTCTTCGAGGGCGGGGTGATCGTCGAGGCGGCCTGCTGGGCCCACGTGCGCAGGAAGTTCTACGACATCCAGCGCGCGAGCGCCTCGCCGCTGGCCGCCGAGGCGCTGACCCGGATCCAGGCGCTATATGCCATCGAAGCCCAGGTGCGCGGCAAGCCGCCCGCCGAGCGGGCGCTGCTGCGTCAGCAGGAGGCCGCCCCGCGCCTGGCGGACATGCATGACTGGCTCGTGGCGCAGAGCCGCCGGGTGTCGCGCAAATCGGACCTGATGCAGGCCATCGGCTACGCGCTCAATCAATGGCCGGCCTTGATCCGCTACAGCACGAACGGCCATCTCGAGATCGACAACAACGCCGCTGAACGCGCGCTGCGGGCGGTCGCCGTGGGGAGGAAGAACTTTCTCTTCGCCGGATCGGACGCTGGCGGCGAGCGGGCGGCCGCGATGTACAGCCTGATCGGCACCGCCACGCTGAGCGGGCTCGACCCGGAGGCTTACCTGCGCGAAGTGCTCAGGCGGATCGCCGAACACCCGATCAACCGGATCGACGCACTGCTGCCCTGGAACCTTGATCCCGCCAAGCCCCTTCTCAAAGCCGCCTGACATGAGCACCGTCGTCCCCCTCAAGCCGCGCACCCGCAAGCCGGCCGATCTGTTGCAACTGCGCATCGACCTTGCCGGGATCAAGCCCGCCATCTGGCGCCGGATCGTCGTCCCCGAGTCGATCACCCTCGCCAGGCTTCATCACGTCATCCAGTGCGTCATGGGCTGGCACGGCGGGCATCTGCACGAATTCGAGATTGCCGGAGAGCGCTACGGCGTCCCCGACCCGGAGTTCGACTGGGGCGATCCGCCCCGTTCCGAGCAGCGCATCCAGTTCAAGACCGCGCTGGGGGGCTTGAAGTCGTTCAAGTACATCTACGACTTCGGCGATTACTGGGAACACCGGATCAAGGTGGAGAAACGCCACCCGCCGGACCCCATCCTGTCGACCAACGCCCTGTGCCTAGCTGGCGCCAACGCCGCTCCGCCCGAAGACGTGGGCGGCGCCCCGGGCTACGCCGACTTTCTGGAGGCCATCCTCGACCCCGACCACCCCGAACACCACGCCATGCGGGCGTGGTGCGGGGAGGAGTTTGAGCCCGGGCGCTTTGATTTGTCTCTGATCAATGAGCGCCTCGACACGCTGAAAGTCTGAGGTGTCAAGACGGGGGTGGGGCGACGCTTACTGATCGTCAGGGGATTACGAGCGACTGAGAAGATGACTTGGCTGGACGCTTACGACTGTCATTCCGACCTGCCACTTTCCATAATCGCTGGCTTTGCATAATCGGCCTTATGGAAAGCTTTACATAAAGCCGATGAACAGCCTTTCGGACCAACGGCAGGTACTCGGTCAAAACCACTGCCAACCCAATTGGTGATGACTAGGGCAAGATATCGGTTCAAGCGCCAGCATTGGCTGCCACCACACAGATTGGCGAGCCGACTGCGACGTCAACTGATCGATAGTAAGGGCTCGGAAAATCAAGCAAGCCTCTGCTCAACCCGACTTCCGACTCAACAACATTGAATAGAATTCAATGCATGGCTACAATTTTTGACTACCTTCAGAGGGGGGAATAACGCGCAGAACGAAAAACAAACCGACAACGCTCTTGTTTATTGACACCCCCGAGGCATCCAGGGCTCCCGCAGCTACGCGAACGACATCAATTCTCGCCCGTCTTGCAGCCACCTGAACTTTGCAACTCATTGTTTTGTAGAGGTGGGATAACTGCACCTCAGTACAGAGGTAGATCCCATACGAGTAGTTGCGGGAGCCCTGCCGAGGCATCTGATACTGCACGTAAGACTGAATGTTGAGCCCAGCACAGGCCCATTAATTTAACGATTTACCGCCCCCGGCATTATCTGGCTCGAACTCACGTTTTCCGTTCGAACAAAAAACTCTGCTGCACAATAATTTTCTCCAACTCCCCCAGAGTTTTACTTTTGTCCGTCAATCTGACCAGCGTGAACCCCTCTATCTCCATATTATATGTAGAAAGAGTCACGGTCACGATTACATCAAGATCAATTCGCGCCCCAACAGCCATCCTAAACGTAGTCTCATCCGACGATCCAACAAACACCACCGGCACCCGTTTTCGAGTTCGCATTAGTTTCCCAACGCTGTCCTCCAAGCACAGCCCCGTTTGATGCAACCGAGTGAATGAGACAATGACTCTATTGGCCTCCAGGCTCCCGTAGTCCGAAACCCTTAATCGATGAGACGTTTTTGACTCAAGAACTCTTGGGAAAATTCCATACGCCTTTGGCTCAAACGAGCCACCCACGCCATGCACAGGAGAACCACGCCCGGCCAAGCTTAGTGCATTCGCAGTAAGCTCTTGATTCGGACTTTGAGCTACCGCATTAAGATATGACTCAGCCGAGACGACACCATCAAGATCGTTACGAGCCAACAATTGCTTCGCCACACCAATGGCGCCACTGTGATCAAGCCCGCAGCCGACACTCTCACGGGAGTGAGTTGCATCTGCCTCTCCCGATGCATGCCCCTCCCAACCGGCAGAGTCCACAACGGCACTATCCTCAAGCTCGAGCCGCCCTTGCTCCCCCCTTACATCCCCCAAGGCTAGACGGCTCAAATCACGGCTTATATATACTTCAGACCGACCTTTAACAACGGGGTCACCGAGCAATAGGAGCTGCCGCTCGCACGCAAAGACCAACGCCGCAAAGCGCTTTAGACCAACCCAATCCCCAGGCGGGACCATACCTGCAACAACTGACCTGAGGGAGCCTACAGGCAAATCACTCACCCACTGTATATCCATTTCCTGAAAATTGTCACTCACAATACGCCCAATCAACATCACTCAAATCAATAGCCATCTGCAACAGCGCGCTCAATGCAGCCGTGGCACCCCCTTGAACTCTAGGGCTACCTGCTCCTTTCCTTGGCGCCACCACGAATTTGTATCTCTTGCCCTTCTCCCTGCTCGGGGACTTAATGAGAATATCCTTAGCGTACCCTCGCAACTGCGGCTCTGCTCCAATCGGAAGCCCGCCATATTCAGGCAGTAGCGCAACTATCCAGCCATGCGGGATTACTTTAACCAAACATCGCAGCGCATGAACGACTTCTTCAGCGGGAGAGGCCCTCTCAAGCTCTACAATCTCCACCGCAGACTTCGCGCCCCGCAGGACACCTGCATCACCCACTGCAGCAACAGCTAACGCAAGTGCAGCGCCTTCTCTGATCATTAGCCTCACCCCCTCACCAGACTGAGGTATCGGATCGAGACCTACCTTGAAGACTCCCGAAGGAGCGTCGCACTGACTCAGATCGCGAGCCGCCTCTGCCCCCACCCCCATTCTAACTAATCCACCATACCAAATTACTCTTGCCAAAACTTCGACTGATTCGGCGCTTTTTTGGATTCCATTTTCATGATCGTTCAAGCACCCTATTTCTATTCGGCCACCAAGTTCAAATTTCCGGAACGCAAGTCGATTTATATCAACGCTGCGAGCCATGCGTCTCCACGCAGCCAATGCGCCCAATCCATCCCGCTTCAACCGATGCTTGTAGACACGCATAGCAATAGGAGAAACACTCCCCAACTTGGCAAAGTTAGCACCCGGCCAAAATCCGTCTAGCAATCTCTCTCGAAAATAACGAGACACCAATGGCCATATAACAAGGTAAGTCGATATTGCTGTAAGCGGATGGTGTCTAGCCGCAGAAGAAACCATAACAACAGACCGCCAGGCGTCTTCCCCACCACTCCCCAACGCCTTGATATTCAATTCTTCATCACGTCCATCCAAATAGCACTTGACAAATTTGTCAACACCATCCAGCAGCAAATCGCACTCCGAAAAACCTCGCAGCGAATGGCGTCGAATATCATCTCCGGTGACTTGACGCATGGCTCGCGACACCGCTCCAATCAAAAAAACAAACTCAGGCTCTGTAGGCTTCTTGGAGAAAAAAAAGTACTGCCGCGCCGGCTCCGCCGCTTTAAGGCGCCGCCTCAAGTTTGAAAGCCTCGACGATGTCTCGGAACTCAAGCTGATATAACCTCTAGATCGATCTCCACCCTTTAGATGCCCAAACCCAGAGGATGTAATGATAACTTTGCAGTCATCCCGATCGAAGTCAATGAGACGTATGTAATGCGCCTCTCTAGCCCTCAGCTGCCCCTCTCGAATCAGCCGAAGGTAACAATCAGCCATATCATATCGGGCGGACCTTACATTAAGGCCGCCCAAAACCACCGCGGTCACAGCCTCCCACTCATGATCCCAAACCATGCGACTGGCGGCACTGAACTCCGCACATCGCAAAACCTCTCTTTCCCCCCTTGGGAATATGGAATCAGGAACACTAACACCTTGCAATTTCCAGTATCTGGCAAAGCGGCGTAACGGCGACGGATCAAATTCAAGACCACGCCTCTCTGCTCCACGCTTTAGCTCACCGTACAACTCCTCCCACTCTACGTCTGTGAACTCTAAGGGGTGGTCGATGGCCCGCTTATCAAACGCGCTGGCCAATGACTGCATATAAGCGGCCATCGTGCCAACAACTATTGACTCACCATGCGAGGGTCGCTCACAAGTCTCTTCAACAAGGTACTCAATTACCGCATCGACCATAGGTAGTTTCACAGCGACCTCTTCACAAATTAAATACAGACGCTGCTTGAGCTTGACTTTGCGTGCTCGATCTTCGCCGTAGCGGCGCACCGGATTCGCTACGTCATTAAGAATGCTTATTATCTTGCTGAGAGCCCAGCGCATGCTCTTTGCAGACCGTCCGCCTTTCGCGCCAAGCTCATTTCCCTCACCGCCAAGCGGGCATTCCGTATCACGCCTAACAAGAGCAGACAGGGCCACGCTCGCCGATGGCAGCGCTGGATTTTCGGCCACAGCCAGCCAAGGAGGTAGTTCAAAATGTGCTAAATGGCGGCCTAAGTTAAATAGAGCCTCCAGCGCCCACACGTTACTGGCCGGCCAAATTATGTTTGGGAAGGATGCGCGCACCCATTTAAGCGCATCCGCTAGCGCCGTTTCAAAGGACTCCCTGATCTCACCCTCCGAGAAAAGTGCATTAAGAGCAAGCAGCGTTGGCTTTAGAGGAGAAAACACTCGCCTCCGACCGTTTGACATGACTATTTCACACCAAGGCGATGCACCTACATTCACCGAGCGACGCTTTATTAGTTCAGCCCAAACCGCCGTTAGTTGCTCGGAATTATTCACCCCTTCCACAAGCACAAGCGAAAGAATCAGCGCCGGAGCTGCACCAAGACAGTCTGCACTAGACAAAAAGCTCAATCTCAAACGACAAGCTTGAGAGTAAGTTGCAGCAGAGGAGAGGGAGAAATATATCAAACTCCTCCCCACCGCCCGCCTATCCTTGCTCACATAAGCTTGAACTGAAGGGCACACCCTATACCGCAGCGACGCAGCGCTTAGAATTGCACTTGAGCATTCGACCTGCAACGCTGAATCCACCTCATTCCAAGAATCGCCAATACAACAGAATCTCAACTCATCCTCAAGCGCCTGACGCAACTCTGAAAGAATGACGGCGGGCGAAATACCACTCGCAGAATGATAGGCAGCCCCAGCTCGAGCACCGTGACCCGACAACGCCCTGCGGAGATACATTGGGTATCGCTTATCAGCTAGAGCTGAGATCAAGTAATGGCGCCCGGCGTTATGAGCAACTCCATGGGCACCCAATATCGTTTCAACGCCTCCCAATCTTATGGGACTCAGGACTGCCTTGCCATTCTTTACACTTACCGTAAAAAGAATCGGGGCATTCTGCCTTTTTAATCTTGCGATATCATGCAGTCTAGAACTTCTTCCAACCCCTTCGCGAGAGAGAAGCGTGGCGAGATACGCAACATCAGACCGAAGTGCATTTAGAAGGCTATGAACAGTTTTGGTAAGCGGTATTGGCCTGGAACTGAATCCATCTGTCTGCTTGTCTGAGACGATGGCAATCGCAGCATGCCCAAACATCGCGCTGACGGTGCGCCGCTCAAGAGCAGTACCTCGCTCACCAACGAGCAGGATATAAAGTGCTGCCATCGCCAGTGCCCGCCGATTGAAGTCACGAACAACCTCCTCAATTGGTTGGCGCCTCCAGGCATGCGGATCAATCCCCCTGACCGTCTCCGCTAAGCCCTCTGCCGCACGCCGGTACACATCCGGACGAGGCGCCAGCGGAGACCCTATATACCCGTCACGTCGTGCTCCAGCCAACCCATCAAAGCCAAGCCAACTGTAAGTCGCGCTGAGCACATCGTAGATGCGGTCCTGCCGCATACACAGATAATATGGCTCGGCACCAGCGAGAAAGCGAAAATCCAAGGAGCAATATGCAGCAGCCGTAGAATCCCCGGTAACCTCAACAATTGCAGCACCAAGCGAATAAGCCCATCTTGCTGCGTATGGCCGGCGTGCATCCTCCTCGGATCCGCTTCTCAACATGTCGCCATACTGAGAAACCACCAACTCCATGGGTCTATCACCAAATAGACGCTCCCTCAGCGTTGGCGCGTCACCCAGCAACAACACAGAAAGCGAATTTGCCGCTAGCTTTGGCAGAGCACACCTCACCTGAGCACCCGGACTCCAGCCACCAGCCAAAATTGAATTCGACAATCGTTCTCTAGTCACAATGGCTTGAATGTCCCAAACACATTCGCCAGACTCAACATCGATCCACACATCACCGTTGTCTGAGAAAGGCAGGCGGAGCGCCATTTTTGCTGGCAACCCCGTTGCAAGCGATAGCAGAGCAACGAGGCCTAAACGCTGGCTGGGCTCTGCCCCAAACTTGACAACATCGGCGACCCTCGTTGCTACTCTTTTCAACTCCTTCGGCGTTAACATCGTCCAATCACAGAGGCCGGCAGACCCACCGATGGACGCATTGACCGCTCTCTGATATGACCACCGGACGAGGCTACCTTCGACCGCCTCCCCGCTATCACAGAGTCGACTCTGTGAATAAGTTGATGATGGAGCCGCCGGGACAACGTATTCCAACAACGAAACTTTCGACTTAAGTGGGTGGCCTTTTTCGTTCTTTGGGACCTTGCACGACTTAACATTCCGTAAAATACTAACAATCCAGCGCCCAAGATCTTTCGCGGGCTCGTATGCAATACGTGCAATGGCAGAGACAATACGATCAGGATCTAGGTTTAGCCCTTCAGCTAGGTCACACCAATGATGACGGTATGGACTCCGATAGCTTGTTCCCGCCATCACTGCCAATAGTTGTTCCGCCCGGACTTTTGGCAAGGGCTTCGATGCCAGAAGATGCCAAAGGAAGATAGCACCCAGAATGCTCAAGATATCTGGATTATGCACATCACTGCGCTGCATAACCCCGTGCCCCACGATCTTGAGCGTGAGTCTATAAGACGGGCTTACCGTATCTATATCTGGCATGGCCCGGATGCTAGGGCCAAGAGCATCCGACTCAGCAAGTAGCACACGGACCCTATCGATGCGGTCCCGCAACGACGCCAACCCATCGATATCCATTGAATCTGATAGCTTTCGAAGGCTGACGCTTACCCCTCCCAACGCAGGGATAAAGCCAGATGCATTCCGCGGGGCCGCGAGGATAGCAAGCAGCCCTTCAGCTAAGGTGTAGTCTAGGCCCTCAATTCCGAGATCCCTCAAGCGAAAACCCATACTCAGCCGCATCCAGCGCAAAACTCACACTCGGAATCCGCTCGCCCCGATCCGATCTGCTTGATTAAAGATAGATACTGTAAGTAGGTGTACGACTTCATGGCTGTCATCATCAATAAGATCCTGACTCAACAGTATCAGCCGGCGTTGCGCGAAATTATTCTAGCCACGACAGTTTTCGAGGCCACTGAAGAAATATCGGCACCTCAGATTTCATATATGCTATTGACCTGCTCCGCACTTTTTGGACCAGCTGGAACTTGAGAGGATGGCTTCCAGGAAGAAGAGGAAGTCATGCGCAAGAGCCGTTTTACAGAAGAACAGATGGTCAAGATCCTGCGGGAGGCGGATAGCTCGCCGGTCACGGAGGTTTCGAAGAAGCACGGCGTAAGCGAGCAGACGATCTACACGTGGCGCAAGCGCTTCGGGGCCATGAACTCTGATGAGGTCAAGCGGCTGCGGCAGTTAGAGGCCGAGAACGCGCGGTTGAAGAAGATGCTGGCCGAGCGCGATTTGGAGATCGACGTGATGAAGGAGATCGCGGCAAAAAAATGGTGAGCACCATATTCATCCAACCGAAGATCTCCTCGATCCGCTTTCGTTCGCGCTGGCTGACCTTGCAGCCCTCGGTGCAGGTCGTGCGTCCGTCGCGCATCCAGCGCCGCAGCTGGTTGGCGTTGATCCCGCTCCCCAAGGCCCCCCCGGCGACCGACGCGCCGAGCTCGCCCCAGGCTTCGATCAAGGACTGTTTGAACTCATCGGAGTGGGTGCGCGGGTACGGAGGGGCTTCGTGACGTTCATGAAAGTGTCCACTTCTATGCGGAGTAGACACTATGGTTAGCGAGCTAAGGGGCTCGGGGAAGGTGGGAGCAATCATGCCCACCGAGCAAGACTCTATTTTTAAGGCCGTGTGAGTTGCTTTTCACGCTATCTCCTGGTCTACGGAGCGGCCGGTCGTCATCAGTTCGGGAATGAGTTGCAGGTCCGCGTACGCACACCCTGTCAGGGCAATCGGTAGTTGCCCTGTCTTTGCACCTGACTCGGCGGCGTGGCCCTGTCCTGCCTGCAGGAGGGCCAACATCGGGCTGTAACCGGGCTCCCACGCGGAGGCGTCATCAAAGACCCCTCGAAGCGCAGCTAGGATACGCATTCCCGCATGGTCGAGGTCTCCCCAAAACCAGCAGGGTAGTCTTGCCCCAGCCCTGAGCCACGCGAGGAACCGGCTGATTCGTTTCTCCTCGACCGAGCCGTGGGCAGCGAAATACACCGACGCGCCGGTCGCCGAACGCAACCTTCGCGCACTGCCTTTGAAGCCGGCCGCGTAAATCAACGCGAGGCCCACATAACGGCCGGTGCCGTCCCTCGTGGCCTGCTCGAAGGTGGCGAGGTTCTCGATGAAGAGGACGCCCGTGAATCCGCTCGGGGGCAGAAACACCTGCAGCTGGACTGGCATCTCAGGGAAAGGGCACTCCTCGAGCCCGAGCAGTGCGGCTACCAGAGCCTGTCGCCCATCCAACACTTTCGAAAGGCCCCAGAACAGACGGGCGGACACCTCCCGAAGAAGAAGCGGCTCATCCGCCAGGGTCGGCAATCGGGCCAGCTGCTGAGCAACCTCGCCTGCCGTGCGCCCTGGCACCTCGAGTTTCATTCTGGAGATGGCCTCCTTCACCGACTCCTCCAGTCCTGGCAGCCTGAAGACGGCTTCTCGCCAAAGCTCGCCGCCGGAGCGAATTCTGACTGGGCGGCCCGTCACCGCACGGAGGCTCGCCTCGTCCTGAATAACCAAACGCGGCTTGCACTCATACGCCACCTGCCCCGGCTGCTGCGGGTCTGTTTTCAGCTCGAACCACCCCCAGGCAACCATCTGCTGCAAATGGGACCATTGCCGTTCCCGCTCCTCTTCGAGGGCTACCCTGAATAACGCAGGGAACGATTTCACATCCAGCTTGATGGCCCGAGCCAACGGCTTACCCTGCGCTTCAGCCCCATCAAGTTTGTCGACAAGGGTGTTCAGGAGCTGTAAAACACCAGAGTCCTTAAGCCACAACGGTTTGCTCATGCGCTCACCTGAGACTCAGTAGCCTCGAAAAGCAACTGCGCCTGCTGGCGGACGTCCCTACGACGAGCCTCCCAAAGCTCGCGAAGCTTGTCTGGATTGAGCTCACGTTCATCGGCTTCTGAGACAAAGTCCACCTCACCGTTTCCTTCAGCTGAGGTTCGGGTGAAGCACCACTCCTTCGTGAATTCTGATTTCAATGCACCAGCGTGCTTGGTCGGCATCGCACATATTAGCTGCATCCCGAGGCTGTCCCTGATGAACTTCATGACGTCGTGGGCCCGGCGCTCATCCATCTTTGCGAAAGACTCGTCATTCACCAGCAGCCGCAGGTTTGAGCCCTTCTCGAAATGCTTCAGACGGTTTGTGACAACCGCCGCACGGACGATATAGGCCGGCGTTTCCAGCTGTCCACCGGAGCCGGTCCCCCACTCTGACAAGGCCACTCTGGACCCCGAGTCGGATTCCTTCCAAATCTCGTAGCGGCGGTAGTTGCGGTAGTCCGCGATTCGCTGGAGCTCCTTCTGCGCTCGCTCCTGGTCATCCGACAGTAGAAGCTTCAGGAGGCGGTCGCGCACAGCGCGGCTCTCTGGACTGAGCACCTCATCAAACAGCCCCCCGGACTCCTGCGTTTCTGCCAAGTCGTACGCAGCGCAGAAGAACCGGTAGAACTCCTCAAACTCCGGCACCCAGTGCGACCAGTCGATACGGAATCGGTCAGTACCGAACTTCAGTTTATCCAACTCGTTGTTTAAAGCCTTCAAGGTTCGAACACCTGTATCGACGGCATTCCGAACCTCGTAGCAGAACTGCTTCGTAAATACGTCCTGGAAGGACCCCTCTGCCTGTCGCAGCTTATCCAGGTTTTTGAGCAAGCCAATTTCGCGCTGAGCTTCGAGTTGCTCACGAACACGGGCACGAAGCTGCACTAGCAGGCCGTACACTGGCGCGAAATCGCCCTCCCGATACGTGCCATATGGAAAGTCGAGCCTTTCGTCCTGTCTGGCGTGTTGGTTGTATTCCACAACCAGCTCCCGCACGTCGCTCGTGAAGTCCTTGGCGCGTCCTATCTGACCGTGCACTGCGTCCACAAGGTTCTGAGGACCACTATCCTTCTCCAACAACTGCGCAACTTGCTCCTCCAGGGCAGAGTAGGACAACGCACCATTCACCTCGGCAAGAAGCTTCAAGCACTGCAGTTCCTCGGCAACCTTCTGACGGCGCGCGGGCAACGCCGCCTCCTTCTGAGCGACTACCTGACTTTGCACTGCAATGTCGGAGTTCAGCTTCCCGATGGCTTGGTTAGCCGTCGTAATCTTGTCATCGCAGCCCTCCGACAGTATTTCCAGGGTTGCCTTCTTCGCTGCCAGCTCTGCCACCTCGCGCAAATCAAGTTGGCCCAACTCATCGCTGACACGTTCAAGCTCACGAATCGCCTCCGCGGCAACGACGACTCCCTCAAAGTTAGGGCGCTTGCTCTGTCGACCAAGCATCAGCAGGGCTGTTAAAGATTTCTTTTCGTTGTCCAAACGAGTCAGCTCGAGCTCCGCTTGCTTGTGGGCCTCGTCTGCGGCCACGCGAGCCTTGGCCTGCTGCGCCTTGCCGAAGACCAGTTTGTCGGATAGCGCATTGAAGTAAGTCCGACCTGCAGTGGCCCGCCCATCCTTCATCAACCCGCGCGAAGTCTTGCGAAGGGTCTCGAATCTATCCACCTTGATGACTTGGCCATACTGTTCCTGCAAGTAGGCCAAAACGATGGGATGCTCGGTTTTCAACTCGTGGATGATGGAGTCCTCGGGCACCAGCTCCGGTCGCACCAATCGCCGGCAAAGCGCCCCTTGAACGACTCGAGACTTGAGGTGCTGGTCACGGACGAAGGTGGTCGCTTCTTCTTCATGTTCCTCGGCAACGACAAAGTTGAATCGCGCTCCAGCGAGATACCCCTCAATGGCGGACATCCAGCTGTCGTCGACCGGTTCAATCAGGTCGCACATGACCTGAACAGGGACATGGGGAAGATCCCGACGAAACGCGTCCAAGCCAACTTTCACGTCCCGAGGATAATCCGCGCCACCTTCAGCAAGGTTGCGCTTTCGGTCGAAGGCCTCCTTCTCGTCTGCCTCAGCCTTCTCTCGCAGGGTCGCGAGCGCCCCAAGTTGAGTGTTGGCGGCTGACACGAAGCTGTCCGTGGGACCAACTAGGCGCTCGTAAAGTGGCTCCAACCGTTCAGCCAAGGGCTGGAGTTCTTCGAACACCCAAGCTACCGAACGCAGTTCACCGACCTCTGAGGAGGACTGCAGTGACCCCAGGGCTTCATGCCAGATGTCCGTCGTCAAAACGTCGAGCGCCGCAAGCTCACGCCCTACTCCTTCGATGGCTTTTCGAACCTCACGAAATTCGTGCGGCACAGGAAGCCCTAACAACTGCCGACTTTGGGCAAGCAGTCCCTGAACTTGCGTCACGGCTGCAAGAAGGTCGCGCACGGCCGCAATCAGGGCCTCTCTTGCACCCTTTCCACGCTTGTCGAGTTGTTCCTTCTGATTCGCAGCGGGAATACCCGACAACTGGGCCGAGATGGCAATCAGCTGACTCTGATGGCTCGCTTTGTCGCCCTTCAATTGCGCGATAAACTCTTGTTGCTTCGAACGGGCCCCACTGAACTCGTCGATAAGAAGCCGCGCCTTTTCGGCAGCCTTCTCGTCATCGCGCAGGGAGCGATGAGCGAGGAGCGCTTGATACACAAGCGCCTTTTCATACAACTCCCCTGCCCTGCTGGTGACCTCCCCCAGTTCCTCGAGGCGCGCAACGCTTTCCTTCAGTCTCTCCCCCTCTTCGCGCAGGTTGTGCACTTGGCGCATCAGGTCGCTGATTTGCCCAATTCGGTGCGCATGCTGATGCGGGTCGTGCTCAAGAATCTGGGTCTTTACCAGTTCGTCCACGCTGCCAATGGGCTTGTGTGCGATAGCCTGAGTCCAGGCCTTGGCTGCTGCCTCTGCTTCTTGGAAGGAAATCAACTTCTGCCCGCGGAACCGACCGTACAACTGGCAGAGATACTCGCGCTTGTTGTCCCGAAGGTTGAGCACCTGCGGGTAGCTGGACTTGAGCTGCGATTCAACGCGCTCGACTTCGACGACACTCATGTTGCCTTCCACATCGAGAGCAACCAGGTCCTCGAACTTGAGCTCGGCGTCGTCGATGATGAGCAAAGCAAGACGCTCCTGAACCGCTTGCCGCCGATCGCCAGACCCATCCACCCTCGCTGCAGCTCCTACCAAGGCGGTGAAACTCTTACCACCCTCTCCCTCGCTTGGCCGGAAAACCAAACCCACGTAGCCATGCGCGCCGTCCGGCCGGGCAAAGAGGTTGTCCTCTGCACCCACGATATACGACCAGAGGGTGCGCTTTGTTTTCCCATTACGCGCGTTCTGGTTGGTTTCATCCTGCCCCGGGTTGTAGCTGAAGATGTGCTGGTACACCGCCGTCATGCCGGTCTGTAGGGCATCAAGCATCGTGGACTTGCCGGAACCCGTCGGCCCCGTCAGCAAGGTCATGCTCCCCATCGGGTATTCACCCGGCCGCAAAGAGCCCCAGTTCACGAGAATGAGGGATTCAAGCTTCATTGAGCGGCTTCCTCGTCAGGTGCAGTGACGGGCTCACCGGCGCCTCCTTCGAGGGCCGCCGCGAGCGCATCTTCGCTGATTATTCCAAGAATGGTTTGACGGATGGCAATGAGGGCGTCCTCATCCAACATCGAGAACGTGGGACTCATCCGTATCAACCGATGGCGACGCAATTCGCGCAGGAGCCGGTCCTTATCCCCCGCCAACTCAGGCAATGGGCGCTTGAGTTGGGCTTGCAACGTTGCGGCGAGCTCCTCAAACCGGATGAGAACCTCGCCTTCATCTGTGAGATGCATTCCCCCATCCATGAGTCCTTTCTGGTACAAGAACCGCAGTGCAAGTGCGGCTGCGACAAAGTCGGGGGACAGCTTGGCGCGTAAAGAAGGAACCGGTTCCACCCCTCCCGGCGTGATACACGGTGCTTGGGCCCCCGGAGCATAGAGCCGGAAGAACTCCGCCTTGGTGTCGTGATGCAGGAAAAACCCGGCCAGGCTGAAGTACTCGCCGAGCAACGCCTCCATCCGACGCGCGTCGTCATAGTAGAGGGCCTCGACGCCACCCTCGTCACGGACAACGATGCCGTGAGCGAACAGCCGCGTTACGACCTCCTGGAATCGTTCGAGCTTTAGACCGATCAAGTTCAGTTGCTCAAGGGCGGCGGTTGTCAGGCTCATTGTCGAACTCAATCAAGTAGTCGTTTGCGGTGTAGAAGGCGTTTTGGAGGCGAGATGGCAACCTAGTCGCCTTGATGTCTTCCGAGCGTGAGCTTCGTATAGCCTCAACCGCCTGCATCGCATGCAGCACGTCCGTGGCTGTTTCGACGGGCAAGTTGGATAGCCGGACTGCCTTACTTCGGAGTCGAAGCTCCCTTCGGATACCTTCCATCACATCATCGTTTGATAACGCGAACGCCCCTGCTTCTGCACGATGCATCGCCGCAGCCAAGCGTGACTCTCGAGAAATACGGGGCTGAACAGTCACAGCGAGCGCCTTTCGTCGTTGAGATGCCAACCGGAGCTTGAAGGACGCGGGGTCCAGGACACGGACTTCTGCTGATGCAATGGCTTCACCCAACCTTTCCAGCAGAGCCGTCTGGGCCTCACCTACTTGGTCCGCGACCAAGGCAATGGCTTTGCTGTAGTTGTGCCGAGACTGCCCCCCATGGAGAAGCATGGCTTGCTGGACGATGCACGTGGCGCGTCGCACATAGATGTTCATGGCCTTGAGCAGCTCAGGGTGTTTGGTCGTGCAGGCTGCCTCGACCATTTCTTCTACGCAGTCGAGCATCCAATCGAACGCACTTTCAGCTCGGCCATCAGGGTTCGCCCACGAAGCAATTTCCCGTAGTTGCTGCTCTAGGGCATCGAATCTATCCTGCTCGATGCTGCGAAGCTTGTTGACGGCCTCCCGGATGGCTTGGCGGTGCCGCTCCACGTTGTCCGCCGTCATCTGCTTCTTGAAGTCCTTCTCGAAGCGGTCGAGGAACTCGACAAACTCGTCCCACGGGGTGCGGGAGGCCTCCGACATCAGCCTACGGACGAGTTCCTGAAAGTAGTCGACACCCTCTGAGAGGTCACTGATGACTTTCTCCGCGTAATCGTAGGCGTCGACCAAGTCATAGGCATCGACATTCTTCAGCGCGGCTTCGAGGGCATTGCGGCAGCCACGCACATTGCGTTGACGGCTGCGGGTTCGAAGCCGGCTCAGCGACCAGAGTGCCTCCGCAAACAGCTTGCCAGCCCGTGTGAAACGGTATGCAGTTACCAAGCCAACTCGGTCGCCGAAAGACTCCAGCCAGCCATCTTTGAGGAGGCTGCGAATCAGCGCACTGGCTATTTGCTGGACGTCGTAGCTATCGATGGTCGCGAGATCATCGTCTGCCGTATCCTCCCCGAGCACTTCGGTGGCGTGCTCCTGAATAGCCGGCATGAGCACGTCACGGAGGTTGTCTCTGTTCAGGTTCCGGGAGTAGTCGGCTCCGGGACCATGCAGTCGCTCGTAGAGCGACCGAAGACACGCTGCCACGAGCTCTCGCCGCTTGCCGTTGAGCGGCCGGAAGAAGCTTTGTCGTTCAGCGTCGAAAAACATTGGATGAGCACCAACCCAAAATCAACAGAAGCAGTGTACCGCGAGAATGCGGTCGTCCTATCGCTATGCGATAGGTTACGTCAGGACGACATGCAGGAATCCTGCGTGCCAGTTGTTGCCGCACCTGCGCAATCCGCGCCGACACCCACGTGCAGATCATGCCCCCTGCCCGAAGCCCCCCGCGCATGAGGCTAAACGCCTTCAGGGCGACCTGGCTCGAGCCGGCATCACGCCCTACGCCTGGGTAGTCAAGTAGTCACTGCTCGCCAGCGGCACCACCGACCCGCTGCTGGGCTGCCGCCCGAGTTGCCCCGCACCGAGGTCCACCATGAGCTGGACGGCACCACCTGCGCCTGCGGCTACCAGATAGGACGCATCCGCGAGAACGTGGCGGAGAAGCTCGATTACACCCCCGGCATCTTCAGCGTCGAGCGCCACATCCGCGGCAAGTTGGTCTGCCAAGCGTGCGAAACCCTGGTGCAAGCCCCGGTGCCCGTCCATGCGATCGACAAGGGCCTCCCCACCGCCGGGCTCCTCACCCAGGTGCTAGTGGCCAAGCACCAAGGTCATCTGCCGCTCTATCGGCAGGAAGCCATGGAGAAAGCACCAAGGCCGCACCAGCCCCCAGAACGTGAAGGGCTGCGCACCGATCCCGAGTACACGGGTCAGATGTCCAATAGCCAGGCTGGCAAGCTTGGCTATTCCTCCTAGTGCTCATGCGGCGGCCGAGGTGGAACGCGTCTTGTCCACCGTCTCCAGTAGATCGATCTTGCCTGGACCACGGGCGATATTCTTGCCGATGTAGATACGCGGGCGAATGCTGACGGATGCCCCAAATGCTCCGGTTGCGACCATGAGGGCAAGATGACCAAACTCCAGAGGCATGTAATAGCCTCCGCGGAGGGCAGGACGATTCAGTGTAGCGCTCAAGACATTGTGGCTGCGCTACCCAAGCAAGCCGAAGTCCAGACTGGTGAGGAAGATCTTCCGGCGCCACCAACCGGGCATTCGAGTTGGCTGGACTTCGTAGTTGATACGCTAGGAACCAGCACTGTTGAACAAGGACGGCTGCCGAGCCGCATGATCGGGGCCTGAACAGCGCTTATCCAAGTGCCGCGGAGTCTGGACATCTCCCCGGAGCAATACCTTTCCAACTTTACGCAAACACCCCAGCCTGCGACTGCATCAGCAACTTGGAAACAAGCGTCTGCCCCGCAATCGTCTCCATGTAGTCTGCTGGCCTGGCCCCTCCCAATGCAGGGATAGGTCGCTCAAGCCAACCGCCAACCCATCGGGCCGCGTCAAACTCCTTCGGATCTCCCGAGTGTTCCACCATGACAGCAACCTGACCAATCAGACGGAGCAGCCCGAGCACACGCTCTGATTGGTCCTGAGAGAGCATCGAGCCGTGACGAATCTTCCGTTTGATTGATGCATTGGGCATTTTTAGCATGCTCAGTAGGCTTTCGCGCGAGACATGCATCGCCTCCACGAGGTCCAGGATGTGGGAGGCTGCCATTCCGTTACGGATTAGGCGCACACGCTCCCCCTGCGAAGCCTGATTCAGGCTTTTCGCCAACGCCGTCATGTAGGGTTCCAAAGCCATCTCCTTTACCGTGAAATCAGCGCCCGAGGGACGCATCAGTAATGCATCCGATACTACAGGATCTTCCCACTCATAGACGCCACGCGAAGTCCGCCAGGGGCGGCAGCCCATCCGCGCATGCCCTGATTGCAGGCAGACCAGAACTCAAACGAGGGTGATGGCGCCCGTGTGGCCCACGCGTTGCCAGGGCAGGCCCAGCACCAGGGCACCCAGTTGAGTGGTGCTAATGGGCAGGCTGGGCTGGGGGCTGGAAGCCCAGTTGAACTTGCCAGCGTGCAGACGCCGGGCCGCCAGCCACAGGCCGACGCCGTCGTGG
>Ga0116158_10001765_pt1 | contig 19334 bp, 7 predicted proteins | sample AD_UKC052_MetaG_FD_89883 | JGI IMG/M metagenome (GOLD analysis project Ga0116158, IMG submission 89883) | Active sludge microbial communities of municipal wastewater-treating anaerobic digesters from USA - AD_UKC052_MetaG | ecosystem: Engineered > Bioreactor > Anaerobic > Digestate | place: USA... | reverse complement strand
TTCTTGTCTTTGCGGATGGATCGGATGCCCGAAATCACCTCCATGGTATTTTCAAAATCCGAAATCAATTTTGAGTCGAAAGCTTTCGATTCAGGCCATTGGGCGATAATCAACGCTTCTTCTGCCGAACGTTCTGCGATATGCTGCCAGATTTCCTCGGTGAGGAACGGCATAAAAGGATGCAACAATTTAAGGACGTTCTCTAGCATTTCAATAGCCTTGTCGAAAGTGGCTTTATCAATCGGTTGTTGATAAGCCGGTTTGATCATTTCAAGGAACCACGAACAGAAATCGTCCCAAACGAGTTTGTAGATGCCCATGAGCGCATCCGAGATACGGTATTTTTCAAAGTTATCCTCGATGTCCAAAAGTGTTTGCTGCAACTTGGCCTCGAACCATTCTATGGCGACTTTTGAAGATTCGGGTTGCGCAATTTCGGCCGAAACTTCCCAGCCTTTGATCAATCTGAAAGCGTTCCAGATTTTATTGGAGAACCCTTTGCCTTGTGCGCACAATTCCTCGTCGAACAAAATGTCGTTTCCGGCAGACGCGCTGAGTAGCAAGCCTACGCGAACGCCGTCGGCACCAAACTTATCGATCAAGTCTAACGGATCGGGCGAATTCCCAAGTGACTTAGACATCTTGCGGCGCTGGCTGTCGCGTACCAATCCGGTCAAATAAACATTCGTAAACGGCTTTTCCCCGGTGTATTCATAACCTGCAATGATCATACGCGCTACCCAGAAAAACAAAATATCAGGGCCGGTGACGAGATCGTTGGTGGGATAATAGTATTTAAAATCTTCGCTTTGCGGATCCATGATACCGCCAAAAACGGCCATCGGCCACAACCATGACGAGAACCAAGTGTCGAGCGCATCGGCGTCTTGCCTTAAGGTTTGGACAGTGATGTTGGGATTTTTGGCTTTGGCGAGTTCGAGTGCTTCTGCCGCGGTTTCGGCTACGACAAAATCTTCCTTGCCATCGCCGTAATAATACGCCGGGATTTGTTGTCCCCACCACAACTGGCGCGAGATGTTCCAGTCGCGGATGTTCTCTAACCAGTGGCGATAGGTATTCTCGAATTTTTTTGGATACAATTTGATTTCGTCGGATTCGAGAACCGCTTTGATGGCCGGTTTGACCAAATCGTCCATTTTGAGGAACCATTGGTCTGACAGGCGCGGTTCTATGACAGCTTTGGTCCTTTCTGAAGTGCCCACTTTATTGAGATGGTTTTCTGTTTTGGCAATCGCTCCCAACGATTCGAGCTCTTTCGAGATTTCGGCACGAACTACAAAGCGATCTTTGCCTTGATAGTGCAAACCATATGAATTCAACGTTGCGTCTTCGTTGAAGATGTCGATGATTTCGAGTCCGTGTTTTTCACCGAGTGCTTTGTCGTTTACATCATGAGCAGGTGTCACTTTCAAACATCCGGTTCCGAATTCCATGTCTACGTAGTCATCCTCAATAATTGGGATGACGCGGCCGCAAATCGGAACGATGGCTTTCTTTCCTTTGAGGTGCGTGAACCGCTCATCATTGGGGTTGACGCAAACCGCCGTATCACCAAAGATGGTTTCGGGGCGCGTAGTGGCAATCGTGAGAAAATCATTGGATCCGTCTATTTTATATTTAAGGAAATAGAGCTTCCCTTGTTGCTCTTCATAAATTACTTCTTCGTCAGACAGCGTGGTCTTGGCTTCGGGATCCCAGTTGACCATGCGGTAACCGCGATAAATCAAGCCTTTGTTGTACAAATCAACAAACGAGCGGATTACCGATGCCGACATGTCTGGGTCCATGGTGAATTTGGTACGCTCCCAATCGCAAGAAGCGCCGAGTTTCTTAAGCTGGTCTAAGATTACACCACCGTATTTGTCTGTCCATTCCCAGGCGTGTTTGAGGAAGTCTTCGCGAGAGAGGTCATTTTTGTTAATGCCATCAGCTTTGAGCTTGGCTACGACCTTGGCTTCGGTGGCGATTGAGGCGTGGTCTGTCCCAGGAACCCAACAAGCATTGAAACCTTTAAGGCGCGCACGGCGGATGAGTACGTCCTGAATGGTATTGTTGAGCATATGCCCCATGTGCAACACGCCCGTCACGTTTGGTGGCGGGATTACAATGGTGTAAGGTGTGCGATGATCGGGCTCTGAATGGAAATAATTGTGTTGCATCCAGTAGTCGTACCATTTTTGCTCTATGGTCTTGGCGTCGAATTGTGCGGGAATTGTCATGATGTTGAATGTTAGTTGGCAGCCTAGCCCTGATAGTAGTGGAAATCCTTTTTTGTTTTGTCATCCCGAGCGCAGCCGAGGGGCAAAACAAAAAAGATTGCAACGGATAGCAGGTTCCCGGCTCCTAAAAAAATACTGACACGAAAAATGTCCGTATTTCCTTTGGTATATTATTTGTTACCCCGACAAAAGTAGAAAATTCGCAGCGTATAAAAAATTAAGAATTAATAATTTGCGCATTGATTAAAACGAAGTATTTTTACCGGAACCAAAAATTACAAAAATTAAAATTAACCACTATGAAAAACATGATTTCCTTAATCGCAATCCTGGCTTTTGGCGCTACGGCAATGGCACAACAGATCGAATTTGTTGACAAGGACAATACCATCGATTACGGTAAGGTTTACAAAGAAAACGACAACGGCGTGCGCTCATTTGTGTTTAAGAACACCGGTGACAAACCGCTTGTAATCACCAACGTGCAGTCTACTTGTGGTTGTACAATCCCAACAAAACCTACTGCTCCTATTGCTCCGGGTAAAACCGGGAAAATTGATGTGAAATACAATATGAACCCAGGTCCTATCAGGAAAACCATTACGGTAGAGTCTAACGCGACCAACGTACCCGAAGGAAGGGTGGCCATCAAGATTAAAGGCGAGGTGCTCGTGAAAGACCAGGTCAACATCATCGAAAAGAAAAAGGGCGTTCCTACCAGCAGCGACCAATAAAACAAAGGGCTTCAGCAATGAAGCCTTTTTTTTTGCGCATTCTTAAAATCTTTTAGCGAAGTGGTCTCTCGTCTACAATATACTCTTGAGCTGAAAGCGAAATTTGAGCACCTGCCCATTGCGATCGACCTCAAAGTACAACCATTTTCCCTCCTCTTCTTTCAGTAAGTCATTGATGCGTTGCAACGAAAAATTGTAGGCATTAGAGCCATTAATAGATAAAACCAGGTCTCCTTTTTGTAGCCCACAGCGTTCTGCAGGCGAGTCTTTGCGAACACTTGCAACGGTATAAATAGGTTTGAGTACATATTTGTACTTGAAATTGTTTTGGGTCTTTTTCTCGTTGCTATCTGTGTTGTCGCCTACGAGCGTGGTTTGAAACGGCACGCTTTCCTGCACCAGTTGCATGCCATCGTTTTGCAGTTCAATGCCACTCATATTGTACTCAAATTTGGCGGCGTAATACCTACTCCTTTTTACAAATAACGTTTGGCTAGGGTAGTCAAAAATTAAGCTAAACCTACGAAAAATCTCACCTCCAACAGACCCTTTACGATCGGCAACCATGGTTACATTTTTAAGGGAGTTGGCATCGGGAAAGGCTATAATGGGCTCGTTGAATTGAAATCCGGCAAGCTGAAATTGGCTAATCCTTGCCCGGCTTCCGCTGATATCACCGCTAAAACCTTTGCCGAGGTAATCCTCAAAATTGTTTTTGGGAAGGACAATGCCCTTGGCCTTGTTTTCAAAGAGCCACAGGGCGTCACTGTTGCCAAGGTCGAGCAGTAACTTGGCATCGACCGGATCGTGCTCCAAGATTACCTGGGCATTGACATACGGTTTGTTTTTTTCAATACTGATAGGAACGCTGCTGTAACGCCTGTTTATCTTTTTACGCAGTTTTTCACTATCGCGGAATACGACAATCTGTTTGCGCTCATAGTCTACCGCTATAAGGTGGCGCTTGAAGAAATGATATCCGATGATGCCATTGATAGGAACACCCACGTGTGACGAGAAGTTGAAACTTTGGTCGAGTACGATGTACAGGTTGTGGTTTTTATCTACAAGGCCGTTTACAGAAAGCTGGTTGTCTGTAGATTTGAGGCCTTCTATCGCTTCGTCGCTACCCAAACCGCGCAACTTGACTTTCTGTACATTAAACAGGCTCACTTTATCCTTGTCGTCGAGCCCTAGAAGGATGGTCTCCTCTACGCCGGTGTCCAGCAGGAAATTGAGTTCGACACCATTGACATTAATTGGGATGAAGATTAAGTTGTTGATGAGTTGAAAAGGAATGACGACTTTGCTTTTACCGGCCTCGAAATCAAAGCCAGGCTGCGCACTGGAAATGAAAGGCACCAAAAAAACAACCAATAAAAGTAATTTACCGCGCATGCAAAAAATTCAGTTAAAAAATGACAACTATCCTCCAACTCCATGATGCAATATAACGCAAAAGAGTTGGCTTGAAGCTAAAAAAATTGCAAATTTGCCAATCAAAAACAGCGACGTATCGTACTCGAGTCATAGGCAACGCCCAAAGCAATAGTATGGAGCGCATCGAAAAAAATCAAACACACCATGCCAAAAGTTTCAAACAAAGGAAAGCAAATGCCCGAATCGCCAATCCGAAAATTGGTGCCGTATTCTGAAATAGCCAAAAAGAAAGGACACAAAGTGTACCATCTCAACATTGGGCAGCCCGATATCAAAACGCCTAAAGTGGCTATGGACGCTATAAAAAACGTCAACATAGAAGTACTTGAATACAGCCATTCTGCAGGGTTTGAAAGCTATAGAACCAAACTGTCGCAATATTACAAAGACCACGGATTACCTATTGAACTCGCCGACATCATCATCACAACCGGTGGGTCCGAAGCCTTGCTTTTTGCCATGGGTAGTACCATGGACCAAGGTGACGAGATAATCATTCCCGAACCGTTTTATGCCAACTACAACGGGTTTTCAACCGCCTCGGGTGTGAAAGTTGTCCCAGTGATTTCTACCATAGACACCGGATTTGCCCTGCCCCCGATTGCCGATTTTGAAAAACTGATTACCCCAAAGACCAAAGCTATCTTGATTTGTAATCCAGGAAACCCAACAGGCTACTTGTATTCTAAGGAAGAAATCCTGCAATTGGCCGAGCTTGTAACAAAACACGACCTGTTCCTGATTGCCGACGAAGTCTATCGCGAATTCACCTACGACGGCGATGTACATTACTCTGTCATGAATGTACCGAGACTAGAAGAACATGCCATCATGATCGACTCGGTTTCTAAACGCTACAGCATGTGTGGCGCAAGAATCGGGTGTATCGTGTCTAAAAATAAGGAGGTCATGGCCACCGCGATGAAATTTGCCCAGGCCCGATTGAGCCCACCCACTTTTGCGCAGATCGCCAGTGAAGCAGCGCTGCAAACCCCGCAAAGTTACTTTGACGAAGTAATCTCAGAATACCGCGAGCGTCGCGACACGCTTATTGCCGAGCTCAACAAGATCGACGGCGTAAAGGTAGCTACGCCAAAAGGAGCTTTTTACTGCATCGCCAAGTTGCCGATAGACAATGCCGATAATTTTGCACAGTGGTTATTGGAGTCTTACGATCTCAATGGCGAGACGGTTATGGTAGCGCCAGCGGCTGGCTTCTACTCTACTCCGGGCGTTGGTTTGAACGAAGTTCGTATCGCCTATGTCCTTAAAAAGGAAGACTTGATTCGCTCGGTTGCAATCCTCAAAGATGCTATTGCCGTATACAATTCGATTCATTAGGAGCCAATTCCTGCACCCGAGGCTTTAGCCGAATTGGCGAAGCAATGCGTTGCAATCTTTTTTCGGTAAAAACCTCAAAAAGGATTTCCACTGCTATCAGGGCTAGGGCCTAAAGTTTCCAAAATAGACAATAATCATAAAAAAAGGCTTCCCAATTCAGGAAGCCTTTTTTGCTTGTTAACGTTTGAGCGAGAAGTGCGATTTGAATTCCTTTGGTGCACCTTGGTCCTTATAGAGAATCTTGAACCAGTAATCGCTGGCGGGCATGAGTTGCGTATTCATCGTTCCATCCCAACCTATTCCTATAGGACTGATTTCCTTAATTAACTTACCGTAGCGGTCAAATATATAAATTTGGGCCGTAGGGTCTATAATCTTCAAATCCTCAATGTTCCAAAAATCATGATAACCGTCGCCATTTGGAGTGAAGAACCTAGGAAAATCAATAACAAGTACCTGCGTGCTTAAGCTTCCGCAACTAAATTTATCCCGTACGGTAACAGTATGGTAGCCCGATGTGAAGCCAACAAATTGATTGGCATCCTGGAACGCCCCATTGTCCAATTGATACTCATAATTGCCTGGTGGCAATACAGAAACGGCAATCAGTTGCTTGTCTGCAAAATAGTTAGAAACTGTAGCTCCTATACGGATGGGCGGGAAAGCCGGCGACACAGTAACAGTAGCACTGGCCTTACAAAGTGAAAATTTCTGTGTAACATCTACAGTATAAAGACCCGTTTCTGTTGCAACCAAAGAATTGCCGATCTGGCCGGTGAGGATACCGCTCGGGCCTGTCCAAACAAAGTCGTAATCGGCAGTACTCAACCTGGTATCAAGTGTAAAAGTCGACCCTGGTTTAGGATTTCCGTTCTCATCCACACAGATGAAGCCGCCGGTCAACACCGGATTCGGTAACGGGTTCACGATTATGCGTCCCGTAAGGCTGGCCGTGCCACAACCGCCTGATGTGGTTATGGTGTAGTTGAAAACGCCCACTTCTGAGGTGGTTCCGCTAATGGTGAACACACCTGCAGAGAAATTACCCTGGATTCCAACTGGTACCGTTCCGGCTACTAATGAAGCACCAGTAGCGCCATTTCCTACCTGGTAAACAATGTTCTGTATCGCATCGTTAACACAAACAGACTGGTCGGCAAACTGTGGCGGAGAAATCAGAGCAATCGTCGGACCCTGTCTTACTTCTATCGTTCCTGCCAACGTTACCGGAGGGCCACAGCCATCCACAGTAGTCACGGTGTAATTGTAAATTCCTGGAGTAGTTACGATGCCACTGATGGTGAAAATTTTTGTCGTCGGATTGTAATTGGCTGTCAATCCCGGAGGCAAATTGGTCACCTGTGCGCCAGTCGCCCCATTGCCCAATTCATAAGAAATTGGTGTAATCTGGCTGTTGGCACAAGGCGTTTGGAAAGGCGTGGTCGCAGCCGAATACAAAGTCATGGTCACCCGTTGATTAACAGTAATAACACCACTCAATGGCCCCGAAGAAGGACAGCCACCCGTTGTGTTCACCTGGAAATTGAATACGCCAGCCGCCGTAGGAGTTCCGTTAATCGTAAACGTGTTTGCCGCCGCATTGAATACCGCGTTCAAACCGGCAGGTAAACCGCCGGAAGTAACAGAAGCTCCAGTGGCACCGTTTCCTACCGTGTAAATTATATTGATAGAATTGGCCGCATTGACACAAACCGTTGGAGTCGGATTACCCGAGGTCAACACGATGGTCGCCGAAGGATTAACGGTAACCGTTGCATAACTCACCGAATTCACACAAGGCGCAACGCCTGTAATCGTGTAAGCAAAGGTACTTGTGGTGGCTCCGATGGTTGGTGTAAACGTTCCGGTCGCAGCGTTAAAATTCCCGCCTGTACTTACTGCATCTCTGGTCCAAACGCCCCCGGATTGCTCTCCGGTGATAAGACTGAACAAATCAATAGTAGTCGAATCGGTTTCGCAAACAACAGTAGAACCGCTGGTTCCCGCATCGGGTTGCGCATTGATATTAACCGTAGCTGTACTGCTAACTACTGCACACGGAGGTGTTCCCGCAAGTGTATAAGTGAAGACGCTCGTAGTGGCCCCGGGAGCAGGAATAAATGTACCTGCGGCTGCGTTGAAGGTTCCTCCGGTGCTAATTGCGTCGCGCGTCCAAACACCACCAGCCTGCTCTCCCGTAATCAGGTTGAAAAGGTTAATCACTGTGGTATTACTGTCACAGACCGTCGTTGCTCCGTTAGTTCCTGCAACTGGTTGCGCATTGATGTTTATCGTGGCGACACTGGTGTCTGGTAAGCAAGGTAGCGTTCCATTTACAGTATAAGTAAAAGATGTGTTTGTGGCTCCCGGTGCTGGTGTAAAAGTTCCATCTGCTGCATTAAACGTTCCGCCGGTTCCTCCTGGGTTTCTGGTCCAGGTTCCGCCAGCCTGTTCGTTGGTGATCAAACTGAAAAGATCAATCAGCGATGTGTCGGTATCGCAAACGGTTGTTGAACCGCTGATTCCCGCATCGGGTTCGGCGTTGATGTTGACGGTGGCGAGATTGGTTACTGCCGTACAAGGGCCTGTTCCGCTTACTGTATAGGTGAAGACGGATGTTGTGGCTCCGGGCGCTGGCGTGTAAGTTCCGGCCGCCGCGTTAAAGACTCCTCCTGTTCCGCCAGGATTTCTGGTCCAAACACCGCCGGCTTGTTCGCCAGTAATCAAGGAATCTAAATTGATAGGAGTTGTACTGTTGTCACAGACGGTTGTACTGCCATCCACTCCGGGAAGCGGTTGTGCATTGATATTTATCGTAACAGTACTCGTGTCGTTTATACAAGGTGCAGTTCCGGTAAGGGTGTACTGGAAAGAACTAGAGGTAGCACCAGGCGCCGCCGCAAAAGTACCGGCAACAGTATTGAATGTTCCTCCTGTACCTCCCGGGTTTCTGGTCCAAACCCCACCGGCCTGTTCGCCGGTAATCAGGCTGAACAAATCAATTACCGTAGGATCTGTATCGCAAACCGTAGTATTGCCATCCAAACCAGCATCGGGTTGCGCATTTATGTTGATTGTTGCTACACTGGTACTCACCACGCAGGGCGCAATTCCGGTCAGAGTATACGTAAACGAACTGCTGGTAGCACCCGGAGCAGGAGTAAAAGTTCCTGCAGCGGCATTGAAGTTCCCGCCTGTTCCGCCTGGATTTCTGGTCCAGACACCGCCCGGTTGCTCGCCTGTAATAAGACCGAACAAATCAATTGGCGCCGCACTGCTATCGCATACGGTAGTATTACCACTGATCCCGGCGTCGGGCTGCGGATTTATTGTAACCGTAGCCGTGCTGCTTACCGTAGGACACGGCGCGGTTCCGGTAATGGTATAAGTAAAAGTGCTGGTCGTAGCGCCTGGTGCTGGGATAAAAGTACCTGCTGCTGCGTTGAACGTGCCGCCGGTACTAGCCAAATCTCGTGTCCAGACACCGCCTGGCTGTTCCCCGGTTATTAAATTGAAAAGGTTAATTGCTGTGGTATCGGTTTCGCAGACAACTGTTGCTCCGTTGGCACCAGCGTCTGCCTGTGCATTGATGTTTACCGTAGCAGTACTCGAATCATTGACACAAGGTGCCGTCCCGGTTAAAGTATAAGTAAACGTGCTGGTCGTTGCACCAAGTGCAGGAATGAAAGTTCCGGCAGTGGCGTTGAAAGTTCCACCTGTACTGATTGCATCACGGGTCCAAACACCACCGGTTTGTTCGCCGGTAATAAGACTAAACAGGTCAATGACCGTAGTATCGCTATCACATACTGTAGTGACACCGTTGGCACCCGCATCTGGTTGAGCGTTGATGTTGACTGTTGCAGTACTCGTTGCATTGCTACAAGGTGGTACTCCGGTAAGCGTATAGGTGAAAACACTTGTAGTGGCACCGGCTGCTGGAATAAACGTTCCGGCAGCAGCATTGAATACTCCGCCTGTACTGGTCAAATCCCTGGTCCAGGTTCCGCCAGATTGCTCACCCGTAATCAAATTGAAAAGATTAATAGGTGCGGTATTGCTATCGCAAATCGTGACATTGCCACTAACCCCTGCGTTCTGCTGCGGATTGATTGTCACCACTACCTGGCTGGTATCTGTAACGCATGGCGCGGTTCCCGTTACGGTATAGGTAAATATGCTGGTAGTTGCACCCGGAGCCGGCTCAAAAGTACCAGCCGTGGCGTTAAACACACCGCCTGTACTGGTGAGGTCGCGGGTCCAAACACCACCTGTTTGCTCGCCTGTAATCAAGGTAAATAGGTCGATTACTGCGGTGTTGTCGTCACAGACAGAAGTGGTTCCGTCTAATCCGGCATCAGGTTGTGGGTTGATATTAACCGTAGCTACGCTTGTCGCATTGCTACAAGGCGCAACCCCGATTAAAGTGTAAGTAAATGAACTGGTAGTTGCCCCGGCAGCTGGCGTGAAAGTTCCAGCAGCAGCGTTGAAAGTTCCGCCCGTACCTCCTGGATTTCTCGTCCAAACTCCACCTGCTTGCTCTCCTGTTATGAGGCTAAACAAATCGACTGGGAGCGTGCTGTTCTCACAAACGGTTGTATTACCAGAGGTACCTGCAATCGGCTGTGCATTGATGTAAACAATGGCTTCACTGGTGTCTACACCACAAGGTGTGGTTCCGGTTACAGAATAGGTGAATGTCGAGGTAGTGGCTCCTACCGCAGGTGTGAACGTCCCGGCGGTGGCATTAAAGGTTCCGCCGGTACTCGTTGCATCCCTGGTCCAGACGCCGCCGGTTTGTTCGCCTGTAATCAGGGTAAATAAGTCAATTACCGTAGCGTCATTTTCACAAACCGTAGTATTTCCATCGGTTCCGGCCACTGGTTGCGGATGGATTGTAATGGTTGCGGTACTAGTATCGGTATTACAAGGAGCAACCCCTAGAATTGTATACGTAAAGGTAGAGGTTGTTGCGCCCGCGGCAGGTGTGAAAGTACCCAATGTACCGTCGAAAACACCGCCGCTACCACCTGGATCTCTGGTCCAAACGCCGCCGGTTTGTTCTCCTGTAATGAGGCTGAACAAATCAATCAATGTGGTACTGTCGTCACAAATCACAGTGCTACCATCGATTCCTGCATTGGGTTGGGCATTCACGGTAATGGTCACCGATTTTGAACAACTGTCTGTGGGATTGGTGATATTAATAATGAAAGTGTAAACTCCCGCAGTATTAGGAATGCCCGATAAAGTATAAGTTCCTCCAGAAAGTACGCCTGTTACTCCATTAGGCAAGGTTCCTCCTGATATGGTCGCTGTTACTATTCCGCCTGCTACACTAAACGGCATGGGCGTAATCGCGGTATTGATACAAACGGTTTGTGCTACTGATGGTGCAATAACATTACAACCGCAATTTTCAATCTCGACTGTAGCGGTCGTTGTAAATGGAACGCAGGGTGGCGGAGGTGTAATGGTATAGGTCACCGTGTAGATGTTGACTGCACTACCGGGATTGATGGCTCCGGTGTTGGGATCAATATTCAAGCCCGCAGGTGTAGCGGTATACTGACCACCGGGCGTCAATGGAGTCGTTTCTGTAATAGCGACCGGCAAGGTAGCATTGCTACAAATCGTAGCCGGATAAGTAAACGTTCCTGTAGGAGTTGTTGACGGGTAAATTGTAAAAGGCCTGATGTTCGCGCAAGCCGTGGTTACTGCGTCGAACAAACGCACATAGATGGTTTTGGGAAGCGAATTGAAAGTAAAAGTCTGCAAATCGGCATCGGATAGGAAATTAATATTGGTTGGCGCATCATTGGCAGCGTCGATTGGATCTTCATAATATTTGATGATGAAATCGCCTGCGTTTGGAACCCCAAATAAGATATCGGCATTCTGGTCAATATTTAATTGGTAAGGTGGTGGCCCTGTGATACAATAGGTCATATCATGTGGAGAAGTAACCGGCAATGGTGGCGCCGGTGTAATGGTGACCACATCCTGCGCAGGAGGTACGCCGCAAGTGTTAAAATCTACAATGGCAGTATAAGTAGTAGGACCAGTTGGACAAATATGCAATGGATTGTCATTGACTGCGCCAATAGGACCGCCGTTTGCTAGCCAACTAATTGTAGTAGGTGCAGCAGGTATGTCTCTCGGATAAAATCGCCAGGCTTCGTTGTTCGCGGTCCAGTTACCTCCATTTCTGCCAGGAGCTGCTACGGCAATTGAACCCGCCGCATTTTGGACACCGATAACACCCACACCGTTCTGCCAGGTGTTACAAGGCGTTCTCTTATTTACAAAAACCTCGATAATATTGGTTCCTTCGTGCAAGACAATTTGGCTGGTTTGTACCCCATTGTTAGCGTGACATTGAAACTGGGGCAATTCATTGAAATTAGCAACAAATACACGGTTCGGTGCCGCATTGACACCAGTGTCCAGCACATAGTAGTTTACTTTTTGGATGTTATCCGGAATGGCATCCAAGGCTACAACGCCAGCCCCGATATCGGTATCCTGATACACACCGTAAATCGCATTTCTGATAGGGAAACCGGGATTAGGAATGGTTCCTCCCCATGCCCATGGGCAAAAATCCAACCCATTACAAACTGGCGGACCTACTGCAGTGTTAAAAGTAATCACTCCGTTAGAACCTACCCGTACCTGATTGTAACAATTCCCAAAAAAGCCGAAGTTGAACGGTAGTGTTACCGTAGGTGCCCAAACGTCATCACAATTGGCATTGATTTCGGTTCCGCCGATAAACGGAAAACTCGGACAATAAGGTATTGGGCTCACCACATAATTCGTGGTCGATCCAACATTAGAATAACTCGCCCTAAGGTCGATGCAGTCTCCGGGGTTACAAACCGTAGCCGCCGGATCGATGTTGACTTCCATAAGCGGCACAGCACAGGTATTGAGATTAACATTAATCGTAGCACTACCTGTTAATGGAACCGTACACGGAGGCGTGCCCGGCAACACTACATCAATCAGATTAAAAGTGGTGTTCTGTGATAAATAAGGAACGTTATACGTTCCAATTCCCGTAGCATCCAAAACCACACTGGCAACCAGCGGAACGTTCCCGGTTGGGCCATATTGCAATGAAGTAAAGTGAACTGTAGCGCCTGGTGTTCCGTAGAACGTTAACGTGGCTGCTTCTCCAGCAAGTATAGTGGTGCTACCTGTGATAATGGCTGTTGGCGACACTACGTTGATGGTAGCCATACCCGAAGTAGCTTGCGTACAAACCGGCGGCCCAACGGTAGCGACATCTACCAATTCAAAAACGGTGCTAGCGAGGTAGGTATTGGTAAGCGTTGCCACACCTGATGCGTTTAAAGTAATTGTTTGGTTGGCGCCGTTATTTTCTGTGTAGGTCACAGTGGCATTTGGCGTGCCCGAGAAAAAGATGGTCGCCGTTCCTCCCGGACAAATGTAAATATCTCCCGCTATGGTCGCTGTAGGCAAAGGGGTTACGGTAATGGTTGCCGTCCCTGTTGCAGGTTGGATACAGTTTGGTGTGCCAAATGCTTCGACACTGACGAGGCTAAAAATCGCATCTGCCGCGTAATTGTTGGTGATAGTCGCGACGCCTGATGCGTTCAATACAATTGTTCGGTTGGCACCGCCGTTTACGGTATAGGTCACTATGGCGTTTGGTGTCCCGGTAAAGGTTACCGTGGCAGCGTCATTAAAACAAACTGTCGTATCTCCCGCTATGGTAACGGTTTGCAATGGTTTTACCGTTACCGTAACCAAGCCTATTGCCGTTTGTGTGCAACCTGCCAGGGACACATCTACCAAATTAAAAACGGTAGTTGCTGCGTAGGTATTGGTGAGTGTTGCCGTACCAGTTGAATCCAAAGTTATGCTACCCGAAGAACCCGGTGTAGCAGTGTAATTTACTGTTGCATTGGGCGTTCCTGTAAACGTAATCGTAGCCGGGTCGTTTTCGCAAATCGCTACAGTTCCCGAAACACTTGCTGTTGGCAAAGCGATTACGGCAACCGAAACCGATTCGTTGACGGTGAGCGTGGTACCGGGCGATCCGCCATAAGTAACACTCACAAGGTTGTAATTGAAAATTCCGGGAAATGCCGTTGGGACATTCACAGCAGCCGAATTTCCCGCGCCAGCGTTAACAGTGATCGGCGTTCCTCCATTGACGGTATAAGTAAATGAGCTAGCATTCGGGATATTGGATGAAAGGGTAACTATCGGTGAAATGCTGTTTTGACAAGCGCCGGTATTATTGACCGCAATGGATGCAGGAGGCGTGAGTTGAACGTCGTCTATCGCAAAATCATTACCAGTAGTGGTCGTGTCGTTGTCCCAAAGCCCCAATCGCATGCAAGTGGCGTTCGCAACAAAGGTATAAACGACTCTCTGCCACCCAGCAGCCAGTGCTGGTGTAAGTTGCGTTCCAGCAACCAAGTTAACCGAAGATACGTTGGTAGTCAAAAGCCTGATATCTGCAGCAGGCATCGCCAAAGACTTTACCCAGTAACTGAAAGCGTAGGTTTTACCCACCGTAAGCCCGCAGATGGTTCCGCCTGGCGTTGTGCCGGCTTCCCAAAACAAAGGTTGTCCACCCAGGGCTGCACCGTCTACTGCGAGCATATTGCCCGGACCAGCAGGACTGTGATCTCCGCCAGGCGGGAAAGATGCGTTCATTAGCGTAGGATCGGTCAGTATGGCATAATCACCGGGAAGCGTATTGCCTGTGAAAGTCACCAATTGCGTGTACCCCACTCCCGGGACATTGAAACCGCTACCCATTCCAGCCTCGAAATCGCCGTTAGTCAGCAAATTTTGCGAGGAAATGTTGTGAAATGTTAAGAATAGCGTAAGTAATAGTAAAATTCGTTTCATTTTTCAAAATTTTTGGCAGCGAAATTTACAAAAATTTAGCAAAGAAATATCGCCAGTTTTAATTTAATTTGAAATTTAACAGGTATAGAAAAAACCTAAGTTTTTATTATTTATCTTTGTTCCTTTCTAAAAAATTGCTACCCTAACTATCAAGAATTGATGACACCTAACGAAGAATTTGAAGACGAAATCGGACACAACCATAACAGCTCAAATGCAAATAACCCTACCCGAACCGATGCTTTTGATCTCGCCGATGAAGAAAAGATAGAGCGCATCAAAAAAGACGTTGAAAACATGCTCACCACTTTGGGTATGGATTTGACCGACGACAGCCTCAAAGGCACTCCAAATCGTGTCGCTAAAATGTTCGTAAAGGAAATTTTTGGCGGGCTCAATCCCAACAAAAAACCAAAATCTTCTACCTTTGAAAATAATTACCGCTATGGTGAAATGCTGGTCGAGAAAAACATCACGCTTTACTCTACCTGTGAACACCATTTGCTGCCAATTGTTGGCCGCGCTCATGTTGCCTATATTTCTAACGGTAAAGTGATCGGGCTTTCTAAAATCAACCGCATAGTGGATTATTTTGCCAAGAGGCCGCAGGTTCAGGAAAGGCTCACCATGCAGATTGTACAGGAGTTGCAACAAGCACTAGGAACACCAGATGTTGCTTGTGTAATCGACGCCAAACACCTTTGCGTTAATTCGAGGGGAATCCGTGACATTGAAAGCAGCACGGTGACATCGGAGTTTGGTGGAAAGTTCAAAGAAGCGGCCACACGCAAGGAATTCCTGGAGTACATCAGGTTGGAAACTAAATTTTAATTTGACGCTACTGCCCTAGCCCTGATTGCAGCGGCATCCTTTTGTTGCCTTCTTTAGGCAGCAAAAGATACAGCGGAAAGCGGGAATAGCTCCTAAAATCTAACATTCAAGATTCAAAATTTACCATTCAATGATGCCTTTATACCAAAACCAAACGCTACGGATCTACAACTCGCTTACTTCAGAAAAAGAAGTTTTTACCCCAATCCATGAAGGGAATGTTGGCATGTATGTATGTGGGCCTACAGTTTACAGCAACGTGCATTTGGGCAACGTGAGGACGTTTATGTCTTTTGATGTGATTTTCAGGTATTTCCTACACATCGGTTACAAGGTGCGCTATGTGCGAAACATCACCGACGTGGGGCATATCGTAGACGACGTAGACGAAGGCGAAGACAAAATCGCCAAGAAAGCCCGTGTGGAGCAGTTAGAACCGATGGAAATCGTACAACGTTACACCGTAGATTTCCATGACATTCTAAAGGAATTCAACTTTCTGTCTCCGAGCATAGAACCCACCGCAACCGGGCACATCATAGAGCAGATCGAGATTGTGAAAACCATCATAGATAAAGGTTTGGCCTACGAATCTAACGGATCGGTGTATTTTGACGTGGTGAAATTCAACGAGACCAACCATTACGGCAAACTCTCCGGGCGCAACATTGAGGACATGCTGGCCAACACACGCGATACCGACGGGCAATCTGACAAGAAGAACCCGCAGGATTTTGCACTCTGGAAAAAGGCCGAACCACAACACATCATGCGTTGGCCATCGCCCTGGAGCGACGGTTTCCCCGGCTGGCATCTGGAGTGTACCGCGATGAGCACCAAGTATCTGGGCAACCATTTTGACATCCACGGCGGTGGTATGGATTTGAAATTCCCGCACCACGAATGTGAGATTGCGCAAAATGAAGCTGCTACCGGCCAAAGCCCTGTAAACTATTGGATGCACGCCAACATGCTGACCCTGAACGGAAAGAAAATGTCTAAATCAACGGGCAACAATATCCTACCCGGTGAGATTTTTACAGGAGAAAGCCCGTTTTTGAGCAAAGCGTTTTCATCGAGCGTGGCGCGCTTCTTTATGTTGCAGGCGCATTACCGGAGCATCCTTGATTTCTCGGACGATGCGATCCTGGCTGCAGAAAAAGGGCACGACCGTTTGATGCAGGCGATGGAAATCTTAAAGGAAATCCAACCCGGAACCACTTCTTCTTTTGACATCAAGGAATGGAGAGACGCTGCGTACGAAGCCATGAACGACGATTTCAATACGCCGATTTTAATTGCCCAGTTGTTTGAAGGCGTGAAGTTCATCAACCTCATGAACGATGGGTCGGCTACTTTGACGGCGCAGGATTTAGAACTGTTTGGCAAAACCATGTCGGATTTCATCTACGATGTACTGGCGTTTGGCAATGTAAAAGCCGACAGCAACAACGACAAACTCGAAGGACTCGTAAACCTGCTCATCGGCATGCGCAACAACGCCCGCGCCAATAAGGATTTTGCGTTGTCTGACCAGATTCGCGACCAATTGACCGCGCTGGGCATACAGTTAAAGGATGGTAAAGACGGCACTACTTTTAGTTTGTAAAAAGCCGCGCGCTCAAAAATTGGTTTCGGCAAAGCAGTTCCGGATTTCGTGGTCTGCAGGATAACTTTCCTATTTTTCAAACATTCAACAGTTTTTGATGGTGAAAATATTATCTAAAATAGTGCAGTTCCCGTTCCTGCTGTTGATTCGGTTTTACCAGACCGCCATTTCCCCGTTCACGCCATCGGTGTGCCGCTATGAGCCAAGCTGTTCGAGCTATGCTTTTGAGGCCATCAAGACGCACGGTTTGTTTTACGGCGGATTTCTCGCGACCAAACGCATCCTGAGTTGCAATCCTTGGGGCGGTAGCGGCTATGACCCGGTTCCGCCGAGAAAGTGCAGCCACAAACATTAACGAAACTATAAGAACGATTATCGGGCGTTTTTTTTTATTTTTACCGCAATCAATAAACCCCAAAAAATGACACCTCCTTTATATCTTGTTTGGAATCCCTCTGAAGGCATCGACTTAGGTTTTTTCGTGATCCGCTATTACAGCCTGATGTTTGTGATTGCTTTTGGTTTGGGTTGGTACATCATGAAAAAGATATTCGAGAGAGAGAACGAGTCGCTTGAAAAACTCGATTCGCTTTTTATCTGGACTGTCTTAGCCACTTTGCTCGGAGCGAGGCTGGGCCACGTCTTTTTCTACGACTGGGAATATTACCGCAACAACCTCTCAGAAATACTGTTGCCGTTTCGCTTTAGCCCGCATTTTGAATTCACCGGATTTCAGGGACTCGCGAGCCACGGCGCGGCGATTGCCATTATCGTCACGATGTACTACTTTAGCAAGAAAGTAATGAAAAGACCCATGTTATGGGTTTTGGATCGTGTGGTGATTCCAGTGGCGAGCGGTGCGATTTTCGTGCGTATCGGGAATTTCTTCAACTCAGAAATCGTGGGTAAGGAAACCGATTTTGCTACAGGAGTGCGGTTTGTTCGGGACCACTTCAAGCCGCGCGACGCCATGACCCTGACCGGCCAACCAGATGCAAATAGCGCTTTCCATGCGATTGCCAATGATCCGAAATACGCTACGCTGTTACAACAGGTTCCTGTAAAGCACCCAGCGCAACTTTATGAAGCGGTTTGCTATGTGTTCGTGTTTGCTATTTTGTTTTTCTTGTACTGGCGAACCAGCGCGCGCGAGAAACTGGGTTACCTGTTCGGCGTATTCCTCGTATTACTCTGGAGTGTGCGTTTTGTGGTAGAATATGTTAAGGAAAGCCAAGGCGGTATCGAAGAATATTTGGGCTTATTTTCAACGGGACAATGGCTGAGCATTCCATTCATACTTATTGGCCTGTATTTCATCGTCACGGCGGATAAACCGATAGCCGAAGTATGATCAAGATTTTTTTGATAAACACAAAGCCAAAGCATAGTCTTTGGCTTTTTTATTGCGTTGAATTGGGAGAACCGACTTCCCGCGATGGGTAACCTCGAACACATTTAAAAACAGCAATTCCAGAGTTTGTATGCGAAGTTTCGCGAAATCCAGATCATTACATGGATTTCTGAATCCGTCAGTACATTCGTGTAAATTCGCGCAATTCGTGTTATATTAGTTCGTGCATCGGATTTCTATAACTGCAAAGCAAACGCTATGGCGGGCTAAGCTCCAATGAGAAAGTATTTGATGAAACGCATGGAATGATTTCGCTTGAAACATTCGTGCTATTCGTGTTACCATGCTCACGCGGTCTTGTGCCATCCGCAACCTCCAACAAATTCCGCTGTGGTAATTCTAGTACCGAAAGGAAAAGGACACGCGAATACTCACTGGGATATTCTTTTTACCTGCTCCTGCCAAACCATAAAAAAAGCCTGAAGTAATTCTTCAGGCTTTTGTTTATCAGGAAATTAAATTTAATCCCTATTGTGTTCTTCCTCGATTCTTTTATGTTCTGATTCCGGGATGGTATCACACAATACAGGAGTCGCGATAAACAATGAAGAGTAAGTTCCGACTACGATACCGATCAACATCGCGAAGATGAATCCACGGATAGATTCACCGCCGAATACGAACATGATTAACAATACCAGAATCATCGTGAGCGAAGTATTGATGGTTCTTGACATGGTCGAGTTGATTGATTGGTTTACGATGTCGTTGAAATTTCCTTTGGCACCTCTTCCGCCAAGGAACTCACGAACCCTGTCAAATACGATTACGGTATCGTTCATCGAATAACCGATAACGGTAAGGATTGCCGCGATGAAGTGCTGGTCGATCTCCAT
>Ga0116158_10001756_pt1 | contig 19379 bp, 14 predicted proteins | sample AD_UKC052_MetaG_FD_89883 | JGI IMG/M metagenome (GOLD analysis project Ga0116158, IMG submission 89883) | Active sludge microbial communities of municipal wastewater-treating anaerobic digesters from USA - AD_UKC052_MetaG | ecosystem: Engineered > Bioreactor > Anaerobic > Digestate | place: USA... | reverse complement strand
TAAAATAGCAGCCGGTGAAGTTGTTCAAAGACCCGAATCTGTTGTTAAAGAATTAATAGAAAACTCAATTGATGCTAATGCTACTCTTATTGAAGTTGCAATAAAGAAAGCCGGGAAATCATTAATCCAGGTTATCGATAACGGCGAAGGAATGTCCGAAGAAGATGCTGTTATTTGTATATTCAAACACGCGACAAGCAAGATAAAAGGTTATGAAGACCTTGAATCGATTAAAACGCTTGGTTTTCGGGGTGAGGCTTTATCGTCAATTGCAGCGGTTAGCCAATTTGAACTAAAATCAAGAACTGTAAATGATGAACTGGGAACTATTATCAAACTGGATGAAAACCAATCTGTAATTAAAGAAAAAGATTCTTTCCAGGTCGGGACTTCCGTTATGGTAAAAAATCTTTTTTATAATACACCTGCAAGAAGAAACTTTCTAAAAACCGATACAACTGAACTAAAGCATATAATTGACACATTTAACAAAATTGCATTATCACACCCAGAAATTGAGTTCAGGTTTTATCTGGATGATGATCTCGAATTCAACTATTCTAAAGCGACGTTGAATGAAAGGATAATACAGGTTTTCGGAGAAGAGACTTTCAATTCTGTTATTCATGTAGAAGAGATTACAGATTTCATTTCATTGAAAGGATTTGTAGGAAAACCATCGGAGTTGAAAAAGAGTAAAGGTAATCAATTCCTGTTTCTTAATAATCGTTATGTCCAGAGTAAACAAATCAACCATGCAGTCTTTACTGCTTACGAACACGTAATTGAAAAAGGTGATTACCCTTTCTTTATACTTTTCCTTCAAATTGACCCGCGCAGAACTGACGTGAATGTTCATCCTTCCAAACTTGAAATCAGGTTTGATGATGAAAAAGATGTATATAACTTTGTATTAGCGGTTGTAAGGAAAAGTCTTGCATCATTTGATTTAGTTCCTAATTTGTCATTTCAAAAGAATGGGATGGAAAAAAACATCTACCCGGAAAGAGAAAAACTTGCGGTTCAAAGCTATACTAGACCGCTGAAAAATGACTTTTCAGACAGACCGTTTATTCAGAATAAAGAAACTCAAAAAGTAAACTTAAGCGATAACGATATTGATTTGATTTTCGGCAGTTTAGAGGAATCAATTGATAAGAGTAAAACCGATATTAAAAAACCGCTTCCATTTGACGAAGAAGAAAGAACAGATGATAGCAGAAAGATTTTCAAAGTAAAAACTTCTGTTCAAACAGAAGAGAGTACTGCGTTTTTAGTACAGTTGCATAATAAATACATTCTCTCTCAAATTAAATCCGGGTTGATGATTATCGACCAGCATGTGGCACACGAGCGAATTTTATATGAAAAAGCACTGAGTATGTTTGAAGCTAATTTCCCTTTTTCGCAGCAGTTGCTTTTCCCTAAAACAATTGATGTTGATCCCGCTACTTATAAATTAATCAAAGAGATTTATCCCTCATTAGTAAAACTCGGATTCGAGTTGAAGTTTTTTAGTAAGAATACAATTGTAATTGACGGGGTTCCGCAGGAAGTAAAATCCGGCAATGAAGCTGAAATTCTACTTGAGATTGTTGATGAATTTTTGATAAATATCAACGAGAAAAAAATATCCGATGAAAACGACAATGTGGCAAAATCTTTTTCTTGTAAAGCAGCTATTAAGGCGGGAGATAAACTAACTGAAAAAGAAATGCGAATACTAATTGACCAATTATTTGCAACTTCAATGCCGTATGTTTGTCCCCACGGAAGACCGATTGTTGTAAAAATCTCGGTTGATGAATTCGACAGAAGGTTCGGAAGAACATAAAAAAACAGTTTAACCCGGTTGGCTGATTTAAAACAAAGTCGTAATTTAGAAGCAGTAAAAACTTCTTTAAAAGAAATCAACCGTGCGGCAGTAGATGGAAGCAACTTAATGCCTATACTATTGGAAGCCGCAATGAATTATGTTACACTTGGCGAAATGGTTGGTGAATTGAAAGAAGTCTTCGGTATTTATGAAGAAACATCAATATTTTAATGCTATCAACTTATATAAAACTATTACGAGTACCGCAATGGATAAAAAATGTCTTCATTTTTGTTCCATTGATATTTGCGAAGCACCTATTTCATTATGAATACTTCATTACTACAGTAATAGGGTTTATTGCATTTTGCATTTTATCAAGTATAGTATACATTATTAATGACATAGCAGATATTGACGCAGATAAAAAACATCCTGTCAAGAAAAGCAGACCAATCGCTTCAGGTGCAATTACAGTTAAAAACGCATTGATGATTGCAGTACTACTAGTATTAATCGAAATCGCTATGCTATTTTTATTAAACTGGCAGTTTTCAATTATGGCTCTAACCTATTTTGTAATAAACCTATTATACTCACTTTCTCTGAAGCATATTGTACTTCTTGATATATTCTCAATTGCTGCAGGATTCATGTTGCGAATAGGAGCCGGGGGATTTGTAATTAATGTCGAAATATCAAGCTGGCTTATTCTTACAACTATGTTTATTTCCTTATTCCTTGCCGTTATGAAAAGACGTAGTGAACTTGAATTGTTTTATACACAAAACCAGAACACAACAAGAAAGGTGCTTGAATACTATTCGATTGGATTTATCGACCAGATGGCTACTGTTGCATCCGCCGGTGTTATAATTTGTTACGCTCTTTATACAGTGTCTCCGAGAACAGTTACTATTTTTAATACAGAAAATTTAATATATACTACCCCGTTTGTTGTATTTGGAATATTCCGTTACATGTACCTTGTAATAAATGATAAAAAAGGAGAGTATACTACTGAAATAATGCTGACAGATATTCCAATGATAATCAATATTGTATTATACGGGGCATTTGTTGTTCTGATAGTTTATCATATATTCGGCTTATGAAAATATTACCAGTATTGATTATTCCATTCCTCTTTTGGGGTTGTAGTTCGCTGCAAAGTAAGGAAAATAAATTCTTACACGAGCTTTCTGATATCTATACATGGATAGATCTAATGCCCGGAGGAACTCCTAGTTTTCATATGACTGGAAGATTGGACATTTATTCTCAGGATGATGTAATAATTCCGTATGTATCAAGCATGAATATTGTCGTTACTCAAAACGGAAGAACATTATTTGAATTTACTCCCGTATATGAGTATTCAACCAAAAAGAAAGATGGAGTTACTGCACACCTGTTTAGTTTTCACACTCTTAAAAGACTTCTCGTTACAAAACTTGATATTGAAAAAGATATTTCAATTAAATGTATTTTTTTAATAGATGATGTGGAGTACAGTACAGTTAAAGATAGTGTAATTATTAATAAAGTATACTGATGGCTTCCGATTTTATTTTACTTTTTGTACTGCTTTTATTCAGCGGATTTTTCTCCGGCAGCGAAATGGCTTTTGTAATTGCCAACAGGATAAAAATTGAGATTAAATCCAGGAAAGAGAATATTGCTGCTAAAAGTGCAATGTTCTTTATAAATCACCCGGAGCGTTTCTTTTCAACAATTCTAATCGGTAACAATATAACAAATATTGCTTTTGCCTCAGTAAGTGCGGTTATCTTTTATCAATTATTCCAATTTACTGATTGGACGATCTTACTTGTTTCAACACTTATTCTTTTACTTTTGGGTGAACTGATTCCGAAATACATAGCAAGGGAAATGGCTGAAAGATTTATGCTCTTTTCTTCGCTGGCAATTCGTTTTATTAGTCTTTTACTTTTTCCTGTTGTTAAAATAATGGAATCCCTCTCTTCAAAATTATCCAGTAACAATGTTAGCAGAGAAAGTATTTCAAATTTATTTACAAGAGAAGATATCGAATATCTTGTTAATGAGAGTCAGCAAGCAGGGACAGTTAATAAAACCGATAGTAACATTATAAAAAAAGTGTTGGATTTGAGGGAACAGCGGGTGTATGAAGCTATGCGTCCCAGAACTGAAATTGTCGGAGTTGAACTTGATACCGAGTTAAACGACGTTGTTTCCGTTTTTATTGATTCCGGTTATTCAAAGCTTCCGGTATATGAAGAGAACCTGGATAACATTAAAGGATTTATACTTGCTTATGATCTATTCACTGCACCAAAGAATTTGAAAAGTATTTTGAGGGAAATTATTTTCGTTCCTGAAACAAAAAAGAGCATTGATATATTGAATGAACTGCTCGAAAAAAAACTTTCTATTGCCGTAGTTGTAGATGAATTCGGCGGTACTGCCGGTATTGTTACTATGGAGGATATTATAGAAGAATTATTCGGTGAGATTAAGGACGAGTACGATGTTGATGAAAATATCTGTAAAAAAATCGGTGAGAATACCTTCCTAATTAGCGGTAAAACAGAGATTGACCATTTGAATGAAACTTTCGATTTAAATTTTCCAACAGGCGACTACGAAACTGTTGCCGGCTTTATAACCGCAAAAACAGGCAGAATTCCGTTGACGAACGAAACAATCACTATTGATGATTACCAAATCCTTGTCGTTCGGGCTAACCAGGTGAAGATTGATCTAATAAAACTTGCACTGAACAAAGAAGAAAAATAACCGTAATCTTATATCTTATAACTTGGTTTTCCTTACATTTACAACCTTGATTTTAATTTTTTGAGGAAAAAGTGTTTAAACCGAAACTGTTTGTATTACTACCTAAGCTAACAAGGAAGCAGTTTACAAACGATATAATAGCCGGCATTTTAGTCGGTATAGTTGCATTACCGCTTGCAATCGCCTTTGGAATTGCCTCCGGTGTATCACCTGAGAAAGGGATAATTACGGCAATAATAGGCGGCTTTATTGTTTCATTACTGGGTGGAAGCCGTGTTCAGATTGGGGGACCTACAGGTGCTTTCATTATTATTGTTTACGGAATAGTTCAACAATACGGTGTCAACGGGTTGATGATTGCTACAATAATGGCGGGAATCATTCTTGTTATTATGGGTTTTGCTCAATTCGGCTCCGTTATTAAATTCATTCCTTTCCCGGTTGTGGTAGGATTCACAAGCGGTATTGCAGTTGTAATATTTTCAAGCCAGGTTAGTGATTTTTTCGGGTTGAATATCGAAAAGGTGCCGGCAGACTTTATTGAAAAATGGATTGTATATTTTCAAAATTTTTCAACTATCAATTATGAAACACTGGGGATGGGTTTGCTCGCGCTATTTATCATTTTATTCTGGCCCAAAATATCGAAGAAAATACCCGGTTCAATAATTGCAATATTAGTTACAACTACATTGGTTCAATTTTTCAATCTAAATGTTGATACAATAGAAACCAGGTTCGGGGCTATACCTTCAAGTTTCCCGGAACCATCAATTCCTTCAATTGACTTTGCTATGATAAAAGGTTTACTAATGCCGGCAACAACAATAGCTATTCTGGCTTCGATAGAAGCTCTCCTTTCCGCAGTGGTTGCCGATGGTATGATTGGAAGTAAACATAAATCAAATATGGAATTGATTGCTAATGGTGTCGCCAATATTTTATCACCGATTTTCGGCGGTATTCCTGTAACCGGAGCAATAGCAAGAACAGCAACAAATATTAAAAATGGTGGTCGAACACCGATTTCAGGCATTGTACACGCAGTTACATTATTGATGATAATGCTTCTTCTAGGACAATGGGCTAAGTTAATTCCGATGGCGACTTTAGCAGCTATACTTGTTGTTGTAGCTTTTAATATGAGTGAGTATCATATTTTTAAAAGGTTGTTAAAAAGTCCCAAAAGTGATGTCATCGTTCTGATAACTACTTTCGGTTTAACTGTAATCTTTGATTTAACGGTAGCAATTGAAATTGGGATGATTCTGGCGGTTATTCTGTTCATGCACCGTATGGCTAATGTTACAAATATTTCTGTTATTACAAGCGAGCTGAAAGACCAGGAAGAAATTGAAGATGCTAATTCGATACAAAATAAAAATGTCCCGAAGGGTGTTGAAGTTTACGAAATTACAGGTCCATTCTTTTTCGGTGCCGCAACTAAATTTAAAGAAATAATGCAGCGAGTTGAAAATCCGCCTAAAATAATGATACTCCGAATGAGAAATGTCCTCGCAATTGATGCAACCGGTTTGAATCTTTTAAGTGAGATTATTGCCGACAATAAAAAAGAAGGAGTAAAACTCGTTTTATCCGGTGTACATGCCCAACCGTTATTTGCATTAACACAATATAATTTAATAGATGAAATCGGCGAAGAGAATTTATTCGGGAATATTGACGATGCACTTGATAGAGCAAGAGAGCTTCTCGGTTTACCTAAAGTAGGTAGACCGGATGATTTCATACCGGTTGTTAAGCGAGAAATGGATAAAGGAGAATAATTTTCTATTAAGTAAAGACTCTTTTATTTACTTGTGAAATCTCTATCAATAATAAATATTGCATGGAAGTCCAATTTCCATTATCATCGTCATTGTTTTATCTTTGCATAAAAGAATTAATTTGTTATAAAAGAATATGAAAACACCTTTAGTCGTAATAGTAGGCAGACCAAACGTCGGCAAATCAACATTTTTTAACCGCCTCGTCGGAAAACGGGATGCAATTGTAGATAATACAAGTGGAGTTACACGGGATAGAAATTATGGAGAAGTTGAATGGAACGGGAAAGAATTTAGATTGATTGATACCGGGGGATTTGTACCGGATTCGCCCGACTTGTTCGAAACCGCAATCCGTGAGCAAGTAAAAATCGCAATTGAAGAATCGGACAAAATTATATTCCTCGTTGACGGAAGAGATGGGATAACACCGGTTGATAAAGAAATAACAAGAATGCTTCGTAATTCGGGGAAGAAATTCTTTTTATTGGTAAATAAAATTGATTCGGAAAATTACGAATCTTATACGGCTGAATTTCATCAACTCGGAATTGATGAACCTATCCCGGTTTCGGCAATTGCTGGAAGGGGAGTGGGAGATTTCCTTGATATTCTTACAGAAGACTTTCATCCTGCCGGTGAAGAGGATGAAGATACACGTTTGAAAATTGCTATTGTAGGTCGCCCTAATGTTGGCAAATCATCCTTGACGAATGCACTGCTCGGTTATGACAGAAGTATTGTAACCGATATTCCCGGTACAACAAGGGATAGCATCGACTCGATTTTAAAATACTACGGGCAAGAAATTGTACTGATTGATACGGCTGGACTAAGGAAAAAATCAAAAGTAGATGAAAGTATCGAATTCTTTTCTTCAATACGTTCGCTTAAAGCTATTGCCGAATCTGATATCTCGATAATTATGATTGATTCTGCGGTTGGTCTGGAGAAACAGGACCAAAGAATAATTGATGAAGCTATTTCACGACGTAAAGGAATAATTCTTGCAGTCAATAAGTGGGACCTTATTGAGAAAGATACAAATACTGCAAAAAGTTATGAGAATGCATTAAGAGAAAAAATCGGGAGTATTGATTATATACCTATAATGTTTATCTCTGCATTAACAAAGCAAAGAATATTCAAATTGATTGAGCTTTCATTGGAAATTGAGAAGGAAAGAAAGAAGAAAATATCAACGAATGAATTGAACGAAACACTTCTCCCTGAAATTGAAAAAACACCTCCACCGACTACCCCGACAGGAAGAGAAGTAAAAATAAAATTCATTAACCAGGTCGGCAGCAATTACCCGGTATTTTTATTTTTTACAAGTTATCCGCAGTATATTAATGATAATTATAAAAGATTTCTTGAGAAACTGATCAGAAGAAAATTCGGGTTTATGGGAGTTCCATTTACTTTGAGTTTCAAACAAAAATGAAATACGCTTCCAAAATAATTGTTGTTGGAGGTAATGCAGCGGGACCTGCTGCGGCAGCTAAAGCTAAACGAGCTAATCCTGAATCTGAAGTCATTATGTTTGAGCAATCCGGCTTCATCTCCACAGGTACATGTGAGTTACCTTATTTGCTTTCGGGAGTTATCGAAGATTATAAAAAAATAGTTTTTTACGATGAGCTTTCTTTTTTTAATGAGAAGGGTGTTAAGGTATACGTCAACCATCAAGTTGAAGATATTAGCAGAAAAGAAAAAACAATCTTTGTAAGAAACCTTACCGACAATAACATCTATAAATTTGAATATGATAAATTAATACTTGCAACCGGTTCATCCGCAGTTATCCCTTTTGATTTATCTGGCGGCTATACGAATGTATTCTCATTTAAAAGCATTTTAGATGTAATCAAAATTAAAGAGACCATGAAAAATTCGCGACTGAAAAAAGTCGGGATAATTGGTTCCGGTTACATTGGATTGGAAACTGCAGAAGCATTTAAAAATCTGGGGTTTGAAGTATTCATAGTTGATAAAGAACCGCAGCCGTTTCCTTCATCGGGAAAAGAGATTCGTGAATTAGTTAGAAACATTTTAACTACCAATGGTATCGATTTTTTTCAGACGAATACTTTACAATTCGTAAAAAAAGATGATAAAGTAAAGAGTGTAAAAATCAACGGTAAAAGCATTGAGGTTGATTTGCTTGTTTATGCTGCGGGAATCAGACCCAATAATCATCTTGCACTAAAATGCGGACTTGAGACAGGGATTTCCGGTGCAATTAAGGTAAACAAAAAACTACAAACCTCGGATACCAGTATTTACGCTGCAGGTGATAGTATTGAAGTAATGAACTTTATAACGAAAAGACCGGATTACATTCCGCTTGCAACAATAGCTCATAAAACCGGGCATATTGCCGGCGAAAATGCAGCAGGTGGAAACTCATTCTTCGAACCGGTTGTTAAGAATATCAGCGTTAAAATATTTAATAGATTCTATGCAAGTTGCGGTTTAACTGAAACTGAAGCAATGAATAATCGTTACGCTTATTCAGTAGTATCATCATCTACTGTTAATCTTATTAAAGTAATGCCCGGTTCTGAAAACGTCTATGGAAAAATAGTATTCGAAAAAAACAGCAATAAGGTTTTAGGGGCAGAATTCTTCGGCGGGAAAGAAATTTCCGGTTACTCGGATATGATTTCGTTAATGATTAAAAATAATATCCCGGTAACTAACCTTGGCGAAATGGAGTTTAATTACACTCCGCCGCTATCACCGTTTATTAATCTTCTCTCTATTCTGGGAAGGAAATCAAAAGAAATCAATAGGAAATAACAGATGGCTTTCAAATATAAAAACTTTACACTTGTTGAGCATCCTCTGGTTTTAAGGGATGTTACAATACTAAGAGATAAATTAACTCAACCGGAATTATTCCGGGCTGCTTTAAGAAGGATTTCTATTCTTCTTGCTGCTGAAATCAGCAGTGAATTTGAAGTTGAAAAAAAAGATGTAGAAACCCCGCTTGAAGTTACAACCGGGTATTCCTTGAAGCATAATATTGTGCTTGTCCCCGTATTACGCGCAGGTCTCGGTATGGTTGCCGGTTTCCTCGAAGTAATGCCTGAATCTAAAGTAGGACATATCGGTCTTCAAAGGAATGAAGTAACTTTAAGACCGGTTGAATATTATTACAAAACTCCGAAGGAAATTAATAAGGCTGCCGTATTACTGCTTGACCCGATGCTTGCAACCGGGGGCTCCGCTTCGGAAGCGATTAAGTATTTAAAAGAACGCGGTACAAAAGATTGTGTTTTCTGTTGTATCGTCGCTGCACCTGAAGGAGTTGACAAAATAGCAAATGATCATCCGGATGTTAAAATTTTCGGTGCTGCATTTGATAGACAATTAAATGACAAGGGATATATTCTCCCAGGTTTGGGAGATGCTGGAGATAGAACTTTTGGGACGCTTTAACTCTCTCCTATTTGTTTTACTGTTTTTAACTGCCTCTTTTGCGCAGGAATATCCTGACAAACAGGTTCATTCTTTGATGAAAACAGGACTTGATTATTTAATTAATGAAGAATTCGATAAAGCTGAAACCGTTTTCAATAAATTGAATCAATCTTACCCTGCTTTACCGCTTGGTAATGTTGGTTTAACTGCTATTGAAATTGTAAGAGCATACGATTACGGACTTCCTTATAACAAATCAAAGATTGAGCAGCTATTAGATAGCGCAGAGATCAAGTCCAAACTACTGTTAAAAAAAAATGATAAAGATATCTGGAACAATTATTTTTATGCACTTACAAAGGGGTATTACGCATATTATCAAGGATTGACCGGCGACTACCTTTCTGCAATTTCAGCCGGATTAAATTCACTCGACTTTTTTGAAAAATGTTTGAATCAAGACCCAAATTTTACGGAAGCTTTTATTGCGCTGGGTGTGTATAAATATTGGAAAAGCAGAAAGATCGATTTTTTAACCTGGCTCCCTTTTGTTAAAGATGAAAAGGAAATCGGTAAGGAGTATCTTAAAAAAGCTGTTAAAAAAGATTCTTACTCTACTTATCTTGCTATTAATTCACTCGTCTGGATTTACAACAGCGAAAAAAAATATGATGATGCAATAAAACTCGCTAAAACCGCTCTCGCCAAATATCCGGGAAGCCGTTTCTTCAAATGGGGATTGGGCAGGGCATTGGAGGATGTTGATAAACAGCAGTCTATTGACCTTTATAATGAAATGCTGGATTCCTACAAGAGTAATGGAAAAGGAAGCAAAATAAACGAAATCATAATCAAACATAAAATGGCTCAGCAATACTCAATACTCGGTAATGATAAAAAAGCATTGGAATTATGCAGCGAAATACTCAAGGTAAATAATCTTTCCGATTACGAAAACAGCCGGCTTGAAAAACGGCTTGAGAGAGTGAAAGAATTACAAAAATCGTTGCAAAAAAGAAATTAATATAACCATCGTTATAGAAGACCAAAAAAACACTTGAATTTTAATTCAATTAATGCATATTAGAGAATAGATTTGTAAAAGATAGTTATAGAATGAGCGTTACATCGGTACCAAATAAAACAATGCTGGAAGAGCTGATTAAAAAAGCCAAAAAGTCTCTTACACGCATTGATGAATCATTAATAGAAAAAGCATTTGACTTTGCTGCTATGGCACATGAGAACGAGATGCGGGCTTCGGACGAACCGTATTTCTCGCATCCATATGCCGTTTCTACTATACTTGCTGAAGAAATTCCATTTGATGATGTTTCAATTGCGTGTGGTTTGTTGCACGATATTGTTGAAGATAACGCAGACTATTCATCCGATTCAATTAAAAAGAATTTCGGTGAAGAAATAGGGATTATTGTTGACGGACTCACTAAAATAAAACACCTTTTCAAAGGGAGCGATATAAGCCAGGCAGAAAATTACCGTAAACTCCTTATGTCGATGTCAAGGGATATAAGGGTGATAGTCGTAAAATTTGCCGACCGTCTTCACAACATGAGAACTATCGAATATTTGAACCCGGATAAAAGAAAACGCATTGCAAAAGAAACACTCGAAATTTATGCACCGCTTGCACACAGATTCGGTCTCGGAAAATTAAAATGGGAGCTTGAAGATTTAGCATTCAAAGAATTAAATAAACAGGCTTATGAAGATATAAAAAAGAAAATCAATAGTAAGCGTGAACAAAGAGAAAAGTATATTGAGAAATTCGCACAGCCTATAACTACAAAACTGAAGGAATACGGCTTTACTATTGATATTAGCGGAAGACCTAAACATCTTTATAGCATTTACCGTAAGATGATTAAAAGGAACAAACCTTTTGAAGAAATCTACGATTTGTTTGCTGTAAGGATAATTCTTGATACAGACGACGTAAACCAATGTTACACAACTTTCGGAATTATTAACCAGGTTTATATCCCGGTACCTGACAGGTTTAAGGATTACATAGCTATTCCTAAAACAAACAATTATCAATCAATCCATACCACAGTGGTTGGACCTGAAGGAATGCTTGTAGAAGTTCAAATACGAACGAAAAAAATGCACGATATTGCAGAACGCGGCGTTGCAGCTCACTGGAAATATAAAGAAGGAAGGGTGATTGATGACGATACTATCAATAAATACGTCCAGTGGATTAGAGAATTAATCGAGAACCCAGGCGGCGAAGATCTCCGTAAAAATATCATCGAAAATTTTAAGATGAATTTGTATTCGGATGAAATATATATCTTTACTCCGAAAGGAGATTTGAGACGACTCCCGTTAAATTCGACCCCTGTTGACTTCGCATTTGAAATCCACTCTAAAGTTGGTCATCACTGTATTGGAGCAAAAGTAAACCAGAAAATCGTTCCGTTGGATTCGGTTTTACACAGCGGAGATCAGGTAGAAATCATTACTTCCAAGAACCAGCACCCGAACAAAAACTGGTTGAAGTTCGTTGTAACGCACAAAGCAAAAACCGGGATTAGAAGATGGTTGAATAAAGAAGAAGAAAAAATTGTTCAAAACGGGAAGGATATCTGGGAGAAGAAACTCAAAAAATTAAAGTTGAGTTTTTCTCCGCATGAATTATCAAAAATAATTACAGGGAATAAGTTTGAGAACTCGAAACAATTCTACACTGCAATAGCTCAAGGGAAAGCAAATATTGATGATCTGTTGGCAGCTTCAAGCGAAAAAGACAAGAAAAATTTAGATATAAATACGGAATTCGAAAACTTTACACGTTATGCAAGGGCAACTGCTGGCTCAATCGTTATTGACGGTGAAACTTCTAAAATGCTACTGTCATATTCAAAATGCTGTAATCCCATTCCTGGTGACCCTGTTGTCGGTTTTATTACAATAGGTGAAGGAATTAAAATTCATAGGCGTAATTGTAAATCCCTAATTCAAATGCTGGCAAAAGAGCCGGAAAAAGTGGTTGAAGTTAAGTGGCCAGAAATTGAAGAATCTTCTTTTATCGCGGGACTAACTTTGAAAGGTGAAGATACTCCCGGATTACTTAATGAAATATCGCACGCTATTGTTACTTTTCAGAATACCAATATCAAATCAATTAGTATTGATACAAACGATTCATTGTTTGAAGGTACAGTTACATTATACGTGAACAACCTTGAGCATCTTTACAGGGTAATGGATAGGCTTAGAAAGATAAAAGGAATGTACTCGGTTCAGCGTATTGAAGATTCAGTTTAGTTTTTATGATTGAAGAAACGAGATTCCTTGCAATAGATTACGGTAAAAAAAGGATAGGGCTTGCATTAACAGACCCGTTAAAAATATTCTCTTATCCATTTCAAACAATCAATAATGATTCCTCATTAATGATTCAACTTAAAGAAATTATTGCGTCAAAGAACATTGTAAAAATAATTCTCGGTTACCCTTTAAAAGAGAGTGGTGAAGTAACATTTCTTACAAAAGAGGTTGTCGATTTCGGAAAAATGCTGGAGGGTAAATTCGATATAGAGATTGTTCTCTGGGATGAAAGATATTCATCCACAATTGCAATGGATAACATAATCGAAAGCGGTACCAAGAAACAAAAAAGAAGGGACAAGGGATTAGTTGATCGGAATGCTGCTGCCGTTATTTTAAAGGAATACCTGGATTCGATTAAATAATTTCCCGAATAACAGTAATAAGGAAGGTTGAATCCGATTTAACTATGATTAAGAATCGAAAGAAAAACGGGGAAAGACGAAAAAAAGCCAGGTAAATTTGTTTTTTTTTATTAGATTTAACCAATCATTTATTTCTTTCTATGTGTTTAATTTGCTCTTGAAGAGAAACTTAATAATTCAATATGGTTATTAATTATATAATAAATTCACAAACCGGGTTACGCAGAGAATCTAACGAAGACTATGCAAATGTATTTAGATTAAGTAATAATCTATTGGCAGTAGTTTGCGATGGTTTGGGTGGTAACCAGGCTGGAAATATTGCATCAAAACTTGCGGTTGATTCGATTTACAGCTACTTCTCTCAAATGAATGACGAAGATGACTTATCCAAAGTCAACTCAGCTATTCTTCAGGCTAATGAAAATATAATTATTGCTTCACAGGAAAAACCTTCTTTCAACGGAATGGCGACTACTGCGGAAGTACTTTATATTTCAGGTAGTAGAGCATTTTGGGGGCACGTAGGGGATTCAAGAATTTACTACACAACAGGAAACCGTTTAATACAGCTTACAAAAGACCATTCTGTTGTTCAAAGACTTGTAGACAGCGGTTATATTACGGAAAAAGAGGCAGAAACACACCCGCACAGGAATATCATCATGAGAGCACTTGGTGATAAATCAAGTATAATAGTCGATTTTGATTTTCTATACCTTGACGAAACACAACCCTGGAAATTCCTTATCTGTTCGGACGGAGTTAGCGGAGTGTTATCAAAAGAAGAGATTGAAGAATATTTGAACATTGACGACTTGAAGAAGATGTCATTAGTTCTTTCGGAAAAAATAGATGAACGGGGAGCACCGGACAACTACACTTATATTATTATCAGTAATAAAGTAAAATAGCTATGCAAAACTTAGTCGGACATTTAATCGATAATTTCAAAATAGTTTCCATACTCGGCGAAGGAGGAATGGGAAAAGTTTACAAAGCATTCGATATTAAACTGGAACGTTACGTTGCAATTAAAGTATTGAACGCACAGAGTCTCTCCCAGCCTCAATTCGTTGAAAGGTTTAAGCGTGAAGCTAAAAACCAGGCTAAACTCAATCATCCAAACATTGTCCCGGTTTTCGGGTTTACTGAAGAGGGCGATGTCCTCGGGATAGTTATGGAATATGTTGAAGGAGAAACTCTCGAAAAAATCATATCAAGAAAAGGAAAACTTGAACTGACTGAATCTCTCAATATTATTAAACAGATTTTGGCAGGAGTTGGTTTTGCTCATAGCAAAGGTTTTATTCACAGAGATTTGAAACCATCGAATATTATAATCAATAAAGAAGGTGTAGCGAAAATTATGGATTTCGGAATATCGAAAGCCATATACGAAAAAGGAATTACAAAAACAGGTACTAAAATCGGCACTCTGCTTTATATGAGTCCTGAACAAATTAGAGCGGAAGAACCGACAAGACAGAGCGATATCTACTCGATTGGGATTACTCTTTACGAAATGCTGTCAGGTAGAACTCCTTTCGATTTCGGAACTGAATACGATATTATGGAAGGGCATCTAAAAAAGAACGCTAGAAGATTATCAATAAACCTCGACAATATCCCGCCGGAATTCGATAAGATTATGCATAAAACCCTCGAGAAGAATATCTATAAAAGATACAAATACTGCCAGGAACTACTTGATGAAATAGATATTGTACTCGGAAAGTATGAAGGTAGAGAAACAAAAAAAGAGATAAAAACACAAACAACTTCGGAGTTTGGCAGGAAAATTAAAATTACTCTAAGCGCTTTGTTTGTTGTTGCTGTGCTTGTAACATTAACCTACTTTGTCTTCAATCTTGTCTCGGATTACTGGGCAAATATGGATAGTAACACAACTGGTGCGGATTCAACATCTTTTACTTATAAATCAAATCCATCTTTTATCGCAAAAAGTGATTGGCTTCAGTTAAATACTTATACCGACAAGAATATTAATTCAATCGACTTTCTATCTGCTTCCACAGGGTATGCATGCGGAGAGGGAGGCACACTAATTAAAACTACTGATGCAGGCAATACATGGATTAAAGTTGATTTTCCTGATTCTGCTGATCTAAATGCTATCAGGTTTCCATCACTTGATTTGGGAATAATAATAACAGACAGCGGGAAGATTTTTGTTTCAAGAGATGCTGGATTATCATGGCTGCCAAACCAACATGAGTTTGGTGAGAAACTTTCAGGAATATTTTTCATCGATAGATTTACAGGATTCATAACAGGCAGTAAAGGTCTGGTACTAAAATCAACGGATAGGGGAGAAAACTGGACGTTGTTAAATACAGGTACAACAGAATATCTCTTTAAAGTATTTTTTATCGACCCCGATGTTGGATTTGCTATTGGCTGGAGCGGAACAGTATTGAAAACTAACGATCAGGGAAATAGTTGGAATAAAATTTCTGTCCCGACAAAAAACTATCTGCGAGATATATGGATGGTTGATGACAAAACCGGAATTATAATCGGAGCTGGTGGAGAGGTATTCAGAACATCAGACGGAGGGGAGAGTTGGATCAAAACTGAAACTGGCGTTATCTCAGGTTTAACTGCTATTAGCTTTATTGATAAGAAGATCGGTTTTATTACAACAAGCAGGGGTGAAATTTTAGAAACCAGCGATGCAGGTAAAACATGGAGTGAAACAAAAAGCGGTTTGTTTGTTGCATTAACCGGAATCTCTATTCCCTCCAGTAAAAGTATTTATATTTCTGGAAATAATGGTGTTGTCTTAAAAAGAAAATAAAACATCACACAAACTGTAATTTGATTAAACGAAGGATTAGTATTGGATAAGTTCATAATAAACGGTAAAAAGAAATTAAGCGGTTCGGTTAAAATCAGCGGTGCTAAAAACGCTTCGCTTGCATTAATGCCTGCTTCACTTTTAGTTGACGGAGTTACAGTATTGAAAAACACTCCCAAACTCAACGATGTTTATACGATGATTAAACTTCTTAATCAATTGGGTGTAAAAAGCGAGTTCGATGACCATTCATTAAAACTTAATTGCTCAAACATCACAAGTCAAACTGCACCGTATGATCATGTGAAAAAAATGAGAGCATCGGTTTATGTACTTGGTCCGCTGCTGGGTAGGTTCGGTTATGCCAAAGTATCTTTACCAGGTGGATGTGCTTGGGGTCCTAGACCGATCAATCTTCATCTTGAAGGATTGAAAAAACTCGGCGCCGAAATAGAATTAGAACAAGGATACATAATTGCAAAATGTAAAAAATTAATTGGAACTAAAGTAAGTTTTGATAAATCATCGGTAGGAGCAACCGGTAATATTTTGATGGCAGCAGTACTTGCAAAAGGAACTACTATTATAAACAATTCTGCGATGGAACCTGAGATTACGAATCTTGCCGAGTTTCTTGTAAAATGCGGTGCAAAAATTAACGGGATTAACACTCCCATCCTCGAAGTAGAAGGAGTTGACGAGCTTAAACCTGCTGAAATGAATACAATACCCGACCGGATAGAAGCAGGCACTTTATTGATAGCGGGTGCAATAACGCAAAGTAAGATTTCTATAACCGGTGCAGTTTTCACACATCTTTATTCTGTTGTCTCAAAACTTGAAGATGCAGGAGTTAAAATTTCTGTTAACTCAAACAGTATTGAGTTGGATGCGACTGATCATGAACCTGAAAGTATAGATGTAACAACTGCAATTTATCCGGGTTTCCCAACAGATATGCAGGCCCAATGGATGGCTTATATGTGCACTGCTAAAGGAACATCTACAATTTCGGATACAATCTATCTCGACAGATTTACACATGCCCCCGAATTGGCAAGACTTGGTGCTGATATAACAGTAAAAGAAAATAGTGCCATTGTTAAAGGCACATCAAAGCTGGTTGGAGCAAAAGTTATGTCTACGGATTTACGTGCAAGCGCTTCTTTGGTATTAGCCGGACTTGCATCGGAAGGAACTACAGAAGTTTTAAGAGTTTATCACCTTGACCGCGGTTATGAAAAACTGGAAGACAAATTGGCTACGTTAGGTGCGGATATTTCCAGAATTGCCGGAGCGGAGTTTTGATTGGAACTATTACAAATATTCTAAAACGAACTGGTTTATTACCAATTTTATTTTTTTTTCTTCTCATCCTTATTAATATTTTCCTCGTTAAACTTCCTTTAACAAGGTATTTCAGTTACGAGTACGCTGTTATCAACAGTACTGTTTTATCATTCTTCTCTTCGTTAATATTTATTAACCTTTTTAGGAAATTAGATACTGATTTCTCACCCAAAAACTTTCTTGGTAATTATATTAAAACCGTGGTTTTGCTAGTTTTAATACCTTTCATAATCGCATTCATTAATTCGTACACAATTCAATATTGCCCGTTTACAGATGGAATTCCTTTCTATCTTGTAATAGTACTTCCTTCTGTAATAATTGGAGCCGGCTTATCGGTAATCTCGATTTTATTGACGCGGAGATTTACATATATAGCAGTTATCTGTTTGTATATTTTAATACTGCTTATCCCGGTATTTGAAATCGCAATCAATCCACAGGTATATTTTTACAATCCAATTGTAGCATATTTCCCTGGTAATATTTATGACGAAGGTATTTCGGTTGATATGAAATTTTTTACATATCGATTGTTCAATACTCTCTTTTTCGGGGGAATTGTAATCGTATATCTTTACTTCAATAAGAGAATTGAGAAAAACAAAACTGCGTTTCTTTTAATGGTTTCATTAATATCGATAACCTTTCTCTATATTTCTCCATGGATGGGATTTTCAACTACTAATGATTCAATCAAAAATGAGTTGAAAAACAAAATTGAAACCGCGAATGTTGATATCTACTATGCCGGCAATTACAATGATGATTATAAAAAGTATTTAGCCGGACTGCACGATTTTTATTATCAAAAACTTGTTGCTTTTTTTAACCTTGAATTCTCGGAAAAGCCGCTCTCATATATTTTTAAGAATAGGGAAGAGAAGAGAGTACTGTTCGGAGCCGGTAATGCTGATGTTGCCAAACCATGGCTCTACCAGATTTATCTTTCAGATGAAAGCGTTGAAACAACTTTAAAACATGAATTAGCACATATATTTTCTGCTGAGTTCGGTAAATACTATTTTAAAGTAGCGGATGGTTTTAATCCCGCTCTAATTGAAGGAGTTGCAATGGCAGCAGATGATACATACGGCGGATATAATATTCATTATCTTGCCGCAGTTGCTGCAAATAACGGTTATTACTACAAGCTATCCGACCTCTTCAAAGGGTTTAGTTTTTTTGCAGTTTCATCCGGACTATCATACGTTTATGCCGGTTCGTTTACAGCGTTTTTAATTGATAAATACGGAATGCAGAAATTAAAAGTACTTTATGGTAATATTGATTTCATTTCTGTTTATGGAAAATCCATATATGAGTTGGAAGAAGAATATAATTTGTTTTTAAGCGCAATTGAGACCCGGAATTCAAAAGCAATGGCGAACTATTTCTTTGGAAGACCATCACTGTTGCAGAAAGCTTGTCCCAGGTACCTTGCCAATGAAACTAACAAATTATTCATACTCATCGCTCAAAAAGAATATGTAGCATCGCTTGAGTTAGCAAATAAACTGGAAGAATTAGGCACGAATTATTCGATTACTATCGGTAAGGCATTATCTCTTGAAAAACTCGGTAGGGTAAAGGAGTCAATTGAATATTTAGAAAAAGAATTACTGAAATATAAAGGCACGGCATACGAATACAATCTGTTGATTAGGTTAGCT
>Ga0116158_10001752_pt1 | contig 19396 bp, 17 predicted proteins | sample AD_UKC052_MetaG_FD_89883 | JGI IMG/M metagenome (GOLD analysis project Ga0116158, IMG submission 89883) | Active sludge microbial communities of municipal wastewater-treating anaerobic digesters from USA - AD_UKC052_MetaG | ecosystem: Engineered > Bioreactor > Anaerobic > Digestate | place: USA... | reverse complement strand
TTCCCGGATGCCGCTTCTTATGCCCGTTCCGGCACCAGCCTCGCCAAAGATGACTGGCGCCGCAGCAACTGCGATTCAATCATAGTCGCCATCAGTAAAGTGATCAAAGAAGAACGAAAGCTTTGCCGTTTCGGCATTTCTCCTTTCAGCGTATGGAGAAATAAAGACAAAGACCCGGAAGGCAGTGACAGCCGGGCGGGTACCACCAATTACGATGACCTGTATGCGGACATCCTGTTATGGCTGAAAAAAGGCTGGATCGATTATGTGACGCCCCAGTTATACCTCGAAATCGGGCATGATAAGATCGCTTACGAAAAACTGCTGGAATGGTGGAGCCGTCATAGCTATGACCGCCATATTTATATCGGCCACGGCATTTATCGTACGTTGGAAAAAGCACCCAAGTGGAAAAATCCCGCCGAACTGCCCAACCAGATCAGTTTGCTCCGCCTCTACCCTAATGTACAAGGCAGCATTTATTTCAGCAGCAAGGCTTTTGAAAAAAATCCCAATGGCTGGAACGACAGTCTGCAACAGAACTATTATAAATACCCGGCCCTTTTACCACCGATGCGCTGGATTGATAATGAAAAGCCCTGGCCGCCAATTGTAACCCGCAGTATCAGCAATGACTCGATCATTCAGCTGGAAGTAAAACCCGATCCCCGTAATCATGTAGCCATAAAATACTATGTAGTCTACCAATATGCCGCTGACTCCCACAACGAAACCTTTGGCAATGTACCCCGCTATTTATCCCGGATCGTAACCCAACCCGGGGGCTTCCAGCTGCAGGAAACCCTTTCCTCGAGCCATTTCTCCTATCGCTATGTCATCACCGCCGTCGGTAAAAACAATAACGAAAGCGAAATGAGCGAGATCGCGATATTGGTGCAGCCGGGCGGGAAATGGGGATTTTATAATCCTTAAGCAGAAAGATTTATGTAAGGAAGCAGCAGGCTTACAGAGGAAATGAGTAATGAGTAATCAGTAATGAGTGGTGTACTAGAGCAGGAAGATTTATGTAAGGAAGAAGCAGGCTTTCAGAGGGAATGAGTAATCAGTAATCAGTAATGAGCCTGCCGGCCGGCAAAGGCAGGTAGCTCGGGAAATGTCATTATTGAATAAAACAGGCTGAAAGTGGCAGTTTCTTTTCTGCCTCTTGAAATTTCTATTTTATACTACTTTATCTGCTATAGGAGACCACTCATTACTCATTACTGATTACTCATTACTCATTATTCATTATTCATTTCCTTCAGGAACCAATAAAAAGAAAAACCAATTACGATGTTCTTCTGCCTGGTTTCCGGATGCTGGATATTCAGCAGGCTTTTGGAAAAATCTAGCCGCAGGCCATATCTTGATTTAATCTCGTAGATAGCGGAAATCATCCAGCCCAGTTCAAAACGGCGGTATTCCTCTTCTTCTTTACGATGAACCTGATCTTTTGTTGGAATAAATCCCCCTTTCCAGTTTATTGTACCATTAAACCCATAACCAATATATGGACCGGATGAAAGAATAAACTGGTTTTCCTTTTCGCTGGGAAATTTATACACCACCATTACAGGGATTTCTAGATAATTCAACCTGACCCGTTCAGAATCTTTTTTCATGGTGGAATCAGACGCAAACATATTTGCCCCTTTTCCGGAATAATGAATACCTGTATTAATATACCATTGATCTTCCAGGGGTATTTCTAACAGCAGTCCGCCATTCAATCTTGAAACAACCGCACCCGTGGTCCGTTTATCATGCCGGTCCGAACGATGCACCAGGTTGGATCCGTTCAATCCGGCCCTAAACCCCAGCCTCCACTGTGCTTCAGCTGGCAGGAAGTAAAGCATGAAAAAAATTACAAAAATGGATCTCATGGCAATTTTATTGACTGACATGCCAATTCGCCTTTCCGTTGCCTGAGCCGCCTTTCCGACCTGCCTTTGCCGGCAGGCAGGCTACCGACTCCTGACTGCCGACTACCGACTTTCTTTTTTACCTTTGCCCCCCAGTCAGGCACTCTCCCTTCCCGGAGTCTTCCCGACTACTAACTACGAACTTCTAACTACTAACTAAACTACTATGCCTGGCTACGAACTCTGGAGTGATAAAGAACGGAAAGAAGTAAATGATGTCCTGGAAACCGGGATCCTGATGCGGTATGGATTTGACGGTCCGCGTAAGGGGATCTGGAAATCCAAAGAACTGGAAGCGGCCATCTGCGAAACCTTTGGCAGCAAATATGCTCAGCTGACCTCCAGCGGCACTTCCGCATTAACCACGGCTATGAGTGCGCTCGGTATTGGCTATGGCGATGAAGTAATCACGCCGGCTTTTACGTTTGTCGCTTCTTTTGAAGCCGTACTGAGTGTGGGTGCCGTACCGGTATTGGTGGATGTGGATGATACCCTCACCCTCGATCCGGCAGCCGTACGCAAAGCTATTACGCCCAAAACAAAAGCCATCATGCCCGTGCATATGTGCGGCAGCATGGCTGATCTCGACGCCTTACAGGCCATTTGTAAAGAACATAACCTGATCCTGATTGAAGATGCCTGCCAGAGTATCGGTGGTTCCTATAAAGGAAAAATGCTCGGCAGTATCGGGGATGCTGGTACTTTCTCCTTTGACTTTGTAAAAACCATGACCTGTGCCGAAGGCGGGGTGGTGATGACCAACCGCGAAGACATTTATGTAAAAAGCGATGGCTATACCGATCACGGTCATGATCACCTCGGGGTGGATCGCGGGGCGGACCTGCATCCATTTATCGGTTACAATTACCGCATTTCTGAATTACATGCGGCAGTCGGACTGGCGCAGATCAGAAGGCTCAGTGAATTTCTTACGATCCAAAAAAAGAATAACGCTCAATTAAAGGCCATACTTGCTACCGTACCGGAGATCAGTTTCCGCCGCATCCCCGATCCGGCCGGTGACAGTTGCAGTTTTATCAGTTGGTTCCTGCCCACCGAAGAACAGACCCGGGCCGTGGTAGCAGAATTGAAAGCACAGGGCATCCTCGCCGGTAATTTCTACTGGTTTGATAATAACTGGCACTATATCCGCAAATGGGATCACCTGAAAAATGCCATCACCCTCAACGCCCTCAGTCCCGAACTGAAGACCCGGGTAATGGAACAGGCCAACAAAGATTTCGCGGCCAGTCATGCGGTGATGAACCGCTGTATCTCTACGGTGATCAGTTTAACCTGGACGGAAGAACAGATCAAAGAGAAGGGAGAAAAGATGGTGGCGGTAGTGAGGGAAGTCGTTAGTCGGGAGTCAGGAGTTAGGAGTTAGAGTTAAAGCAACTGAAAAACAAAAAGCACAACATTAATCTCCCGCAGATTTCCGCGGATTGAAGCGCAGATTAACGCAGCACCTTCTTTACTTACAATTTTCAGGAATCCGTATTTATTGTTTTCAAAGATTTATTCTAATTATCCAGAAACAAATCTGCGTAAATCTGCGCTGTATTCAATCTGCGCCATCTGCGGGAAATGTATTCTGCGCCATCTGCGGGAAATGTATTCTGCGCCATCTGCGGGAAATGTTGTTCTGTATTTATTATCGCCTCCAATAAAAAAGACGTTCTACCGGGTTGGCAGGTATCGGGCACCATACTCCAGGTGATCCACATACTCCTTCGACCCCAGCCGGAACCTTACCGGTACACCCGTCACTTTATCCAGCCGAAGCTCCTGTTTACAGAAAAAACCGAGATTCCGGACATAATTGGAGGCGTCGGGAAGGTTTAACAAATTAATACGGGTAGCTGTAAAACTCAAGGGGACATGCTTCCGGGTGTTTTTAGAAAACCGTGACTGGAATGGCTTCACATTCGTTTGATAATGAGGCATTTTTAATCCAAAACTGTCTGATCCGGGCACAGGCGATTGTTGCCCGTTCATGCTTCCAAAAAACATTAACAGGAACACAACAAGAAACCCGCTAACTCGTTGCACCATATTTGTTTTCTTTACATTTAATTTTACGGCATTATTTTTGTGCAAAGGCGGAATTTTTTACCTGGGTCCCCTGTAAGAGACCCTAAATTCATCGGTGTCTCCTGTGGGAGACCCCGGTAAAATAAGTAGCATACAAGTTAACCAAAAAAGGAGTCATTGGTTCAAAAGGTTCAGGCGGTTTGCCGGAACCCGGACCAGGCAGCTCCGGCGAAGAACACCATGGCCCTGAGTCAGAGTTTACAGCATAAGTTACTGCAGAAGTTATCCCCGCAGCAGATTCAGTTAATGAAACTGCTGCAGGTACCTACGGCCAACCTGGAAACCCGGATCAAGGAGGAACTGGAAGAAAATCCGGCCCTGGAACTGGATGAAGAAGGGCATGATGAAAACGCGGATGACCTGAAAGATGAGTTTAGTGAAGAGGAAGAATATGATGACATGGACGGCAGCGAGGATGAATATGAAAATATCGACGTCAGCGAATATGTGCAGGACGGAGATGATGAAGTAGGCGATTACAAACTCCGCGATGATAACTACCCCGAAGAAGATGAGAGCCGGCAGTTGCCCCATAAGAATGAAGCCAGTTTCTACGAAACCCTGATCGACCAGTTAGGATTGCTGAACCTCGAAGGCAAACAACAGGCCATTGCTGAACAGATCGTGGGCAGTATAGATGAAGACGGCTACCTGCGCCGGGAAACCTCCGCCATTGTGGATGACCTGGCCTTCCGTCAGAATATCATTGCCTCCGAAGAAGAAGTGGAAGCCATTATCCGCCGGATCCAGCATTTTGATCCGCCCGGTGTGGCAGCCCGTGACCTTCGGGAATGTTTACTGATCCAGCTGATGCGCCTGAAAGAAGAGGGTAAACCGATGGACCTGGCTATCCGGGCCATTTCAAAATACTTCGACGAGTTTACCAAGAAGCACTATGAAAAGATCCAGCGCGGGTTGAATATTGATGACGACCAGCTCCGGGAAGTGATGCAACAGATCATCCGCCTGAGTCCCAAACCCGGCGGCAATGTGGGTGAGATCAATAAAGCAGAGAGCTATGTAGTGCCCGATTTCTTTATTCTCAATAATGCCGGCACCCTGGAACTGACCCTCAACAGCCGGAATGCACCCGAACTCCGGATCAGCGAAGGCTACCGGGATATGTTGAAAGACTATGAGCGGGGATCGAAAAAAGATAAACGCCAGAAGGAAGCCGTACTCTTTATCAAACAGAAGATTGACTCGGCCAAATGGTTTATTGATGCCATCAAACAACGGCAGCATACCCTGCTGAGCACGATGGATGCCATCATGCAACACCAGTATGAGTTCTTCCTTACCGGGGATGAGACCGAACTCCGCCCCATGATCCTGAAAGATATTGCCGAGAAGACCTTCCTCGATATTTCCACCGTGAGCCGGGTGGCCAACAGCAAATTTGTACAAACCGAATTCGGAACCTACCGCCTCAAATTCTTCTTCAGTGAATCCTTAAGTACAGAAAGCGGCGAGGAAGTCTCCACCCGTGAAGTGAAAAAAATTCTGAGTGACTTTATTGAAGGGGAAGATAAAAAGCGCCCGCTGAGTGATGAGCGCCTGACCGAACTTCTCCAGGAAAAAGGCTACAATATCGCCCGCCGTACAGTGGCGAAGTACCGGGAGCAGTTGAATATACCGGTAGCAAGGTTAAGGAAAGAGTTGTAAGTTGATGTGTGAGAGTTGAGAGAGTTGAAAAGTTGAAAGGTTGACAAGTTAATAAGGAACGGCATTCCGTTCTTTACAGCAAACAATCCTTAGGAGGCCCCTTGTCAACTTATCAACCTGCCTGCCGGCAGGCAGGTCTGTTAACCTGTCAACTTCTTAAAATGGCAAGTCCCCTCCCCCCTCCATCTGACCTTCTTCAAAATGGACATTATCGTCCGGAATACGGTCAACCGTACCTGCAGCACCGGCGGGTTCTACTTTCCAGGCTTTGACATCCGTGTACCAGCGGCCATTGTATTCACGGCTTTCCACATCAAAGGAGATATTGAGCATGGAGCCCGGTTTAAGCAGTGATTCACTGATTTTATCTCCCCAGATAGAGATACATACTTTCTTCGGGTAGGTACCCTCGGTTTCAACTATAATATCCTGCTTTTTCCATTGACCGTTTTTACCATTACCGGTCTGCAAAGGGAGCAATTGAATGAGTTTGGCGGTAAGCTGCATGTGTGTTTATTTCGGCCGTGAAGTTAAGCAACTGTCAATTAAAAGCAGGCAGATACCCTTTCAAGGGTATTTTTTATAAAAAAGCAGGCTATTCACTATAAAAACAAAAGGCAAAAATGTATTTTACACGGCTAATATTCCCTAACCCCCACTGAACAATGGTTTTTGCAAGCCTTATTTTCCTGTTTCTTTTCCTGCCGCTGAACCTGCTGTTGTATTACAGTACGAAAAACGCGACCTGGCGAAACTGGGTATTAATCGTCTTTTCACTGGCTTTTTATGGTTGGGGAGAACCGATCTGGATTTCCTTACTGATCCTTTCCTCCATGGTGGATTGGGCCAATGCCATTTTCATCGACAAGCACCGGGGCACCAAATGGGCCAAGATCGGGGTGACATTCACGGTAGTCCTGAATCTCTGCCTGCTGGCTACTTTCAAATATGATCAATTCCTGGTGGACCAGGTAAATGCGCTGCTGGGTACTTCCTTCACCGCACCGGGATATGCCCTGCCGCTGGGGATATCCTTTTATACCTTCCATACTATTTCTTATGTGGTGGACGTATACCGCGGGGATATCAAGGCCCAACGCAATTTCCCCAACTTCCTGATGTATGTCTCCCTCTATTCCTCCCTGGTAGCCGGGCCCATCATTCGTTATGCGCATGTGGCTACCGAGATCGACAGCCGGAAAGAAAACCTCAGGGACTTCAGTCTCGGCATCTCCCGTTTCTGCATCGGATTATTTAAGAAAGTCGTGATCGCGAATGTGGCAGCCGAACTTGTTTTAAAATACATGGGCGACAAAGGCAGTCCGCTCACGATGGAGGGACTGAACCATCTCTCCACGCCGGAAGCCTGGGTGGGGCTGATCATGTTTGCCATCCAGATCTATTTTGATTTTTCCGGTTATTCAGATATGGCCATCGGACTCGGCCGGATGTTTGGCTTTCACTTCCGGGAGAACTTTGAGTATCCTTATATTTCCAAATCCATCAGTGAGTTCTGGCGTCGCTGGCATATTTCGCTGGGCAGCATCTTCCGGGATTATGTATATATCCCCCTTGGCGGAAACAAGAAGCACGTGTATTTTAATCTGCTCGTCGTCTGGTTCCTCACCGGTATGTGGCATGGAGCCAGCTGGAATTTTATTTTCTGGGGATTGTACTTTTTTATATTTATTGCCCTGGAAAAAGCGTTTTTGCAGAAATGGCTGGATAAGGCCCCGGCTTTTATCGCCCACTTCTATGCGCTGGCGATCATTATTCCGGGCTGGGTGATCTTTTATTTCACCGACACCACCATGCTGTTTGCTTATATCAAAAAATTATTTACCTGGTCGCCGGCGACAGATGGCTATCTCGATCTGAAGAATACCATGACCCTGCACCTGTTCTGGCTGATCATGGCGATTGCTTTCTGTATGCCGGTCTATCATAAAGTAAGGGCCTGGGTGGAGAAAAGATCCGGCCGGATTACCTTGTATGATTCGGTGACGATCGGGTTCAATATGGCGCTGTTGTTTATTTGTGTGGCCCAGTTGGTGGGTAAAAGTTATAATCCGTTTATTTATTTCCGTTTTTAACCCATGAGTGAAAAAACAAACAGAACGATCCAGGTAATCAATGTCGCGCTTTTCTGCAGTGTACTGCTGATCGGCGGTGTCATTTCCCTGTCGATGAAGAAAAAGGATATTTCAGAAACCGAAAACCGGAAACTGGCAGCCTTCCCGGTCTACTCCGACAGTTCACTCTGGAGCGGGGACTATTTCCGGGGTATTGAAATGTATTATGCGGATAATTTTCCGTACCGGGATAAATGGATCGATGTATCCTCCTCCTTCCGCAACAAACTCGGATTCGAATCCACTGATATTAAAATCTATGCCCCGCAAAATAATGCGGAAGCCAACGAGAAAGAGGAAATTGATACCACTAAAAACCAGACAGCCGGTCTTCGTCCGGATGATGGCGCAGTAGGTGAGGTGAAGAAAAGTCTGTTTGTATTTAAAAACCGTGCTTTTGAAATGTTTGGGGGTGGACCAGGTATGGGTAAAGCCTATGCGGATGTCATCAATTCATATAACCGCGCCGGTATTCCCAACCTCCAGGTCTATAACCTGATCATTCCGGTGGCGCTCGAGTTTGAACTGACCGAAAAATACAAGAAACTGCAGAAGCCGAATCGTCCGGCCATTGAGCACGTATATAATTCCCTGGATTCGAATATTAAAAAAGTCTGGGCCATTGATGAAATGCGCAAACACCGGGAAGAATATATCTATTTCAATACCGACCTCCACTGGACCAGCCTGGGTGCTTATTATGCCTATCGGGCTTTCTGTGAATCAGCTGGACTGACTCCCGTATCACTGGATACTGTCCGTTCCAAAGTAAAACCCGCCTTCCTGGGTTCGCTTTATCGCCTGACCCGTGATCCCAAACTGAAAGAGAACCCGGATTCGGTGCGGTATTATATATTTAAGGATTCCTTACGTTTTTATATCGGCAGTGTGACGAGTCTGAATTACTGGGGCAAATCAAAAATGTATGGGGAAGGGGCGAGTGGAAGCAATAGCTATTCCGTATTCCTGCAGGGTGACCTGCCCATAGTTAAAATGGAAACCCAGCATAAAAATGGCAGGAAGATCGCGATCGTGAAGGAGTCATACGGAAATGCCTTTGCTCCTTTCTTAATAAACAATTACGAGAAAGTGATTGTGGTGGATCAGCGTTATTACACCGGCGATTTCATGGGCATGCTCAAAGCCGAAGGCATCAATGAACTTTTATTCATCAACAACATCTTCGCGGCGCATACGCCGTTTCATATACAGAAGATAAAAGGATTAAGGCAAGTCAAAAATCAAAAGTAAAAAGTAAAAAGGTACTCCGAAACCTGTAAGACTCTTTAAAGTCAATACGCTGTTTTTAATTTTTACTTTTGACTTTTGAATTATTTACAGCTTCAGATTCTTCTTCACCCACGCCACTTTCGGTTTCAATTCATTTGTGTATTTATCCCCGGTGGCGTATTTCACATGTTTTAAGAAGTGATAGTAATCGGCTTTAGGATGTTTGGCCCGCCATTTATCATAGCGTTTGTCCTGCCAGGTTTTGTAATAAGCGATGCAGGCCGCATCGGATTCAAATTTTTTGCACTTGTTTCCTTTTATATAAAAACCAAAGAGGTTATGGTAGCGTAGGCAGCATTGTTTGCATTTCAGGTTGCCGGTTTCCTGCATACATTGGGCCATGACAAAATCGGGATGACGGATACCGGCCGCTTTGATGGAATCGTACATGGCCTGCATTTTCGCCTTGTCGATTTTCTGTGAAAATCCCTGGAATGTGCCGGTTATTATTAGAAAAGCAAGCAGTAGTTTCTTCATACTGAGGTGTTTGTAAAAAAATAGTTCCCCACCAGGCCGTCGCGCGATGCCAATATACAAAAACCGCACCCTTTTTTCCAGATTGCGTTACTTTGCAGGCAGAATATAAAGAATGAATACTGTACTGACTTCAGCATCAAGCGATCATATAAATAATCAGGAAGATCAACCCCTGGCATTACGGCTAATGGCCCGTTTTATCTCCTGGGCATTCCACCCGGTATTTGTGCCGGTATATGTTATGGCCTTCCTGATTTATGAGCACCCGTTTCAGTTTACCGGCTTCGATCCCCGTCAAAAAATGTTGGTGATGCTTCAGGCGGTGGCCATGTATCTTTTCTTCCCGTTGGTTACTGTATTATTATTAAAGGCGCTCGGATTTATTGAATCCATTCAACTTAAAAAACAAAAAGACCGTATCATTCCACTCGTAGCCTGCGGCGTCTGGTATTTCTGGATATGGTATGTTTGGCATAACCTGCCCGATTATCCGGATATGGCCATCCGTTTTGCACTGGCTATCTGGATCAGTTCCTGGACCAGCCTGATGCTGAACACCCGGATGAAGATCAGCCTGCATGCCATTTCCATGGGCATTGCGGTGGCCTTCCTTTTTTTACTCGCCTTTACACAGGCCCTGAACTTTGGTTTGTATCTCGCCCTTGTTGTCTTCATCGCCGGACTGGTTTGCACGGCCCGCTTCCTGGTGTCAGATCATACCCGGGCAGAGGTCTATGGTGGCTTTGCCTTAGGAGTATTGTCGATGCTGGCCGCCCAGGTTTTTGGCTGATCCCGCATTCCCGATTGTACATAAAAAGATTTTGCTAAATTTTTAGGCAAGCTCCTGCCTGACAGACATAGGTCCATAAAAAACCCAATTTCCTGGTGTTTTTCCCAATGAAAATCCATAAAACACCGTCCTGCTGTCCGGAAAAAAACAGTCCTTCCGGGAAAAATAATCCAAAAAATATTAGCTATTTATTGCTAATTGATTTAGTTTTGATTGTTAATTAGTTTTTACACCCGCGGGAGATCATTCCGCTAATTTTGAAAAATGGCAAAACAAGAAAAATCAACCGATATGTCAGCAAACAGCGAAAAACTGAAAGCCCTCAAGCTTACTATGGATAAGATTGAGAAGGATTATGGCAAGGGAAGTGTGATGATGATGAATGAAAGAGCCGTTACAGAAATGGAAGTCATTTCAACCGGTAGTATTGGCCTGGATGTAGCCCTCGGTATTGGTGGTCTTCCCCGTGGTCGTGTAGTCGAAATCTACGGACCTGAATCTTCCGGTAAAACAACCATCGCCACCCATGTGATCGCTGAGGCACAGAAAAAAGGGGGTATGTGTGCCTTTATCGATGCAGAACATGCATTCGATAGTAATTATGCCAAGAAACTGGGTGTAGACGTTGACAACCTGCTGATCTCCCAGCCTGATTATGGGGAGCAGGCGCTTGAAATTGCTGACCGGCTGATTCTTTCCGGTGCCCTGGATGTAGTGGTGATTGACTCCGTAGCCGCCCTGGTTCCTAAGAGTGAACTGGAAGGGGAAATGGGAGACAGCAAAATGGGCCTCCATGCCCGTCTGATGAGCCAGGCCCTGCGTAAACTCACGGCCACCATCTCTAAAACAAATACCATCTGTATTTTCATCAACCAGCTCCGCGAGAAAATCGAGGTGATGTTTGGTAATCCTGAAACAACCACGGGTGGTAATGCTTTAAAATTCTATGCCTCCGTTCGTCTCGATATCCGTCGTACCCAACAGGTAAAAGACGGGGATGAGGCCATCGGCAACCACGTAAAAGTGAAAGTGGTGAAGAATAAAGTGGCTCCTCCTTTCAGGGCAGCTGAGTTTGATATCATCTTCGGAGAAGGAATCTCCAAAAACGGGGAGATCATCGATATGGGAACTGAACTGGGTATCGTACAGAAAAGTGGCAGCTGGTACAGTTATAACAGTGATAAACTCGGACAGGGTCGTGACTCGGTGAAACAACTCCTGGTGGACAATCCGGAGCTGGCCAAGGAGATCGAAGGAAAGATCCGCGAAAAGATCAAGGAAATGCAGACCACATAAGCCATATTGTCTATTAATTTAATGGGTTAGTAAGTAAGGGGCCGTAATTTTATTGCGGCCCTTTTGCTTTTCAGGTTAAATTTATATATCATTGATTTACAATAAAATGCTAGCGTCCCTATCCTGATAAGTCTTTAAAACACCGGGATCTTCACAAATAATTTACATTTGAAACAACCATTCAATGTTTAAACATTGTATATTTGTTTAACGGTTCGCAACCAAGCAAGGGTCCGGATCGTTTAAGAAACTATATGCCCCAGACAACAATTCATAAAAATTCCCTTCACCTGCTGTCTGCTTCAGCCATGCTGGTCAGCTTTTTTCTTCCATGGGTAAAATGGGAAGAATATAAGATGACCGGACTTGATTTACCCACCGGACATTTCTTCGCCACTTCCGCTGAAAAATTCGGACTGGCAAACCCATATCCACAGTTCAATTTTACCTTTTACCTGTTTATACTTATTCCTGTATTAACCATAGTGGCTTCCTTCCTGCACATCAAAGGGAAAAAAGCAGGATGGATTGCCGCGATTGCCGGTTCTCTTTCCCTGACCCTGGTAACTATGTATGCCATATTTACCCATACATTACTTGATCTGGGTGTGGGTAAGAGCCTCTCTGGGATGATTCAACCCTCACTTTACATTCATGGCCTGGCTGCCCTGCTCTTTATCTGGACCAGTCGCCCGGATGGCATTTTGTTGAAAACCGCCTGGATACTGATCGGACCGATACTCGCCTATGGCGGTTATAGTATTGTCAAGTACCAGGTGGAAAACGAAACGTTTTCCAATACCACCAAAGAAAAACCAGCCTATACCGTCAACGCAGCCGAACTCATCCAGGAGTTTATCAGCAGTGACAGTAGTGCCAATAAAAAATATACCGATAAGATCATTGTCGTTAATGGCCGTATCTCCGAACTCGAAGCAGCCGACAGCACAATCAATGTTAAGTTTACAGATTCCACTTCCGGTTCCTATGCCATTTTTGATTTTCAGGCGGCAGATGTGGCAGCGGTTAAAAAAATGGCCGTAGGTGATTCTGTTTCGATCAAAGCCTCCTGCAGTGGCGGTATATTCAGCCGGCTTCGCCAGGCTACGGTAATTAACTTCAAACGCTCCGCTATAAACAAATAAAAAAACGTCAACAAACACAACAAACAATACACATGAAAAAAGTATTCCTTATCATCTCTCTCGTTACCCTTTCTACTGCCGTATTCGCGCAAGTGAAAAAAACAAGCTCTGCGACTATCTCTTTCGATGCCACTACACCGAAAGATGCTTTACCTAAAGCAGATAACAAAACCGTAGTTGGTGAAGTAAATACCAAAAATGGCCAGGTTGGTTTCGAAGCCATCGTGAAGAACTTTGCATTCAGCAATGCGATGATCCAGGACCATTTCAATGGTGAAAAATGGCTGAACTCTGCCAAATTCCCCACCTTCACATTCGTAGGCAAAATCACTGATCTGTCAAAAGTAAAATTTGATAAAGCAGGTACTTACAGTGTGCCCGTTACCGGTGAACTGACTGTACGCGATGTAACCAAACCCCTTACCACTACTGTAACCTTCGAAGTAAAAGATGGTTCCCTGAAAGCCACTACTTCTTTCAGCATCAAACTGGCTGATTATGGTATCACCGGTGCCCCGATCGAAGCAGGTAAAATTGCCACTGAACCGGCTATCACCGTATCTGCAGAACTGAAATAATTAGTTTATACCAGAAACATATAGCGGCGCTCCTTCGGAGCGCCGTTTTTTTTGCCACAAAAATTCACGAAAAAACATAAAGTGGCTGTTCACTAACTACCTTCTTAGGAAGGGCTGTTGACTCCCGACTACTAACTACTAACTCCCGACTGGTTTCATGGGGCTGTTTCCTGACACCCGACACCTCACACCTGACATCTGATTCCATAATTTTAACTAATTTTCCTTTATGGAAAGAAGAATACTAAAGGAGTGCAAGAACATCGCCCTCGTTGCCCATGATCATAAAAAGAAAGAACTGGTGGAGTGGGCTGTTTATAATAAGCAGATGCTAAAAAGTCATACGCTACATGCTACCGGCACCACTGGTAAACTATTGGAAAAAGCTTTGGGGCAGCCCGTACATTGTTTCCTCAGCGGGCCTCTTGGTGGCGATCAGCAGATCGGTGCGGCCATTGCTGAAGGCAAGATCGATATCCTGATTTTTTTCTGGGATCCGATGGAAGCTCAACCCCATGACCCTGATATTAAGGCCCTGCTCCGGGTGGCAGCTACCTGGAATATACCCGTGGCCTGCGATCGGTCTACGGCCGATTTTATGCTGACCTCCCCCCTGATGCATGCGGAATATGAAACCCTGCTGCCCGATTACTCCGGCTATACCCAAAGAAAAATTAAATAAAGCCGGCACGCCCTCCAATCACTCCGGTTGGATAAAGTAAATTGCAGTATGGCTTTTCAGTTACATACGCCTTTTCAACCCGCCGGTGATCAGCCCGACGCAATCCGTCAGCTTACCGAAGGAATTAATGATGGAGAAAAATTCCAGACCCTGCTCGGCGTAACCGGCAGCGGTAAAACTTTTACCATTGCCAATCTGATCCAGAACACCCAACGGCCCACCCTGATACTCACCCATAACAAAACCCTGGTGGCCCAGTTATATGGAGAGTTCAGGCAGTTTTTCCCGGAAAATGCTGTAGAGTATTTTGTATCCTATTACGATTACTACCAGCCTGAAGCCTATCTCCCGGTCAGTGATGTATATATTGAAAAAGACCTGAGTATAAATGATGAACTGGACAAACTCCGGTTGCGGGCCACCTCCAGTCTGCTCAGTGGAAGACGCGATATTATTGTGGTAGCTTCCGTGAGTTGCATTTATGGTATGGGTAACCCGACGGATTATGAGAACGGAATCATCCGGATCAGTAAGGGAGAAACCATTTCAAGACAGGCTTTCCTTCATTCCCTCGTAAATTCACTCTATAACCGGACCACCATTGATTTTAACCGGGGGACCTTTCGCGTAAAAGGAGATACGGTTGATATCAATCTCCCCTATGTGGATTACGGATACCGCATCACTTTCTTCGGCGACGAGATTGAAGAAATTGAAAGCATCGATGTCGTGACTTCCAAGCGGATTGCCAAAATGGAAAACGCGGCCATCTTCCCCGCCAATTTGTATGTGGCGCCAAAAGATATCCTGCAACAGGTATTATATGAAATACAGGATGAAGTAGCGGCACAGGCTGAATATTTCAAACGCGAAGGCAAATACATCGAAGCACAACGCCTCACCGAAAGAGTGAATTATGATGTGGAAATGATCCGGGAGTTGGGCTATTGCAACGGTATCGAAAACTATTCCCGGTTCTTTGACCGCCGTCGCCCGGGTACAAGGCCTTTTTGTCTGCTGGATTATTTCCCCAAGGATTTCCTGATGATCATCGATGAAAGTCACCAGACCATCCCCCAGGTCAGTGGTATGTACGGGGGTGACCGCAGCCGCAAACTGATCCTCGTTGATTACGGATTCCGGCTGCCTTCCGCTCTTGATAACCGTCCGCTGAATTTTCATGAATTTGAATCCATGACTAACCAGGTGGTCTTTGTGTCGGCTACCCCGGATGATTATGAACTGGAAAAATGCGGCGGGGTGGTGGTAGAACAAGTAGTTCGTCCGACCGGGCTACTGGATCCTCCGATAGAAATCCGGCCCAGTGTAAACCAGATCGATGATTTGCTGGAAGAAGTGGATAAGCGGATCAAAATGGGAGACCGGGTACTGGTAACCACGCTGACCAAGCGCATGGCGGAGGAAATGGATAAATACCTGCATAAGATTAATATCAAATCCAAATACATACATAGTGAAGTGGATACTCTGGAACGGGTGGAGATCTTACGGGAACTGCGACTTGGAAAAATTGACGTACTGGTGGGTGTAAACCTATTAAGGGAGGGACTGGATCTTCCGGAGGTGTCGCTGGTAGCTATTCTCGATGCAGACAAAGAAGGTTTTCTGCGCAATGAAAAATCACTTACCCAGACGGCAGGTCGTGCTGCAAGGAATGTAAACGGCCTGGTAATCTTCTATGCCGATAAGATGACGGATAGCATGCGTAAGACCATTGATGAAACCATCCGGCGCCGTGAAAAACAGGTATCATATAATATAGAACATGGTATTACTCCAAGAACGATAATCAAATCTACCAAGGATGTGTTTGCCCAGACCTCTGTATTGGATATTAAAGGTTATGATCCGGCGGATCCCTATGCCATTGCTCCTGATGGAGAACTCGTAACCGTGGCTGCAGAAGAACAGGCAGAATATAAAACCATCCCGCAACTGGAAAAAGCACTGAATAAAGTCAAAAAAGAAATGGAGAAAGCCGCGCGGGACCTGGATTTCATGGAAGCCGCCCGTCTGAGAGATGAAATGTTCTTAATGCAGAAGAAGCTGGAAGAAATGAAGAAGTAAACCTCGTAGATTTACGATTTACCTCAGCGTATTACTGCCCGATTTGATTAAATACCTGCACCAAAGCTTTGTACGAGGCAACGACCCGGCCTATCTTAGCACTGTTATCCGAGAAACCAATTTTATTTAAAATCCAATACATCCGTTATGAAAAGACGCGTTCGTAAAATCGCCAACTTTTTTGCCTTCAATCTGCTGTTTTTCGCCCTTTACCTGAATTTTATTCACAGGGATAAAGCCATTGCGGCTACCGGTACAACGGTGAATGCCTCTGCTGAAGCATTCAGCGGCACAACCATTGTAGATAATACAAACCCTGTTCAGGAAAAGAAGACCGAGCCTTCCGTAGCGGTAGTAGGAAAGACACAAAAAGAAACCGCTAAATCAACTGATAACAGCGCCCTGCGTTTGTCGATCAACTAAGTTTACCCCATTAACTTTTATTATAAACCCTGGCAATAGCCGGGGTTTTTTATACCTCACCCCCCACCCCCTCTCCTTCAGGACTACGGTGTGGACACATCTTTTGAGAACTTTTGATACATACTCCAGCCTTCATACATCTGGTAGAACTTTGCAAGCCCTTTCTGCAATACGATTGGACCAGGCTTTCTCTGGGTTTCATAACCTTTCCAGCCACCCAACCTAGCTATTATCCACGTAGCCCATTTTAAGGTGTTTGGAAGGGCCTGATTTTTTAATTTATCGGTTTTCCCTTCCAGGTTTTGGTTCATCATTTTAAGGCATTCTTGCTGATCCTTGTCGAACACTTCGTCAATGGATTGCTCATGATCATCTTCATAGGCCAACATCATTTGAAGTATTCTTAATGTAGCCATCAGTGCCAGCATTGTCAGTTTCCGGATAGCCCACCCTTGTTCTAATTGTGAACTTTCTATCCGGAAGCCTTCCGTTTTCAACAGCCGATGGATTTGTTCGATATGCCAGCGTTGCTTATACCATTCTATAATCTGGATAGCATCTTCTTTACAGATAACAGGATGTGTCGTGAGCAACCGCCAGTAAACACCATTTGTCCGGCCCTGTTCTTTGGCTTCTACAACATAGAGTTCTTTTTTTCCGGCCAGTTCCTTATTAGTGCTTTTAACCGGCTTTTTAATAACCACCTTATCCCATTTCAGAGACATCAATGCGGTTCGCTTTATAATATTTTTCCTTATATCTCCTTTTACCTCTAATGTATATTGGTGCATGACTGGTAAGCTATTCAGATAGTCCTGTAGTTTAATTCCACCTTCTGTTCTACGGTCACTACTGGAACGAACCAAAATATGAACCCTTTCATCAGACGATCCCGCTAACAGTTCATATATATCACTCTCCCTGTCGGCAAGCACCGTAATCATCCTGGAATCTTTAAATAAACTCTTGCTCTGTTCAGCTGCAGCAACCCATTTATATGATTCCTTTTGCTCAATAGGAAGCTCTTTGTATTTACGTATGTGACGGTCTGGAGTTTCTTCCTTTCTGTCCCATGTTCTTATATAAGAATAACCCAATGCACTGCTGGTATCCGCATCAATTACCAAACTGCTGTGTAACATAAAACCAACAATACCTTCTTTAGTCGTTTTGCCTATACCACTCCCTTTTTTAATTCTTCCTTTTTGACGCGTAAGGTTAAACTCAGTAGTATCCTGAATACAAAGCAGGTGACGGCCCGTACATAACTCACTACACCGGTTAATAATACTCTGCTCAATCCCCTCCTCACTAAAACTCTCATTATTAAAGAGTCTGTAAAAACTCTTCTGCTCAGATTCACTTTCTGTTATTTGACGAAGGCTGCTGCTTCGACCAAGTGTCAGTTTCTGTAGCACTTGTGTCGCTTTTTTTGCAATACGTTTATCTCCAAACGAACCGCTGAAGTCTGGAAATGAGCTTGTTAGTTCTGCCATTTGTCAAAGATCATCATTTATTCAATCCACATAAACTTGTGTCCACACCGTAGTCCTTAAGGAGAGGGGGTAGGGGGTGAGGTAAATAAATTTGGAAAACTGAACACCGTTCATTTACTTTGCCCCTGTAAACACAATCTACCATGGCCATCGCCAACCGGAAACAACGGGAAAAAGAAGAAATGCGGACGCTGATCCTTGATGCGGCCCGTAGCCTTTTCCTGGAAAAGGGTTATGAAAACACCAGCATCCGGGCGATCGCCGAGAATATTGAATACAGTCCTGGCACGATCTACCTGTATTATAAGGATAAAGATGAGATCTTTCACGCCCTCCATGAAGAAGGCTTCCGCCGCATGCTGGAAAAAATGCAGCTCCTCGAACACGTACAGGACCCCTTCGAGCGATTGAAGGCAATGGGCGCCGTTTACCTCGATTTTGCCGAAAATAACCGGGATTTCTACGATTTAATGTTCATTATTCAGGCTCCGATCAAACATGAGGAAAATGCAGATGACTGGGAAATGGGCCATAATACCCTGAATTATTTAAAACATATCATCCGTCAATGCCAGGAACAAGGGCGCTTCCAGGGCCGGGATATCAACTACCTGTCCTTCGCGATCTGGTCCATGGTGCACGGCATGAGCGCCCTGTACTGCCGCGACCGTTGCAAGGCCTACCATTTTGAAAATATGGAAGCCAAAGAACTGATGGATAACGGGTACAAACAATTCGTAGCCATGCTGGAAAAACTCTGACTTTTTTTTGCCTTACAACTGAACACTGTTTATATAATCTACAACGTTTAATTTTAAATAGCTACAGAAATGAAACCAACACTTCACCTCTGCTTCCTGCTGGTGCTAAGCCCGGCCTTTGCCCAGCAGGTTCCACAGCAGTACATCGACGAAGCCCTGGCGAATAACCGGGTGCTGAAGGATAAAAACATCGCCCTCAACAAAAGTCTCCTGGCCCTGAAAGAAGCTAAAAGCCTCTTTCTCCCCAGCACCGCTTTTGAAGCCCAGTACACCCTGGCCAAAGGAGGTCGCGCCATCGAAATACCCGTGGGCGACCTGATGAACCCTGTCTATGCGACCCTCAATCAACTGACGGGCTCCAACAACTTCAAACCGATCAGCAATGTATCCGAACAACTGAACCCGGATAACTTTTACGACCTGCGGATCAAAACAACCATGCCGATCATCAACCCGGCCCTGCAGGTAAACCGGAACATCCAGCAACAACAGGTAAGTCTGCAAACAAATGAAGTGGATCTCTACAAACGGGAACTGGTGAAGGAAATCAAAATGGC